>Ga0066856_10000573_pt1 | contig 13755 bp, 6 predicted proteins | sample ETNtaG_5_FD_65605 | JGI IMG/M metagenome (GOLD analysis project Ga0066856, IMG submission 65605) | Marine microbial and viral communities from oxygen minimum zone, Eastern Pacific Ocean - ETNP201406SV205 | ecosystem: Environmental > Aquatic > Marine > Oceanic | place: Pacific Ocean: Eastern...
GAAGACGCGGAGAAAGCGAGACAGATTTTATCCGATGCACCGACGAAAGAGTACGATCATCAAATTCTTGCGGCCGAGTCGCAACACAGACAAAGAGTGAACGCTGGTGGTAACCACTCGGATGAAAGGCAGATGCACGTGCCGATGACATCGACGGATATCACCAGTCGACGATTGCAAAGATTCACGAGAATGGTTGCCCGAAACAAAGTCGCGCAGAAAGAAGGTTGGTGCGGGAACCCTCTTCCAGAGACGAAGAAAGAGCGCGTGATTGAAGCGTTCGGTGGCGAGAAGAACGCGAGCGACTTATTGGTGGTTTCATCTCCATCCTCCGTCATTCAGAAAGAAGAACTAGAAGAACAAGAACAAGAGCAGAAAATAGAAGATGTCAAAAAAGAAGAAATCAAGAAAGAAGAAAGTGGCGGGGAAGAGGGAGAAAAGAATACGGCGGAATTAGACGACGGTGCGGAAATGACTACCATTGACGGGAATGGTGGTAGTGACGTTGCGATGGACGACGGCAGCGGTGACAAGAAAGAACCGGTCGCTGTCGTTCGGCCTCCTCAACCGGAGTCGGCTGTTCAAATCAAGCAAGAGAAAGCAGGCAGCGGTAGCGACGCTACGACGACCATTGGTCAGGACCCACTCCATGCGTTCGCCTTAACTCTTGGTTCGGACAGTAAAGCCGTTCAAGAGGCCAGACGTCGACGAGAGGAACACAAACAACGCCTGGAGGAAGAAAAACTGCGCGTACAACAGGAAGAACAAGAACGCCAACGCCAAATCGCAATTCAACAACAGCTCGAGCGAGAACAAATGCTTCAACAACGCATGCTTGCTCAGCAGAAAAAAGCCGCCCAAACTCAGTTCGACTCCATCCTGGATGGATTTGAACCTGGTGTACCTGCCGGAGGGAAAAAGAAGAAAAAGAAGAAACCGGCCAGCGGTCGAAGCACGCCTTCGAATAAAAAAACTCCGACGCCGGCGGCAGCACCGGTAGAAGGGAACACTCTGCACGCGATGCCGCATCCACAACTCGACGATGACTTTGAGCAAAACCTCAGAGGCATCGACGAGCTCGGTGACGCCGACGATTTTGATTTTGACGCTCTGTTGGGTGAGAACATTTTCTAAACGAATAAGCTGTCTCGCGAAAGAAAGAAATATATAGAAAAGAAAAGAAAAGAAAAGAAAAGGTGAATCACGAAGAAAACGAGTTGTTCTGTTGTTATCCATTTATAAACGAGTTGTTCTATTGTTATGCATTTATAAAAATGCTCCATTGTTACATTACGTCCCCGTCACTGTTTTCGCTGTGCTTTCGGGGCTATTCTCTCCATTTTTTTTTCTCAATTTGAACGATTTTCATCTCGCTCAAAATCTGATCGAATCTTCAAAAATTGAACGCATTCTCACGAGCAGTCACTACATAAAAATGGACGCGATGCAGCTCGACCTGCGCGACCGCCAAAAGAGAGCCGTTGTGCGCATGTTCGATTTGTTTGTGGAAGAGCAAGAATCTTCTTTTGGAAATAATCAACAAAATGAAGCGGGAGATATTCAATACAAAATCTTAATCCTCGACAAATTCGCGTTCGATGTCATCGCGCCTTTGTTACGAGTGAATGAATTGAGACAACATGGCATCACATTAACTCTCTTACTAGAAAGCGAACGAGAACAAATTCCAGACGTCCCCGCTGTGTATTTCGTCCAACCGACGGCGAAAAATATTCAAAAGATATCGCAAGATTTGGGGAAGAAATTGTACGAAAGTTATCACTTGCATTTCACTCGAGAGTTGCCAAGAAGCGGTCTTGAGGAGCTCGCGACGGCCTCGGTCAAAGCCGGGATTTCCTCTCGAGTGAAAAGAGTGTTTGATCAAAACTTAGATTTCGTGAGTTTAGAGAAAGACGTGTTTTCTATCATGCGTCCAGACGCGTTTAAGAAGTTGAACGATCCGAAGAGCAGAGGCGATGACATCGAAAAGTGCATCGCGGATGTCACGAATGGATTGTTTGCGACGGTCATGACCATGGGTCAAGTGCCTATTATTCGCTGTCCTAAGGGAGGCGCCGCAGAAATGGTTGGGAGAGAGTTGGAGAGTAAACTGAGAGATTATTTGGGAAGTAAAAACGGGAGTGGATTTGGGCAAATGCCGTTGATTGGCCTCGGCAATGCGAATAGTGCTGCCGCTCAGCAAATGGCGAGGCCAATATTAGCGATTTTCGACAGAAACTACGATTTTACCGCGAGTTTACAACATGCATGGCATTACGAGCCGTTAGTGCACGACGTCTTGCACATGAAGTTGAACAGAGTGGACGTGAAGCCGGATAAAAATGCCGTTGGGGCGGATGCAAAGACGAAATCGTACGCATTGGATGATTCGGATGATTTCTGGAGAAAGTATAAAGACGCACAGTTTCCAAAAGTTGCCGAAAGTGTAGAAGTAGAGTTGGCGGAATACAAAAGAGCGATCGCAGAAGTCAACGCTGCGTCGGCGAGCGCGACAAATTCCGCAGGGGACGATGCTGACGATCAAACAGGTGCGAGCACGGCCAAGTTAACCAAAGCCGTCGAGTCGTTGCCGAAATTACAAGAACATAAAAAGTTGATCGATAAACACACGAACATTGCCACTGCTCTGTTGAAAGAAATCAAACACAGAGGCCTGGATGAATATTTCTCCATCGAGGAAGATTTCTGCAACGGTAAAGGCGATTGGAAAGCAGCGTTGAGTTTGTTGGGCGCTACAGGCAGAGGTTCAGCGAGCGATAAAATCCGTTTAGCGTTGATCATGTTGCTCACCTCGCAACTGAACAGTTCCGGAAACATGGGCAAAATCGACGATGAGGCCATCGAAGGAGCGTTGAGAGCGAGCGGGTGCGAATGCGGTGCGTATAATTACGTCAAGAAGATGCTCTCGTTGAATCAACAGTTACAACAAAACAAAGGCGGAAACACAAATAGCAATAGATCTCAAGCGGACATTTTAGACTGGGCAGATAGGTTATATGGCCAATCGGTTGATTTAATCACGAAAACGGCCAAACACTTGTTGTCCGGCGAACGACAACTCCCCTTAGCCGCCGCAGTTGAGGCATTATTAGCGAATCAGCCATCGTCTTCGGACGCTGTAGGCGATAACGCCGTGGAAACGTTTGCCTACTTTGACGCCAAAGCGTCTGCTTCTCAACGCGCGAGTGCCCCTCCAGCTTCTCAATCGCAGCAAGACGAAGGCACTGGCGGATACTCATCTGCCGTAGCCTTCGTCTTAGGTGGCGGATGCTACGCCGAAGTCTTAGCTTTGCGAGAGCTCGCGCAAAGAGAACGAACGAACGGGCGCGCGAAGAGCGTTTGCTACGGCGCCACGGACATGTGTGGCGGCGACGATTTCGTCACCGAACTCGGCCAAATCGGTGGCAGTGGCGCAAGTGCGGTTGGAGCGAAGTAATACTACCATTTAGTAATCCAATTTTTATTTAATGAAATTTTTCGACACAAAAACACATACAATCAGAGGAGAAGAAGCGCAATGACGACTCATCATCGAACGCTTCGCGCGTCTCCGATGATTCGAATCGGACTTCTCATATGCTTTCTCGCGATAACGATTCGAGCATCGTCGTCGTTGTCGTCATCTTCAACATCGCAAACGACGACTTCAGCGAAGGAAGATTTCCAATTCCAAAACCAAAAAGTATACACTCCGGACACCATGAGAGATTTTCTCATGCCGCTACCGTCGCCGTTTTTCTTCATCAGAGGAGAAAAAGATCGAGAAGGAGAAGATGCCGCGAGTCATTTTATGCAAGAACCCGCGTCTTCTCGATCCCACGTGCGAAACGTGCAAAAAATCGTACGCAAATTGCTCGATTCCTCAGAAGGAGGAGAAAACTTTCAACAGACGTCCGTGAACATTTTACGAGATGACGAAAAGGCGAATTTTTTCTACGGTTTTGCGGAATCCGACGTGTGGTACAAAAACGAACAGATAGAGAAAGACGAATTTGGTACCGGGAAGATTGCGGATACCAAACATCATGTGATCAAAACGAAGATTATTAGCACGCAAGCGCTTGGCGCAACGGTGATAGAGCATCCGCAAGAACCAGAGAAAAGTTTGAACGCGAAACAGCAGGCGTTGAAGATATTAGAGGCGCAGAGAAAGGCGAAAGGCGAGTCGTCGAAGATATTGGCGACGGAGAAAATCGCAGCAAGAGAGGCCAAACGAAAATCAGACGCCGAACGCACGAAACAGAAACGAAGAGAGAAGAGACGAATGAAGAACTCATTCGAAAAGATGGAACGGTATAAGCGAGACGGAATCGTGAGTGGTGAACAGATGGGGTGCGAATTATGTGAGTCAGTCGCGATTCAATGTTTTAAAGAGTTACGGTGGAAAGATTTAATGGAGAGAAATGTGTTGAGGAATGACGAATACATGCACACATGGTACATGTACATGCCGGCGGAGAAGGCGGTGATGTCGTGTTTAGTGAACAAGTGCGGAGGGGTGACGGCGAATCCAGCGAACGCGATGAAGAATCGAGCGGCGGTTCCGGTGCCGAAACCGATGAATGATAGAGAAGAGAGAGACGAGCAAGTGTTTGGTTTGGCGTCTGTTGAGTTGTCGACGATTCGATCACCGATGCCGCAGTTCGAGTCGTACGCGTTGACTATCGCATGCGAAGAAGCGTTTGATGTTCAAACTCGGAACGATGTTGCCACGAAAGTTGCAAACGCGTTGAAGGATTTAAGAGACAGAGATGAAGTGATTCGCAATGAACGAGCGAAACGAGGCGAGATTACCTCGAAAATAACGAAGAAGGAATTGTTAGCAGAGGACACGTTTGGCTTTAACGCGGCAAAGTTCGGATGTGCGTTCGTTTGCGAGTTGAATACGAAAAACATGGAAGATGAGTTGAAAAATCTCGATAATGATCAAGAAGAAGCAGATGAAGACAAAGACGACGATTATGAAGAGGACATAAATTCGCGCGAACGCCACGACGAAGATGCAAACGTCCACGAAGTGCGCCCTCGATTTTCTCGAGCGCGACACTCCAAAGCCCGACTCCTAGCGCGACGCGCTTTACAAAAGACGGGCTGTCATCGATCCAACCAAGGGTGGTGGACGTATGAAATATGCTTCGAGAAGAACATCACGCAGTATCACTCCACATTCGACAACGCTTTGAAACGAGTAATTATCGACGAGAGTACGCAATCGTCATTGGGCACTTTTAGCGCGTCGGGGACCGAAGAGCGATTAAATGCGCTTTATGATGACGATGCGACGATGACGCGAAGTACAGATGGACATGATCAGCAGGGGAGCGAACTCCGTATTTACGGGTACGTTCCTCAAATCGCCTTTCTCCCGGGAATGACTAAAACCTTACCTGGATACATCGTCTCTCACGCCAGGGGTACGTACTGCGACGCTATTGACGGAAACCGTGAATCTGTCGTCCTTTACGCGTGTTCCAACGATTTGCAAACGCACGTCAAAGTGTTTGAACAAACGACGTGTAAATATATCGTCGTCGTCTTCGTCAAAGAGCTGTGTTTATTTAAACAGTTTCAGAGAGAGGAGAACGTTTTGATTCGAACGATAAGGTAACTAAAGTAGTTTTTAGCCGTTTTGTATAGAGTTCAGTAGTCTATAATACGAGTGAACACGCGCGTCGCTTGGGGCGGCTGCGTGGACGACGCGTTTGGTCTTCAAAAACTCAAGGCACCCGAAAGTAATAATAAATCGCCAGAACGTCGCGCGACATCTTTTGAGACGAGAAGAGAGAGAATGGTTTCCCGGCGTGGCATTCTCGAGGTGACCATGGTGAGCGCATCGAAGCTTCAGAACGTCGCCATGTTGGGTAAGATGGACCCGTATTGCGTCGTGTTCTTCTTGAACGAGAAGACAAGAACGAAAACGGTCAAGAACGGCGGTTCCAATCCGGTGTGGAACGAGTCGTTTAAATGCAAAACGTCCGACGACGTCGACCAAACGATAAAAATCATGATCAAGAACGAAAACAGAATGCTGAGCGACGAAATCATCGGAGTTTCAGAAATATCTTTAGGAGACTGCTTTCAAACCGGGAAAGACACGATCGATGCGCCGGTGCTAAACGCGAAGACGAGAAAGAGAGTCGGGGATATTCGAGTGCATTGCGAATTTCGACCGAACGAAAACACCATCGTCAAAGAGGCAAAAGAGGCAAACGAAAAAATGGAGGCGGATAAACCGAAGAAGATGGATACATCGACGAGCGGGAATATGACAATTAGTGGGAGCATGGATAAATTGATTGAAGAGGAAGAAAAGAGACCGCAATATAGAGTGACTAAGATTAGCGAAGTCGTGGTACCGCCCGGGGAAGGGTGGTTCTGACGGTTTCGTAGATTTTAAAAACGCACGTAATATATACCATGATGGTACTCTCTGTCTGTCTTAATTTTTACAACGGTCTACCAAACAACTTCTTAATCCCGACGTCCGGAGTGTCTTGTTTCACCAAAGATTCTCCGACTAAAATCGCGCCGCACCCGGCGTTTTGAACCACATTGACGTCGTCGATGGTGAAAATACCAGACTCTCCAACCATGACGATGTTTCTCTCCTTCACTTGCTTCCCTAACTCCGTCGCCATTAACTCTACCGTGACGTTTAAATCGACCTTGAATGTTCCTAAATCGCGGTTGTTGATGCCTAATAAGTCAATGTCAAAGTCTCCGGACAAAACGCGTTTCATTTCGCCGTACGTGTGCACTTCCAACAAGACTTTCATCCCGACCGAATGCGCGATTTTCGTGAAATACTTCAAATCTTGGTTATCCAAAACCGCGGCGATTAACAAAATCGCATCCGCGCCTCTCGCCCTAGCCAAATAAATCTGGTACGCGTCCACGATGAACTCTTTACACAAGAGTGGACACTTCACCCCAGCCGCTTTAATCAACTTCAAATTCTCAAACCCGCCTTGGAAAAATTTCTCATCCGTCAGCACGCTCAAACACGCCGCACCTCCTTCCTCGTACGCTTTCGCAATTTTCACCGGATCAAAGTTCGGTTGAATCACCCCTTTAGATGGACTTGCTTTCTTCACTTCAGCAATCAGCCCGGGTTGTCCAGTTTGATTCGTTTGATCCACAATGGCTTGTTTGAAATCCAGCACCTCTGGCGCTAACTTCACTTGTCCTTTCACTAAACTCAGTGGCATTTTTTCTTTCATCACATTCAACTCGTAATCTTTGTACCAGACGATTTCTTCGAGGATGTTGCGGGGTTTGTTCTCTTCGTTGTCGACGCGTTCACCCGTCGGCGTCACCGCTTCCATTTTAAACGCGAACCGTTCCGAACCCATGCCGAGATGCTCTTTGTGTCCAGCCGGTGGTCGCCGCCGAATGGTCACTTCACCCGTGTCGTCCATCACAGCCGCGCCAGCAGCTTTCGGGTGCACAACAGAGAAAGATGATTCCCCACGCTCTTTGGACAATTTTTTTTTTTGCTGCTGCCTCCCAGATCGCGCGAACCCGTGCGGTGTGAGCGACTTTTGGACCAAGGCGTGATGCTGCGCGAACATGATGATGGTTCTTCTTCTTTTTTGTCTTCTTCTTCTTCTTCTTCTTCTTTTTCTTCGACGCGACGTTAGCGAGAGAGAGAGAGAGTAAAGAGTAAAGAGTAAAGAAAGGAGACCCTTGGAATGATGATGATGGATAAACTCGAACATATTTTTAGGATTTCGTAAATATTTTCATTTATGTACGGTACAACAAAGGAATACCATAAAGTATACCCACCTATGGTACTGATAAGAACTACTGGTACAATGATACCAACTAATAATAATAATAATAATATGTAATATGATAATAATAATGTGGTATAATCGAAGATAAGAAGAGAAATAACGAGGTAACGATGCATTCTTTTATCTCTGCTATGCACTCCTACTTTGATTTGGCCGCGCGAACCAAATCGGCAAACCTTGGGCACCCCAAGTCGCGTTCGCACGCGTCGGCGAAAGAGTCGATGTTCCAATCCATGCCGCGACCTCCGGTGACTTCGGCGCACTTGAACAAGACAACTCTCGCGCAGTCGCCGAGTTTTTTGTCAGACAATTGTGCGTTGATTTCACGCTTAACATCCAAAAATGGAGTGACGACGATAGGAATCGAGGTAGACGCGAACGGGACGTTGAGAAATTGGAGGAAGAAGAAGCCACCATCGTAGAGAGAGTCGACGCAGACGTCCACGTAAACAGTTTCTAACGGCGCTTGTTCGATTTGCTCGCAGTCCGAAGAGGTGTCGGAGGAGAAGGAAGATATCGAATTGCTCGTGTCTATGTTCTCGTTTATTAGAGAAACTTCTCCTTTCCCTCCTCGCATATCTTCTTCGAGTTTGTCGAGTTCGTCTTCTTTCGTCTCGTCAGACGCGTGGAGACGCATCTTATACTCTTTCATCCACATCGCACGACGACATCTTTCCGCGCGATGACGCTCCGATAATGTCGGACGCAGTTTAGATGAAGTCATCGATTGTCCATGTTCGTTTTCCTCCATGTATTTCTGGTCGCTGGAGTGAATAAAAATCTCCTCTATGTCATTTTTGCCGTGTAATCGAGCGCATAAGGTCATGTTCTTCAAACTTCTTCCATGGATTTGGATGCGAGTTTTCACGCCTGACAATACGCACATCGGAGAGACCGAGATAATTCGCGGACATGAGCGCGGAAATCGAGATTGCGATTTGACGACCATTTCAGCGGTAGTATTGGTGGCAGTACCAAATGGCACCCTAGCGTGAATGTCCGTGTAAGCTGTCTTCTTCCCTCGCCCAACGCCAATGGCGCATTTGCTCGGTTTGATCTTCTCCACGATGGCTCGAATAGGCATTTCTTCTGGCGTAAATCCTCTCCACACGGAACATGTCATCACATCGCTTCCTTTTCCGTCTGTTCGAACGCTTAAATCGTGCGATTCTCCGTTTGAATCGTTTAAAACGACAACAGATTTCGAGTGAAGTTCTTTCAAGTTTTGAAGGACTTTCATAAACTCTCGATAAACTAATCGGATTGTTTCAGCATTGCGCGTGTAGCCACTCACTCCGATCTTTTTTGAGTACGGAAACAGTATGTTCCTCGCCGATAACGTCGATTTGAGCGCAGACAAAATCGATGCTGATCCACTCATATTACCAGATGACAACGTCGGAGAAGGAGGCGGCGGATGTATGACGACGTGCGTACCGTCCATTGCGACGCATTCATCTTCGACCGAGCGGCCACACAGTTCTTCAATGAAGTTGTGCCGTTGATCTGGCACATTTACGAACGACAAAACGTGTGTCGCGGTAGCAACGGTGTTGGTAGTAGTGGCACCAGGATCTTCGGGCGAAGATGTATCGCCTCTACGACCACCGAGACCGCTGCGTTTGTTCCGCCGCTCATTATGTCGACCTACATCTAAAACCTCTCCATCAGAACCGTCTTCGGAGGTGTTTTGTGAGGACGGTGGAGAGTCTCTCAAACGTTTACTTCTACTTTTTAAATGAATGCCAAATCCTAAAACTCCTTCATCGAGAATCTCCTCTTTCTTTACATTTTGTTCATCAGTAGGAACAGCATCATCACTACCGGAGCGCACTCGATGAAACCTATTCATCGCCCTATTGTCTACATTCGTCGTCGTAGCTAAGGTCAAATTGATAAACTTCTTCGACGTGCCTCTCGCGTTGACGACGACGTACATCAAGTGCATCACCATCGGCACCAAGAAGATGAACGCCATGTAATGCATCGAGCACCTGGAATACATCGCCTCTATCACGTTCCAGTACGTCTCGAATTTGTTCTCAAACCACATTTCTCTCACTGCTGGTGCCGAGAATTGAAATAAAAACGCGTAGGATATGGACATGACCGAGTAGAACAATGAATACTTGAAGCTCGAATACCTCGAAATGTTATACTTGCCGATGATCAACGGCATGAACACAATTGCCCCAAACTGTGTCTTCGTGAACTCGTGCGAGATAGGTCCGTAAAATCCCGCTAAAAACATCGTCACTAGTGGATGTCTCAAAAAAGTCTTAATCATGTGCCTCCAAAAGTACAATTTTTCCTCGTATTTTCCATCGTACTCGAACGTGCCTCTCGCGCCGATTTGTTTCCTCACGCCTAAACTCAAAAACGCCGCATCGATTGCCAACTGTAACGGTACAAATCTCGTCAAAACGTTCTTCACGTACACCGAATACACATCTGGCGTTAAAATCCTATGTTCGTTCGGGACAATCTCCCGTACCCCAGTGATGGTAATTTTCGTTTCCAACATCAAAATGCACGCGAAGTAAATCGCGTACTGTTTCAACCTCGGATCCAACCTGAAATGCCCGAAATGAGGGTGGCTAAAAGCATCTTTCTGTTCGAAGTGTTGTTTTCGTTGTTCGTGTTCTCGATACAACGCCGTCTTCTTATTCGTCGTCCTCTCGGTATACGAAGACCGATGAAACCCCACGATTTCCTTCTTCTCTTTCGTGGTTTCAAACCACCTCCTACGAATGATCTCTCTCAATTCGACCGCGTGATCTACCACAACCGAGAAGGATTTTTGGTTCTCCAGATTTAACTGAACGTCTTCGTATCGCACCATTGTCTCTCTGCCTTGTTGATGCAACCGTTTCAATTGTCCTGCCGTTTTCTCTCGTCGCCGGTGGTCTCCCTCGCGCGCATCATTAAAACGTTGTTTCGCAGACCAATGTCGTTGTTGACGGTGCCGGACGATACCGTCCTCCTCCTCCTCCTCCTCCTCCTCAACCGCCCTTCCATCTCGAGGCCGAATCGTCCTCCTCTTCCTCGTTCTTCGATTGCCGGTTTCCGACTCCGACGCCGTCGGGGACGAGACCATCTTGCGTGTTCTTCTCGATGTTTACCCAACGTTGGGGGGAGGGTGGGAAATTAATACTACCAATTAATAAAACACAGACGGTTAGGTTACGTGGGAGACCGAGACCCTTCTTCTTTTTTTAATAAGGGAGGAGGAGGAGGAGGGTTTTCTGTGTACAAATAATAATAGGGTTTAAAAAAATAAACGAGACCCTAAATAATACAGTGAGAGAAAAAGAGAGAGAGGAAGGCCCTTTATTTTGAAAAAGAAGAGAGGTTTTCACTTTATCCCTCCCTCTCTCTATTAAAAGGATACGACGACTTATTTTGAGAGCATCGACGACGACGACGACGATGATGTTGACGACGACGACGACGACGACGACGACGAGAGTATCGACGACGAGGAGGAGGAGCGGCGCGACGTCGACGATTGGTAGCAGAGGTAGTGGTAGCGGGAAAGGGCAACAAAGAAGAGCGCCTCTCTCGAGGAAGAGAGGGACGACGAGCACAACGGCGGCATCGGCAATTGGAAAAGTGACTGCGGCTCCTGCTATTAACGATAACGATAACAGTACTCACGAGTTGGTCTTTTTGTGCGCGCGAGAAGCGATGGAACGCGCGCGACAAAAGACAAAAGATGACGAGAGCACGGGCAGCTCAATCTTGGACCAGTGCAATTTGCAATCTGCCCACGTCTTCACTCTCGCCGCGACCACCATGGTGGATAAAAAAATGGTCGCCTTGATAACCCAATCCGTGGCGTCGTTTATCAAATTGTATTTACTCCTGTTGTTCGTGAGAGTTCTTTTGACATGGTTCCCGAACGTGAACTGGATGCGCCAGCCGTGGACGATGTTGAGACAGGTGACAGATCCATATTTGAACTTGTTTCGTAACTTGATTCCACCGATTATGGGTCAAATTGACTTTACGCCAATTCTCGGCTTCATGGTTTTGCAGTTTTTGGCGAGAGTGTTGAGCACGGATCCGAGTCTGGGGAGGTTTTGATAAAGACGGTGTGTGTCCCGCGCGCGCGTGAATGTTAAAAGTGTGTTTCTGCTCTGTCTATTTCATCTCACTATTAATATATATATTTTTTGCTTTTACAACCCGCGCGTACCCTGGCACCTAAGTACAAAAATACTTACACGTTCAAGTTTTCGAACGGGTTGTTAAATGGGTTGTTCGTTTGCGAAGCCTCCTCCTCAACGACACCATCGACCCCGTCATTATTTTCATGTTCTTTTAGCTCGTGACTTTCTCTTAAGGTCTTTGGAGCTACGTAAGCAGAAAGAGAATCTGTCATTGCGAATTCATTGTTACCTTCGTCCTCTTCTGGAAATACCTGGAACAGCTGATTGGTCCTAGCGTCTGACGACGACGATGCAAACCGCCAGCGTGCACTTTGGAATCGGTTCTTCACGCTCGATGAAAATTCGCGTATTCCATCCGAAATAGTCCCCGTTCCGCCGTTCTTTTTGTAATACCAATACCAAATCGTCGCTATGACGGCTAAGAATACCAAGACGATGAAAAATATAGCCGCTGTGTGACTCTCGTTATCTTTAAGCGCATCATCGCTATGATTCTCTCGAATAATCCAAAAGGAATCTAAAAAACGGTCCCCGTTTACGGCGTCGATAAATCTTCCAAATACATGCGTCGCGTTGTGTGCGTGTAAGTCAACGAAACCGTGTTCGTGCACCACTTTCTCAGTGAAGAACATGTTGACGTCGTTTTTGGTAAAGTTCGCGCCTCCGGTACCGACGATAAAACTGATTGGGTATTCCGGCTTCTCGTACACGTTGTTCAAACCATCGCTCAACGTTTTCGATTTAAGCGCGCACTCAGTTTCAGTCAATTGCGATTTGAGCGAACACGAACGCTGGTAGGCGTGATTGTGACCCCAAAACACCATATCGACGTTAAATTCAACGAACAATGGCCATAAGTGTTCTTGAATTTCCTTCATGACGGCGACGTCCGAGCTGTCTTTCTTGTCCGCCGAGACCGGTGGTTCTGACGCGTAGCTTGAATCGACTAAACCAGGTCGATGGCCGACGACAATCAACCACGGCGTCTTGGCTCGATCGAATTCAGTTTCGAAGATCGTCCGTAACTCGGTGTATTGTATCGACGATACGGAATTGAAATCGACTTCCGTGTTGATCGAGACGACGTAAATGTTCCCGATCGCGACACCAAACCAGTCTTTCTCGGAGCTTTTCTTTGGTGTGTTGAAGAGCGCGTTAGACATGACGCCGCACTCGCCACCAGAATCGTGCCCACCGTACAAATCCTGCGTTCTTCCCGATGCGTGCGCGGTCCATCCGCTCTCGAAATAATCAAATTCATGGTTCCCGCTGTTGACGAGAAATGGAACTTTATGAGCGAAATTTGAGCTCGTTTGATGCAAAAACTCGTCCCAAACACTAATGTATCCAACCGCATAGGACAAATCGCCAAAAAGAAACACCGCGTCGATTGGGTGTTTATTCGTATCGTCCTTTGACAAACGCCCGAGCGATTCGGCGACTTGTAAACCTGGTTGACCATACTCCCTCCACGTCTCGCTATCGTCGGTCGTCCCGACGCCCATATCTCCAAATAAAGCCAACGTCGTGTGCGATGCTCCGATGACGGGTAAAAATTTTCCTTCGTATACTCTCGACTCCTCGAATTCGCTGACATCATCCCCGAGTTGGTACTCAAACGCTCTCTTGTTATCTACTTTGTTTTCAATCTCCGCGTAGTGTTGATACCCGCTGTGCCTGTATCCGAACCCATTCGCCGGTGCGCCACAAAGTAGGTCTTTTGTCACCTCTGTCGTGCTCGCAAATTCCGTCGGCTGCCAACT
>Ga0066856_10000574_pt1 | contig 13755 bp, 11 predicted proteins | sample ETNtaG_5_FD_65605 | JGI IMG/M metagenome (GOLD analysis project Ga0066856, IMG submission 65605) | Marine microbial and viral communities from oxygen minimum zone, Eastern Pacific Ocean - ETNP201406SV205 | ecosystem: Environmental > Aquatic > Marine > Oceanic | place: Pacific Ocean: Eastern...
AACATTTGGCCTTCGTTTACCTCCCCAATTGATGCGATCATCGCGATCCATTTGCTTCTTTGATGCTTTAATTTTACCAAGGTTCATAAAAATAAAGAGTGACAAAATAGCAAGAATGCCAAAAAGGATAGTATTCATTTTATCTGCTTCTGAGCTTCATAAGTAAGCGCAGTATTTCTACGTAAAGCCAAACTAATGTCACCATAAGCGAGAAAGCTCCATACCATTCCATATATTTTGGCAGACCTTTTTCAGCACCTTCTTCTATAAAATCAAAATCTAAAACAAGATTTAGTGCTGCTATGCCAACAACAAACAATGAGAAACCAATTCCAAACAATCCATTTGAGTGAATGAAACCTATCCCGGAACCAAAAAAAGACATAATGAAGCTAACCAAGTATAAAAGGAAAATTCCCATAGTTGCTGAAAAAAGCATTAATCTAAAATTTTCTGTCGGTTTAATAATTCCACTTTTATAGCAAAATAACAAAGAGGCAAGAATTCCAAATGTCAGACCAATAGCTTGAATGCCGATTCCAGGATATTGCATTTCTGCAAAGACTGTTATGCCACCAAGAGCCATCCCCTCAAAGGCCGCATAAAATGGAGCAGTGGATCCTGCTTTAGCAGGATTTCTAAAAATCGTTACAAACGCAAGAATTGTTCCTATAATTAAACCGGGCATTGCCAAGACCGGAACATTCCAACCTGCAAAAGCTCCCGCAAAACATAATGCCAGTAGAATAGCGGTTTTATTTACTGCTCCATCAAGCGTCATACGGTCAGATTGAGAAAAAGCTTGAGTGTTTTTAAAATTTCTTGTGAAGGCTGGATTTCCAGATCTCCCAAAGGTATTCAATGCAGAGTGTTTAGACATAAAAAATCTCCAATTTATCTAGTTATTATGAATTACTTATGGCCTAAGAGACAAATTTAAAGCCTAGAGCTTATTTATCCAATCTCTAATTAGCTTAATGCCAGCTTCGTCTGCTAATGCACGACCTGATTCTGGCATCATGATTCCTGGATCCAATGATTCCATTCTAAAAAGCATGATTGAATCATCTGCATGACCTGGAACTATTGAATATTTTAAGTTGCCACTTGCACGTCCTGCTGCTACTGGTTTTTTGTAAATTCCCAGCTTCTCTTGACTATCTTCAATAAAATTTAAATATAGTCCTGTGGTATCTGCAGAGCCACCAGGAATATGGCAATGCCCACAATTAATATCAAGATAGGCTCTTGCTCGATCATTCAATGATGCATTCACATCTGTATAACTTGAAATTGGAGTTGAATCGAGTTTTTGATCAATCCACCCTAATGCTGCCCAATAAAGCAATTGATTCATTTCTCCTGATTGATAGTTTAAATCCTTATTCATGTTTCTTGCCTTGGGACCGATAGGTGTCGTGACTTTATTAACTTGATGACATTCCTTGCATTGATTCTGATTGGGCGCTCGATAGCGAACTCCTACTAGATTCCCTTGAGAGTCTATGAAAGTAGTTGGTATTGTTGCTCCCGCTATAGCTCTTTTGGCATCGGTTTGTTCCTCGTTCCAAACATAACTTATTGCTTTCCAGCCTTCATTAGTATTAATTAACAGTCGAGTTTCAAGTAACTGCTGTTCCAATGGGCCATTTTTATTCAGGTAGGCAAATGTTTTAATTAAAGTTGATCCAACTGGAAAAATAAAAACCTTATCTTTTACATAACCCAGTTTCTGTCCCTCTGGAACATACACAAAACGAAGTTTATCTGTATGATCTGAAAATAAAGGACTAACAAGAGAATAGGGGTGCACATCCTCAGCGGGAATTTGGTTTTGCATGTCTTGAAAAAAACCAAATTCAGATAAAAATTTAGGAGCTTTAGAAAAATCTACTAAATTTAATTTATTAGCTGAATGTCCTTGGGATGAAAAAAAAACCAAGGAAATAACAAACAAGAAAGATTTTTTAAAACGTCTCATCAAACTCTACTTTTGCTAGAGGTAAGATTTCTCCATCAAATTCATTAATGTCTAGGGTTGCAGGATCTAAAAAAGGCACCATGTAGCCAATAGGATTGATTGCAAGAAAGGTAGCATCTCCGTTGTTACTAATTATCATTCTTTCATCTTTAGGCTGCCCAAAAATCATCTGAGAAATCGGGACTAAGCCATCCCAAAAAATATCAGGCATATTGCCTTCTGAAAGCTCAAAAAGTATTTCCGCTAATTCTCCTTTGCTTGTATCAGGGTTATAACCAGTCGGACCAAACTTATTCCCATGAATTTGAATGGATTTTGGGTGGGGATAGTAAGTTTCATCATCTGTTTCATTGCCATATGTAACAACTGCAATATTAACAGTGTCATTATCACCAATTTCATTATCAAAGATTTCAACATTTGAATTTGCTTGAATAATTATTCCTGTACCCCTTGGCACCTCGCCCACTATATTTCCCTCTGGAGCAAAGTTATCAGTGTTATTTCCAACAGAGCGATTATTGAAAACTCTGACATGATGACCGCCTTGCTGAGGCAAGCCTGGCAAATCAAAGACTAGTATCCCGCCAGTATTATTGGTTGCAACATTATTAAAAACATCTGCATAGTAGGAGTTTTCTATCTCAATTCCAGCAACATTGAATTCTGCTCTACTATTTCGAACAATTATATTTTTTGATTGTCCAACATAGATTCCTGCATCTGATGCTCCTATTGCGACACAACCATCAATTAGCACATTAGTTGATTCAACTGGATATAGACCGTAGGCTCCGTTTTCTGGGCTTGGACCATTTGTCCACTCGGTCTTTACTCTTAAAAATTTGATGTTAGTTACGCCTTTGACCTTAATTGCATCACCTTTAGCGTTTTGTATTGAGAAATCTTGCAGGGTTACATTATCTGAGGTAACGCTAAGTCCCTGCGCACCACTTTGTTGATCAGAAAAGTTAAGAATCGTTTGATCCATTCCTGCTCCCTCAATTTGAACTCCTTCTATATCAAGTGATAGAGAGTCTTGCAGATTAAATACACCAGAAGTGAGTCTAATGACATCACCAGGTTCAGCTAATATTAGCGCTTCTTGAATATTCTCATAGGCATTTTCAGATGGTTGAATAATCTGAACAGCAGAAAAAAGCGAGCTACTTAAAAAGAGTAACCCAACAATAACTTGTTTAGATGACTTGAGGAATTTCACCAAATTTTTCTAGAGGTTTCTCAAGCTCATCCCAATTACATTCAAAATCATCTGGAGCATCTTCATACTCTAGCAATCCCAATGCTTCAAATTTTGGTCTCACTTTATCCGTAAGTAGACCAATTCTTGCAAGGTTTGGCATAATTCTTGAGAATAAAAAGTTTCTAAAAGTTGTATTAGCAGAAGTTGATAAGGCAAATTCCCTAGCTTCATCTTCAGACATTTTTAAGTATTTTTGCATTGATTTTGTATTAATGAGCCTCTCTCTTGAAATAACACACGCTTCATATGCAAACTCTGCTCTATCTTCAATCTCTTCAGGACTTAAGGTTTTTATAAAGTCCTCTAGATAGTTAATTCCAAAAGTAACATGCCTTGCTTCATCACGAATTACATAATGAAGAAGTTGAGTTAAGAGTGGATCTTTAGATAGCCCCTTTAACATCTGAAATGCTGCGAGAGCTAACCCCTCTATAACAATTTGCATTCCGATAAACTTAAGATCCCATCTTTCGTCTGTAAGAATTTTATCTAATAATAATTTTAGATTTTTGTTAATGGGGTAGTGCATGCCTAATTTTTCCTGAAGATATCTATTGAATACTTCAACGTGTCTTGCTTCATCGAATGTTTGTGATGCAGCATATAATTTTGCGTTATAAGTAGGTGCGCATGATGTTAGCTGGGAGGCGACAAGAAGTGCTCCTTGTTCACCATGGAGAAATTGACTTAATAGTTCGGCTGCATCATGGCGGTCAAATTCGATCTTTTCTTCTTCAGTTAAATTTTCATAAGCTTCAAGAGTCTCATGAGGCAGATCTTCATCTGCTTGAATAATTCTTTCATCAGCAGGGTGGTTATAATCCCAGTTTAGATCTATCGAACCATTCCAATTTAATTCTTTGCCAAGCTCATACAGTTTCTTGATTCTGTTATCTGCAACAGTGTAATCCCAGTTATAGGCGCCAGTTAATGGCGTATTAAATATTTCCGCTACATCTTCTACTTGGGCTGGAGTAAGATTCAATTCGTTTTCAACCTCTAAATTATTAAATGTTAAAATATCTTTTGGTGGCCCATCTGCTTTTGTTATTTTCATTTTTTCCTTATTATAACTAAATGTTTACAGTGTAAACATAACAATTATATTCTTTTTTTTAATCATTGAAAAGTTCAGTTAGTTTATCAAGCAATGCTTCTGCTAATTCTTCTGCTCTATTTATAGTAATTGATTTAGAGTAATATTTGGTTACATCATGCCCAATACCAATTGCCAGAAGCTCTACATTGCTTTGAGTTTCAATTGTATTAATAATTTGACGCAAGTGATTGTCAAGAAAATTACTATGATTTGTTGATAAAGTGCTGTCGTCTACCGGGGCTCCATCTGAGATAACTATTAATATTTTTCTTTCTTCATTGCGTTTGCTTAATCTTTGATGCGCCCATGCTAAAGCCTCACCATCTAAATTTTCTTTCAATAATCCTTCTCGTAACATTATTCCAAAACTTTTCCTAGCCTTTCTGAAGTTGTCATCCGCAGACTTAAAAATAATGTGTCGTAAATCATTTAAACGTCCTGGATTTAAAGGACTTCCTTGATTAACCCAGGCTTTTCTTGAGTCACCACCTTTCCAGTGTTTTGTAGTAAATCCAAGCAGTTCTGTTTTCACATAACATCTTTCAAGAGTACTTCCAATAATGTCCCCACAAATTGCTGCCAAGCTCATAGATCGACCACGCATTGAGCCTGAACTATCGATTAATAATGAAACCACAGTATCCTTGAACTTACTCTCGCTTTCTTGTTTAAAGCTCAGTGGGTCTCCTGGTCGAGTAATTACCCTATGTAGTTGCGCTGTATCTAATAAACCCTCTTCAAGATTGTAATTCCAGCTTCTATTTTGTTGGGCTTGAAGCAATCTTTGTAATCTATTGGCTAGCTTTCCAATCGTTGTTTGATGAGGAGCAATCAATTGATCTAGTTGAAATCTTAGTCTTTGAGACTCTTCAGGAGTCGCTAATTCAATTGCATTTATAACTTCATCAAATTGAGAAGTAAAAATTTTATAATCCTCATAAGATGCTTGATCTAAATCTTCATTAAAATTTCTTGTTAAATCTATCTCTTCATCAATAGATATTGAATCAATTGGAGCTTGAGCTTCTTCATGGATGTCAGTATCTTCATCAGCATCACCTTCTGCTTTGGATTCAATGATCTGTTCCTGAGTATCTTCCTCAGTTTCTGGTTGCTGGTCATTAGAATCTTGAGGATTTTCTGGTGCTGGATCTTTGTCACGAGATTCTTCCTCACCTTTTGTTTCTGGTTCATGCATTAAATCTAAATCTTTCATTAGACCCAGGACAATAGATTGAAAATCTTCTTGAGAGTCTTGCGCTTTGATTAATTCTTTGCCTACATTATCAATGGTTATTGGAATAGAGGAGAGAAAAGCATTGACAGTATTCTTGCTATCAATATCTAATTTCTCTCCATTAAGTTGTTTTAACCAAAGATTTGCAGCCAGTGGGTTGAATGCAGGCACTTTATTATTAATTGCCTTTTTTGCTAGAGTATTCAGGTAAGCATTTAAATTAATTTTGGCGCCTGGAAATTTTCTTCCTCCAACCATTTCAACTCTGCAAAGTTCAAGTTCTGCAAAAAAATCTCTAGCTATTTTTGGCATTTTCAAAGAAGAATATTCTTTGTGATAGGTTTGCCAAAATGCTTGAAAATCCCCTTCACCTCTCCACGCATCGACTTCTGAAGATGATCTTGGAGGATATTGTAGTGATATTTGTGACAAAGAAGGAGGGCGACTAGAACTTTGCGCTGCACTTTCTAAACCTGGATTTTTAGATACAGCTCTAGCAGTTGAGAGAACGGCTTGCTTAAATTCTTCTCTATTCTTAACCCAACTCATTAATTATGATTCAGGGTTGTGACTTTCTAAAAGATCTTCTCCAAAACATCTTTGAAAATATTCTGCCACAATTGGCCTTTCTGTTTCATCGCACTTATTAAGAAATGTTAATCTAAATGAGTGCTTGATATCATTGAAAATAATATAATTTTGTGCCCAAGTTATAACTGTCCTTGGCGACATTAACGTTGAAATATCCTCATTAATAAAGCCCTGTCTAGTTAAATCCGCAAGCTGTATCATGCTTTTAATTAAAGCTTTGTCTTTAGCAGACTTTAATTGCGGCACTTTTCCTTTTACTACATCTAGTTCATGAGTGCGTTCCAAATAATTTAGGGTGGAAAGAATATGCCATCTGTCCATCTGGCCTTGATTGATTTGTTGAGTGCCATGATAAAGACCAGTAACATCTCCCATGCCAACAGTATTAGTTGTAGCAAATAGTCTAAAACTATTATGAGGAGTTATTACTTGGTTTTGATCGAGTAAGGTTAATTTTCCATCTACCTCGAGTATCCTCTGAATTACAAACATAACATCAGGTCTACCTGCATCGTATTCATCAAAAACTAATGCGACTGGGTTTTGAATGGACCAGGGTAAAATACCTTCTTTGAATTCAGTGATTTGTTTTTCATCTTTTAATACAATCGCATCTTTCCCAAGCAAGTCAATTCTGCTTATGTGACTATCAAGATTAATTCGTACGCAGGGCCAATTGAGCCTTGCAGCAACTTGCTCAATATGTGTAGATTTACCTGTTCCATGATATCCCTGAATCATTACCCTTCGATCGTGCTCAAAACCAGCTAAAATTGCTAGAGTGGTATCTTTATCAAAGACATAAGTTTCATCAATCGCTGGAACCCACTGAGTTTTTTCTTTAAAACCTTTGACCTCAAGATCAGAGTCAATCCCAAAGATTTTCTTTACATTGAATTTTTGATCTGGTTTTTCAGGAAGGTTTATTCTTTCAGAATCTATCATAAAAATTGTTTTTAATTTGTACGATGACTATGCTAACTTTTGAGAGGATAAAGTTCTAGTTTTTATTGAATCATTGTAAGATAAATTTTAATTTAATGAACTCTTACAATTGATGAGTAAAGCCCTAAAAAATACCCTTGATCTTTTCAACCTCACAAGAATTGATAGAGATCTGTATTCTTGGACCGGTCAAAGTGTGGGCTTCCAAAGAATTTTTGGTGGTCAAATTATGGCGCAATGTTTAATTGCAGGCTATCAAACAGTAGCAAAGGATAGATTGGTTCATTCTTTTCATTCTTATTTTCTTAGACCGGGAGACTTTAAACAAAATATTATATTTGAAGTAGACCGAATTCGAGATGGTAAAAGCTTTACCACAAGAAGAGTAAATGCAATTCAAAATGGCGAAGCAATTTTTAGTTGTTCTATCTCATTTCAAAAAAGAGAAAAGGGCCTTACTCATCAAATAAAAATGCCAAATATTCAAGGGCCAGAAAAATTAAAAAGCGATTTAGAGCTAAGAAAAGATATGAAATCAAAAATTCCTAAAGATTATTTACCAATGTGGCTTAGGGAGAGAGAGATTGAAACAAGACAGGTTGAGCCTGTTGATTTGCTGAAAGCAGAAAAACTGCCTCCTTTCAGGAGTACATGGATGAAACCCACAGGTAAACTACCAGCCGATGAAAGGATCCATCAAGCATTACTTTTGTATGTTTCTGATATGGGTCTGCTTGGCGCAGCAGTAAATCCTCATGAAGTTAATTTTATGTCTAAGAAATTTCAGAGTGCAAGCTTAGACCATGTTATGTGGTTTCATGGAAAAGTTAATTTTAATAATTGGATTTTGCATCATATGCACAGTCCTATATCCCAAAATGCCAGAGGGTTTTCTCGAGGATCAATTTATACAAAATCAGGAAAACTAGTGGCATCAACCGCCCAAGAAGGACTTATGCGTATCTGGGATTAATTATCGCCTCATGATATTTTTTAACAAGTTTGTATTAAAGATTTTTTTCATCACAAATTTTTTTCTCGTCTCTTCAATAATCATTGCAGAAGAAAGCAGCGCTGTGAAAATATTTATTGCAAAAGATATCGTTACTCTTAACAAGAATAATGATTCTGTTGAGGCAATTGCGACTCAAGGATCCAAAATTATAAATGTTGGTTCTAAGGAAGAAATAACTTCAATTTATCCAGATGCAACATTAATATCAGATTATGAGAATTCAATAATAGTTCCAGGTTTTATTGAGCATCACATCCATCCATTTTTAGCTGCAGTAACAATGAACTCTGAGATTTTAGCTATAGAGGATTGGCAATTGCCCTCAAAAACCTCAATAGGCGTTCGCGATAGATCAAGTTATTTATTAAATTTATCTAAAATTGAAGAAAATCATCCTGAAAATCAATCTTTAATATCTTGGGGATTTCATCACTATTTTCATGGAAAATTAACAAGACATGATTTAGATAACATTTCATCAATCAGACCCATAATTGTTATTCATAGATCCTTCCATGAATTTATTTTAAATACACCCGCCATGGATTTATTAGGTATAAATAAAAATGCATTTACTAATCTTGAAGAAGATGAGCACCTGGCTAACTTTGAAGATGGTCACTTCTCTGAGAGAGGAGCAATTATAGTTTTACCTGCTTTGATGCAACTATTGGCTGTGCCTAAAGAACTAATAAAAGGTCTTCAAAAAACTAAAGAATATATACATAGTAATGGCATTACAGTGATTGGGAATCCCGGCTCAATGTATAACAAAGATCTTCAAGCGGCAAAGAACTTGATCTTTGGAAATATAGATTCACCCTTTGAGTCATATTTTTTTCCAAGCGCATTAAATTTATCTGAGCAATTTGAATTTCATGAAGTCTTGGATGCGGCAAAAGACCAAACAAAATGGGGCTTGGGAAAGTTAAATTATTTACCCAAGCATATCAAGTTATTTGCTGATGGCGCGATGTACTCTCAAAATATGGTAATGAGAGATGGTTATTTAGATAATCATCAGGGCTCATGGCTTATGAACCTAGAAACTTTTGAAAATCTTTTTAGGATTTTCTGGGATGATGGCTATCAAATTCATATCCATCAGAATGGAGATGCAGCCTTAGATAGATTACTTTTAACTTTAGAGAAAAATCTAGCACGCTACCCAAGAGCTGATCATCGAACCACTGTTGTTCATTTTGGATATTCAGCAAAAGATCAATTAAAAAAAATGAAAGAATTGGGAGTGGTGGTGAGCGCAAATCCATATTATGTAACAGCTCTTTCGGATCTATATAGCAGAAAAGGAGTTGGCTATAAGCGTTCTCAAGAAATGGTCAGATTGGGTGATGCAATAGAAGCTGGCATTAAAGTTGCTCTTCATTCTGACATGCCTATGGCGCCAGCTTCACCATTGATGCTAATGCATGCTGCTGTTAATAGAGATAATTTTGCCGGTAAAGTAGCTGGGCCTAATCAACGAATAAGTAAAATTGAGGCATTGAGGGCTGTTACAATAAATGCAGCCTATATTTTAAGATTAGAAAAATTATATGGATCCATAGAGGCGGGCAAATATGCAAATTTTACTATTCTTGATAAAAATCCCTTAAAAATTAAAAATAACGAGATCAAAAATATTCAAATACTTGGCACAGTTTTGAAAGGAGACTCACATCCCTTGAATTAATTATCTTAATAGTAACTATGTCAAAGAGCTTGAATGCCTAGGCTCTAGCTAAATTTATCAAAACCTTGCTATAGTTATTTTTTAAATTACTTATCTCTAACTATGTTGTCTATTTTCAAAAAAAAATTATTTGCTGACATTTCAGGAAGTGCAGATGATATGCCACCACATGTATCTGCTGTTTTATGTTTAATGATTGAAATTGCTCGTATGGATGGAAAAATAGAGGAGAATGAAATAGATGAGATTAAAAATTTCTATTTAGATTTATATCCTAATGGCAATTTTTCTGAAGCATTTGAAGAGTTAAAAGATTGGACGAGCCATAAGGAGTCTTTCAATCCTTTTATCAATATCATAAATAGCAATTGCACAAAAAGAATGAAAATGGAAATATTATCCAATATCTGGGATGTAATTTTATCTGATGATCATGTCGACCAATATGAAAATTCTCTTTTTATGAAGATTGGTGAAATGTTGCTTATGAGCAAAGAAGAGCTTTTAAGTATACAAAGGTAAATTAAGAGGCAAGTCGCAAGTGTTCTAATAGGTCGTCTTCAAATTGAAGGAGAATCTCGGGCTCAATCAAATGCCTCATTTGTTCAATAATTTTCAGTTTGCTTCGTGGTATTAATTTATGCATCTTATAAGCATTCTTCATATGAATCATGGGATCATGCTTGCCGTGAATAATTAAAGTCGGCGCTTTAATTTTCTGTATTTTTTTTAACCTGTCTTTTGAAGCCAATATTGACAAAAGTTGTCTCGCATATCCTGAACCATCTTTAGCACGATTTAAGTTTTTAATTGTTTCTTCTCTAAATTCAGGAGTATCAACAATCCGACCCTCCATACCAATCAGGGAGACAATTTTAATTTCTCTCTTAATTATATCCTCAGCCGATGCGTTTGGGTTTTTTGATCTTGCCATCATAAGCTCTCTAACTGGTTTTGATGGAGCATTGATAGGGCTAGGAGTTGAAGCTGTCGATGCAATTAAGGTGAATGATTTTACTTTCTTTGGATATTGAGCGCAGATGATCTGAGCAATCATACCGCCCATTGAGGTTCCTAAAATATGAGCCTGCTCAACTTTCAATGCTTCAAGTAGTTTTATTCCATCATCTGCCATATCGTCGATGGTATATTCTGCCTGAATAGGCAATCTTAAAAAATATTTAATGTAATCCAACACAAAAGATGGAGTGCCTGAAAATCTTGAGGACAAACCAACATCTCTATTGTCATAAGTAATGGGCCTAAAATTATGTGATTGTAAAAAATTAATTAAATGAGGAGGCCAATGGACTAGTTGAGCCCCTAAACCATGCACCATTAGAATTGGATCTCCATTTACTGGACCATAGTCTCTGTAAAAGATCTTGACTCCGTTATTTTCAACGAAACCTTCTGAATATTGCTCAGTTGAATTCATAAATTTTTAAGCACTTTCTCCGATATATTTTTATACTAATGCACTCTTCATATATTACCAACCGAAGTTAAGGCTGTTATAGTCAATGGATATTTATGACCTCAAACACAATACCCAATCAAGTTAGAGTAGCGTATGGCATAGGAGACTATGCAATTTGCTTATATTGGAGTGGAGTAGGTTTATACCTTTTGTATTTCTATACGGATGTTGTTGGTATAACCCCGTTGCTAGCAGGCTGGATATATGCACTAGGTATAGCCTGGGATGCTATAACAGATCCATTTATGGGCTATCTTGCTGAAAGAACAAGAACTAAAATGGGAAGCTATAGACCCTATATTTTTTATGGCGCAATTCCATTAGCTTTTTCTTTTGTATTACTTTTTTGGGTTCCTCCATTTGAGGGTATTACGCTATTTATTTTTTTATTAACAGTTAATTTACTTCACAGAACTTGTTTTACCATTGTCAGTGTTCCTTATTCCTCTCTTACTGCAAGAATAACTGATGATAGTGATGAGCGAACTAAGCTAACTACTGCAAGAATGATAGGAGCTTCCTTTGGAACTCTTTCAGTTTCAGCTTTAGGATTTCCAATTATTTTATGGTTTGGAGCAGGGGATGAAGCATTAGGCTTTATTTTTCTTGGAATGGTTTGTGGTCTTACAGCTATCCTCATTTTAAGCATTACTGTTCGATTTGTTAAAGAGAGGAAGTTCAAATTTAGCCCAGCTGAGATTCCAAGTTTTTCAAGGGTAGCCAAATCAGTTACAAAGAATTATCCATTTTGGATTGTGTTTGGGTCCATTTTAATACTGGGGTCTACCTCTATCATGTTTAACAACAACTTAATCTATTTTGTTAAATACTCCCTTTATCTTCATGAATATCAAGGTTTAATTTTAGGAGTTAGCAGTGGAACCGCTCTTTTAGCCATACCTTTTTGGGCATATGCCGCATTAAAAATTGGAAAGAGAAACTCATGGATGGCCGCAATGGCATTATTGTTATTAGGATTTTTAGTTTTTTACTTTTATCCAATTACCTCTCTGAATGAATTACTGCTTGTATTAGGATTTATAGGGATTGGCAATGGCGCTACTGGAGTATTATTTTGGTCAATGCTTCCAGATACAATCGAATATGGAGAATGGAAAACAAAAGTTAGAACAGAATCTTCTTTATATGGCTTCATGACTTTTGCACAAAAGGGTGCAATAGCCTTTGCAGCAATTTTGTTGGGCATGGCATTAACGCAAATTGGTTTTGCGCCTAATGAAGTTCAGTCAGATGAAACATTAGCTGAATTAAAATTCATTATGACTTGGATACCTTTAACAGGAATTTTGATTAGTTTTGTATTAGTTTATTTTTATCCAATAGACAAGAGCTTTCATCAACAGTTAATAAATGAAATTGAGGAAAGAAAACTAGGCAATGCATCAAATTAATTGGGGGATAATTGGCTCTGGGTCTATTGCCAATGCATTTTCTTATTCTATACAAGCTTCAACAAACTCTAAATTAATTAGCGTCTTTGGAAGAAATCCTAAGAAGGTAGATATTTTTGCTGACAAGTTTAATATTAGCGCTCATCATCAATTAGATAATTTTATTTCTTCCAAGGAAATAGATGCTATTTATATCGCAACTCCTCACAGCGAACATTTTTTTTATGCATTAGAAGCAATTAAAAATGGAAAACATGTTCTTTGTGAAAAGCCATTCACAATGAATGCATATGAAAGCATGGTTTTGTTAGATCTTGCTAATGCCAAAAATGTCTTCTTGATGGAAGCTTTTATGTATAGAACACATCCTCAGACAAGAAATATTTTAGATAATTTAAATTTTTTATCAGATGTAAAATCAAAAATTATAATAGAGGCTTCTTTTGGGTTTAAAGCTGATGTTGCAGCAACGCACAGACTTCGAAACCTTGAGCTAGGCGGAGGCGCAATCTTAGATATTGGATGTTATCCATTGACAATGGCTAAATTAATAGCAGGTCAATTACAGGGCCTTGCTTTTGCAGAGCCAAAAAGCCTCTCAGCAACTGGTCAGTTAGATGAGACAGGTGTAGATCTTCAATCGCATGCGCATTTAATTTTTTCAGATCTAATTGAAGCAAAAATAAGTTGCGCTATTAATGAGGACCTTTCGAATAACCTAGTAATATCAAGCGGTAAATATTCTATTAAAGTTTCTGATCCATGGCATTGTGGACAGTTTCAAGAAGGCAATTCATCTATTCATCTTTATCATGATGGCACGGATAGTAAAGAAATTAAATTCATGGATGACATTGGTCTATTTACTAGAGAGATAGAGCATGCTACACAATGTATTTTAGAGTCGAAAATTGAATCAAAGTTTATTTGCCATGCTGAGACTCAAAGTAATATGTTCTGGTTAGATCAGTGGCGACAAGAAATGAAGATTGATTGTCCTAAGGTTCTAATTAAAAACTCACCAATTTTTCAATCAAA
>Ga0066856_10000575_pt1 | contig 13751 bp, 2 predicted proteins | sample ETNtaG_5_FD_65605 | JGI IMG/M metagenome (GOLD analysis project Ga0066856, IMG submission 65605) | Marine microbial and viral communities from oxygen minimum zone, Eastern Pacific Ocean - ETNP201406SV205 | ecosystem: Environmental > Aquatic > Marine > Oceanic | place: Pacific Ocean: Eastern...
TCTCTCTCGAGAAGGAGTAGTAGGTCGAAAAGGTAGGTGTTTTGTTTTCGGTCGTCGAAAGAGCATCATCATCATCATCATCATCATCGTTTGCGAACGAAAGAGGACGATGCCTTCTCGAGAAGAAGAAGAAGAAGAAGACGAAGAGAATGACTTTGGGGAAGGAGACCATCATCATCATCATCGTTTCCCGGCGGGTGAAGACGACGACGACGACGACGACGAAAGCGACGACGACGAAGAGTGGGACCTGGGCTTCCTCGAACCGATCGAAGACTCCCTGAGGGGGAAGAAACGAGCGCACGCCATCTATTTCCCGTCCAAAGTCGGGGGACATCCGGAATGGGTGGACCCGAGAGTGTTCCCGAAAACGATTTTGGACCAAAAGGAAACGACTCTTGCGACTGTACAAAAAAAGATGGATTTTTTGCTTCAAATATACGCGGCGAACGAGGACAACGCCAACGCGTTCCACCGAACGATATACGTGTTTACGAGCGCACGAGGAGATAAGCTAGGAGAGGAAGGACGAGTGAGAGCGTTCCGGTCGCAGTTAGGGAGAGAGAACGCGTTTTACGGGATGCATCCAGCGCCCGAGAATCCAGAGGACCCGCGCGTGGACGCGTTGATTGAAGAGTACGAGGCGAAGAAGTTAGCGGCAGATGCAGAGGCAAAAATGAGAGTTTGTGATGATGGTAGGCGTGATGAAACGAAGAAGACGAATAGTAACGGTAGTGGTCGTGGTAATGAAAATACGACGTATCCTGAATTTGAAATCGTCGTCGAACCAGAAAGCGACGACGACGATGCGAGTTGCTCGTCGATAGACTCGGACGTCGTGGATGCAAAGAATGCGAATAAAAGCACGAATAAAAAAAAGATATTTCAAAGCATAGGCGACGAGGCAATCACCGAAAACGATTTGAAAGAAATCGCGTCCGGTGTAATCGATTCGGACGCGCAACGATTAGCCACGTTCTCGGTAAAACTGTCAAAATTTCCAGATCAAGTGTTGCGATATTGTCCGGCGCCGACCGCAAAAGCGATGTGGCCGTCGAAGTCGCTCGCACCGGACGACAGCGCAATTCCAGATTGCCCGATATGTAAAAGTAAACGCAGGTTTGAGTTCCAAATTTTACCGACGCTCGTTTCGTTCATCGTTCCGAAAGAGTCGGTGGAGTTCAACGACACTACTTTAGATTTCGGGTCGATCGCGGTGTATACGTGTAGTAAATCTTGCGCTTTGGACGGCGAATACGCCGAAGAGTTCGTTCTCGTCCATCCGCCGATGAATTCATAAGAAGCTATAAGAATGTTAGAGAGTATATAATAACAGTAGTAATAGCATTAGTAGTATATCGTAATAGTACTATGACGTAGAATAACAGGATGTGATCCCAGAAACTTTTATTTCTTCAAAAACTCCGCGGCACACCTCACGCCTTTCATCGCGTTCGACCACTGGTTGGCGGCAATCGAAATGACGAAGCAATTCCCTCCTAGCCTTCTTTGTTGCGCCTCGGTGCCACTTTTTGTCGTGAGTGCGACTCCAGATATACCTTGCACCGTACCTCGGACTTTCTCGACTAACCCTTTCAAGGTGTGTTGGATGTCTTTCGATTTCTCTTTCGGCAAAGGCGTCGGCGAGGCGTACGAGGCAGTTTCGAGCGCATCGGAACGAGTTTCGAATTTGGTGCACTGATCGTGAATGCCAACGATTTGAGCAAAATCGACTGTGTTGTCCGGTAATGTGACGAGGATTGAGCTTGGGCGTTTGAAGTTACTGCTGCGCGTGTTCGCGCCGACCCCGTTTCGCGTATTGTTTGGAATGGCAAATATGGTTTGCGACGAGACTACCGTCGATCCTCTTTCGACCGTGGTATTCAAAAGATCTTGCTGACGCAACGGATTCTTCGTCAATTTTGGCGCTTCTTTTATCGATGATGGTTTTACGGCGTCCGCATCATCTTCCCCAATATAATCTTCCTTGGTGTTTTGCACCGATCGCATCGCTCCACAGCCACTGCCGAAGCCAGTCATGGTAGTCGCGTAACCGCTCGCGTATTCTGCTGTACCATCGTCGTCCGATAAACCTACGAGTTCTTCGTCGTTGATTGGATCAGTTTGCGTTTCCGCTTCGCGCGTTTGCTCTGATGATGATCTTTCGCCTGATGCCGCGTTGACGTTGAGATCGATATCGCTCTTAACGTAGTCGTTGTCGTCGTTATACTCTTCTAACGCGTTGTTCAGATCTTCTTCGTTGTTCAAAACTTCTTCTAACAACGATTTCGATTGAGAACTAGTATTGCCGAACGCGATGAACGACCCATCGCTAATGCCCGCGATGGGGGCCGAGCCGCCGATTAGCGCCGCGTCGGTCTTATCGTCGTTGGTATTCTCATTCTTCGTCATCTCTTGGACGCTTTCGGACAAAATTTTCTCCTTAATCGCCTCCTGTTTGTCGTCCTCTGGTCGTTTATTTCTACTTCTCGGTCGTCCGATCGGTCCTCTTCCTTTCGTATGTGTGGAGGCGTACACTCTCAATTCGCTCGGCGCTCCATCTTTCCTTCTCAACGTTGCGTTCCAATGGTTCTTCACCGCGTTTTCTGTCCGCCCGGGTAGTCCTTTCGCGATATCCGCCCACTTGTTCCCCAAAACCTTATGCAGTTCAATCAACTTCGACTCTTCTTTCGTAGACCACGAACCTCTTCGAATGTCCGGTCGCAAATGATTGTTCCATCGTTCGCGGCATTGTTTGCCGACTCGACCGGTGAGCGCTCGCGACACCGTGGACCATTTCCGAGTGCCGTATTGTGTAACCAATCGAGTCAAATATTCGTCTTCTTCTTTGGACCACTGACCTTTGATTTTCTCGATTGGAGGGGGTTTTGGTTTCTTTGCGCGGAAGACAGTTGCTTTGCGAGGTTTTGGGGATGGTTTTGTGATCACGTTCGCTTTTTCACGGAGTCGTTGTTCTTGTCTGGCTTTTTTCACCTCTGGATCGAGCGGCTTGCGACCGCGCTTTTTCTTCGTTGGGATGGTTTCTTTTTCCAACAGATCGATCTTGAGGAAGTTTTCTTCGAGGTCGTAGTGAACATCGGAGTCCGTGCTCTCTTCGTCCGTCGTGTCACCGGTTCGAACGACGATAGGCTCGGATTTTCTCTTCCGACCTCTCTTCTGTGTCGTCGAAGGCAAATTTTTACCTCTTTTTTCGCTCATCGGTATCTTTTTAACACCAACGGTCGTTTTTTCGAACCCATCTCTGCCAAAAATGAACGACAACGACTCTAAAGATTGTTTGGTGGTTTTCAATCGCTCTTTCCTTGGTTTTACGGACGTCTTCGATTTACCACCGAGAGCGGCGGCACTCGCGCCTTCGGCTTTCGTCGAGCATTTTGTTGCCGTCACCTTCGTCTTCTTTGTAGCTGCTGTCGGAGGACTCTTTTTCATCGTTGGCGCCTTCTTCGTCTTCCCGACATTCTCTTGACGTGGTTCCAACGCATTAACTCCGCATTCTAATCCAAAAAATGCCTCGTCTAACTCGTCGAGAAAATCGTTCTCGCTCAAATCGCCCTCCCCTATCCGCGAACCGTCTTTCAACGCGTTTCGTCCGCCGTCTTCGATCTCATCCATCGGTGCTCCAGGAGCAACGATTGCGTTTAAACTCGCCCGAAAGTGATCGTCAGCGATGGAAAAAACGTAATCGTACTCGTCCATGTCGTTCGTGCCCTGCGCGTAGAAGAAGATTCAGAAGACCGAAGAAAACGTGCGTCGCGTAGGTTAGTCGTAAAGCCGTCTCTTCTCTTTTGGATGCCGTTTGGGGGAACCGTTTGATTACAGAGCACATTTTCGCATGGCATTTCAAAAAAGTCCCGCGGCGGTCGGATGCGCGGCACCGGCGATCGTCCTTTTCGATGCGAGCCGACGACGAATCGCAAAAAAACGGGGAAACGAAGCGCACCTTCACGAGTCGACGCGTGACTGCTTCTCTGGCCATCTCTTCTCCTTTCGCCACTAATCTTCTTTTTTCGACTTGACGCGACTCGCGTTCCAATCCACAATTGGAAAATTTCCCCTACCAAAAAAAGGCACGAGACGACGAAGAGGGTCGTCGCTCGGGCCGATGTCGTCCCGCGTCGAGAGAGGGGTCGAAAGAATCCGCGCGTCGATGATGCGCGTTCGTCGTTCGGAAAGTCGTCCGTTCCCGTCTTCGGTGGTGGTTTTTGGTGGTGCGTCGCGCGTTGTTCGGTTTTGAAAAGACGGTTAGTCGTAAAATATCTGCCCTTTTCCTTCGAGTTTTTTTTTGGCAAAAAGAAACAAAAAGACGTTTTTCGTACCAATCGCATGCGTTTTTTTCCGACCGACATCCAATCTCGCACCGGGGGGAGAAACGCCACCGAACAACAACAACAACGCCTCGAAACGCCGCGCGAGAGAGAAACGATGAATCGACGACGTGCGACCGAAACGATCGTGGAGGAGGAGGAGGAGGAGGAGGAGGAGGATCGTCGGCGCGCGGAAAGCGCGGAAACACCCTCCCCTTTTACCCTATCTCTTTTTTACATTAATTGATTCAAAAAAGGGAGGCGAAGAGTCGCTTTTGGAAACGGGAGATCAAAAATCTCAAAAAAAATCTCGTGGTCGAAAGGTGTCGAAAAGACTCTCGATCTTGCCTCACTTTTACTCATATATTATCGAGTTTTTTCGAAAGTATTCGCGCTCCGGGAGACTTTGATCACCAGAAGAAGAAGAAGAAGAAGAAGAAGAAGAAGAAGAAGAAAGCAGTTCAGATGCGTGTTCGTGTGATGATACTACGACGTGATGTGCATTAAAAAGAAGCCGCGGCGGTTTACTTGTCCTCCTCGGTGTCTTCCGCCTCGGATTCGATTTCGCGGAGTCGGTGTTGTTCTCCTTTTGCCTTTGTGACGACGCGGTGTTTTTCTTGGTGGTGCTGCAACTCTGACGCGCCTTTTTGTGCCGCCATGGCAACGACCGCCGCCGCTCGTTCGTATTCAGCCAATTTAATTTTCAACGACTCCGTTTCCCTTCTGAGTTGGTCGACGTCTTCTTCGCCGTCGTCCGTTCTGCCCGGCGCGGCGACCGTTCGTTGCCCAAACGCGCCTCGATCTCTTACCGGAGCACCTAATAACATTCGGTTCCCACGTTGGTTAGAAGTGACCAATTCACTCATCAATGCCAACGTTTCCGCCTCCGGACGCATCTTACTTTGGTCCGCGTCCGTGACGTTCGGTGAGACGTGGATAACTCTCGGCCAACCGACGACGGCTTGGCCACCCACAGTGACCCACACGACATAACTCCCAGCTTTCGAGAACATCGATCGGAATTGGCCTCGGATTTGGCTTCCTCCTCCCGACGAAGTAGATTTGGAGTGCACCTCCTCGAATCGCACATCTCTCGGTCCAGACGCGCGAACTTCGAGCGTTTGCCATTCCTTCCAAACAGTAGCGTTGCCAAATCGGTCTCGTGCGTGCATTTTGATGGTGAGCAAATCGCCCGCGCGCGCATTGATCTGACCAACGTTCGGAGTGATACCAGAACTGCTGTTGGAAGAAATAAACCCTTGGTCGTCGTGTGCACCTTCGACGGTGGCAATGCAATGCGCCGCCGCCGCTTGGCCGGGCGATACGCGAACTTCGATCGGCGCGCCTTTGACCGGGTCTCTTTTATACCCGGACCAGACGTACAAGGTGTACCTCCCCGCCACTCTCGCTTCGAATCGAACGTCGCACGATCCATCTCCAGCTTCCACGGTTTCGATTTCTGCTGGGCCCGCGCCAGATGCTTCCACTCGGAACGGTAAGGAGTCCGGATACGCTTTCAAAACGTTGCCGAATTTGTCGCATCGCAAAATTCTCGCGATACCAACCATGCCGGCTTCCAAATTGCGCAATCCGGAGGCGTCGATTTGACATCGGTTCGGATCAGCTTCCGCAGCTTCACAGATACCCAGTAACGATCTCCTCGAGTCGTCCGCAACCAACTCGATTTCGTATTTGCCAGCGATATCGACAAAGTACGAGACGACGTACGACCCGTCACCTTGGTCCAAGATGGACCCTTCGGTTTTGACAATCGTATCCTCGCGCCTTTCGACGCGCTTGTCCTCGGCTTTGATGATGGAGGTAACAATGCATTCAATCGGGGAGCCGCCCATGCGCAAGCGATTGCCTCGATAATCGCGCGCACGTATGATAAACGAGGAACGCTTACCTGCGACGCACTCGGTCTTACCGGAACCGGTGATTTCAGAGAGTGGTAAGCAAATTTCAGCCGGCTTGACGTCGCACGTAAACGGAGAGCCGACTAGCGGCTCGCCGTCGAGGTTGGCGAATAAAGTGTGTCGACCAACCTCTGGCCAACGAACGACCGCGCGATAACGGATTTTATCCTTAGTTAACTTCAACGGAATAATTGAAGAGACGCCAGATGGGGATAATAACCGAGCGCAGACGGCTTCTTTGCCGCCAACTTCCCGATGCGAGGCGTCAAAGTCTGTCGATTGTAACGTAAACGCGGTTTCTGCCCCGACAAAGAACATTGGTTTGGATTCCAAGCATTTCAACGTCAACGCGTTCACTTTACCGCGGAGGCACTCGATGATACCCGTACTCGAAACGTCCTGTGATTTCGTACCCGTCGCGCCGGTGACGAAGGAGTTGAAATACATGCGAACGGATTGTTTTGGTTTTTCACCTTTTTCCGGCCAGCATTTCAAGTGTACGGTCCACTTACCGCTCTTCGGTAAAGTAAATCGTACGGAGTAGGTCCCATCCGCGTGATCTTCGATGATAGCTTCAACTTCTAAACCTTCGTCGATAAAATCGTTCGATTTCAAGACAATCTCCACGTTATCGCCGCCTTCCAGTCTCGCGTTGCCGAAGGAATCATTCGCTAAGAAAATCGCGTGCGCAGGAATGCCCACGCGAACTTGCTTCTCGGCCAATGCGTCGCCTTTCAAAACGGAAGTCTTCGCGTCAATTTCGTTTGCAACTACTTGTAACACTTTCGGGAAGCCGGTGCAGATTTTCCCGTCTACCGTCGCGCGTATAGAGTACGATCCAGCTTTAGTAAGAGTACCCGAGAATAATTTTTCGTTTGTATTCGTTGCGTTCTTCTTCTTCGCGTCCTTCTTTGAGGCTTCTCGCAAGAGTAAATCGCTCGCACCGGCGCAATCAACGCGGACTTTTTGGTTCGCGTCGAAAGAACACGCATTCCCATAGGCATCAAACGCGTCCAAGTAGGCGTCAATTTCTCGTCCAGCTACGGCAATTAATACATCGCCTGCACGTTCTTTCACGCCTTCAACTCTCGCCGAACATTTTGAACCGTCCGCCGCGCCGGCAACTAAATCGAGTGTAATCGGCGCCCCTCGGATGGGCGATTCGGCTTTGCCGCCTAATTCCCACCATTTCTTTTGGTTATCGGCAGTAAAGACGAGCAATGTGTACGAGCCACACGCGGTAGCACGGAATCGAGCCACCGCACTTGGTCCGTACTTATCGTTTGGATTGAAGTTGTCGATTATCCCAATATCTGCTTCAACTGTACCCGGCCCATCGCCATCAGCAACGATGGCGAAAGTGGACATCAAATCCTCGTGTTTCGGCGGCGGTACGATGTTTCCATGCTTATCCGCACAAATCATTGGAATTTCAACGACATCTCCCGAACGCCAGACGTATTTCTTCAGCGGTGTTTTGATAATCTCGTACTTCTTTTCCTCTTCAGCGGAGGCTTTCAATTTTTTCTTGCCATCGCCGGCGGTGACGATCTCCTTCCTCGTTATGGCGTAATCGAGAACAGCGCACGATTTCGGGTCAACTTCACCCGGTACCACAATAATGCGCGCTTTTCGTTCTTGACCGGCACATGTAATAGACAACTCGTGTGGAGATGCTTTCAAACACGTGTAGCGAATGGCGTAAGACCCGTCGCGTAAATCTTCAACTTTCGCTTGGATGGGAATCTTTGAAGTTCGTTTATTCGCAATGTCCAACTCATATACCGCGCAGTTAATCTTCGCACCGCCTTTAAAGATGCGCTTGCCGGCTGGGTTCGTAGAAAGCATGATAAATTCGGCTTCAATACCCGCCGTGGCTTTTTGCCACCCATCGCCTTCCAATTTGGAAGATGCAAGGACTACGATAGCACGATCCGCGGCACGACTGCGCAAGTCGTCATCTTTGACCAAGTTGCAAATTTGATCCGCATTAGCAGGTGGTAAGGCGGCGATGATTCCATCGGCGACGTCCACGTCGAGACCATCGAGAATTTTAGCCGAGACGTCTGGTTCCAGGGCACCGGCCGCAAAAACGTTGGCCACCGCGGAAGGTGGCATGTTCTTGATCGCTGTTCGTACCGTGTCCATGTTGCCAGAAATGCTCGAGAGAATTTCGCCAGCTCTGAATGGATCGGCCGCGGCTAAGATTTCTGAAACGCGCTTGATGGCATCTTCGTCGTCAGTTTCCAAGATCGCGCGAATAGCAGCCGATGCATCGTCTAAAGACAAATACTTCAAGCATGCCGCCGCCGCTTCCGGCGTCATCTTTAACAACATTGCTGCTCTCTTCGCTTCTGACATATTCGTCAAGATATTCGCCGCAGTTTCAGGTGTCAACGCAGAAACGATATCGGCCGCGTCTTTCGGCGTCATGTTTCCAATCGCTTGAGCGGCAACCTTCGCGTCCATGGTTTCGAGACAATCGATGCACGCTTTCTTCGACGTCGCTTTTTGCTCGGTGTCATTTTGCGTGTGAACGTTGTTGCCTTCGTGCCACAACTTGAGCAAACAATCCGCGACGACGCCTCTCGATTTCGTCGTTTCGTGTTCAGCTTGCTTTTGGTTCGCCCAGTTTGGACCGTATTTCGATAAACTTTCTAAAGAGGAAGAGATGGTTTTCGGCGTCGCTTCCTTCACAGACGCATTGGCCAAGATTTCCGTCCCCCGTTTCGGCGATAAGTTGTGCAAAATCTTCCCTGAATCTTTCGATTCCATACGCGAATAGACTTTGGATCTTGTCGGTTCTCGTATGGAATACAGTAACTCACTCGCCGCGTGTGGGTCTAACGGTAACAGCGCTTGTAAACGCAAAGCGACTTCGTCTGGTTTCATAAGCGCCAAGGCGGCATTCAATTTCCTCGCGCCCTCCGGAGACTTGGCAAACATGGAGGACATCGCACTTGCGCTTTGCTGTGGCGTCAATTTTGAAAAGATTTCCGCCACTTTGTCGGGGGTGTATTGCGAAAGAATTGCAGCTAACGCCGACGGAGGTTTGACGCGTCGCAAAATGTCCATGACTTTATTTTCGTCTTCAATCATCTTCAGCGCTTCCACCGCGGATTGCGGATCCAAAGCGCCCACTAAGGAACCCGAGGCTTCCAAAGACAAGTTTTCCAAAATATTCGCGCGATCGCCTCGTTTACAGGACGCAAAGACTCTCTTGGCATCTTCCAATTCCATTTGAGAAATGGCTTCTGCGAGTTTATTTGGGTTCATGTTAGCGATAATTTGCGCAGCGCGTTCAGCATCCATGGTCGCCAAGACGGCTCCAGCAGCCGCCGCTCGCATGTCAGCGAGAGCTTGCGCGGCAACCTTCGGTGGCACACCTTCCAAAGATTTAGACGCTCTAAGAGTAGCTGACTTGGATGGTTTTACGCCATTTGCACCCCACCTGTGCTCTTTGATTTCACCCGATGAAGATGCGCCGCCGCCGAGCACTTCGCCGCTCAAGTTCACTGGCGGCGGGGAAACCACCCCCGTCGCCACCAAATTCTCCGCCAAATCCGCAATCTTCGTCCCAATACTCGTAGCTCTTAACGCTTCGTCTAATTTTTCCGATTTTGGTTTTCCAGAAACCAACAATGTGGCATAATGTTTCGCTGACAAGTCAATATCAGTCAACGCCATGACACTCAACGCCGCTGCGGCGACTTCTGCGTTCGCCGGCGTCGATTGCAGTTTCCACAACAAGTTCGCCGCGACGTCGGAATTCACTCTGGATAACACCAAAGCGACTAATTCCGGATCCAAATCCGTCAAGTTTGGCATGGCAGCTAAAAGCTTTGCCGCGTGATTTGCATCCAGAGCGCCAAAGGTTTCGCGCATCAAGTGCGGGTACTCCTCAGTGAATCGACTCATGATCTCCGCAGCTTTCCTCGGAGACATCGATCGCAAAATATTCGCTCTGGCTTCCGCAGACGCATCGGATAAGATGTTTGCCGCATCTTCCGGGGTCATACGCGTCAGTAACGTCGCTGCAGCCATGGGTGAGATGGCGTTCAAAATCTTCTCTCTTTCTTCAGGAGTCCCGGCATATAACGCCGCCGACGCGTTGTCTTCCTCCATCGCAACAAACGCCGCAGCCAACGCGCGTTCGTCTTGCATAGATGCCAATACGCTCGCTGCTTCATCTGGTTCCATCAAATCTAAGCACGCACCAGCTAAGTTTGGTTTCATCCCACAAATCATTTCCGCTGCCGCTTCCAACGAGGGTTGGTTGCGCAATGCGTGCAACGCAGCTTCGGCTTGTTGCGCAGTAATTCTTGGTTCGCTACTGTTAGCGCTACCAAAGATGACTTGGTGTTCACTGGAACTTGTCGCGTCGTCTTCGTCATCGTTTTCGTCTGCCCAATCGAAGTAATCCGGAAATGGCCCGTGTGTGTCTGTACCGTACACGTAACCAAACGCGTTGTTCGCGCGCACCGCCGAGGACGGCGCGCGTTCGCGAGCATCTAGCATAAACTCGTCATACGCTTCTTGGTTCGGATCGCGAACGCGAACGACAAACGGACACCCTGGTAAGATGTCACCATCTAAAGTTACGCACACTGAGTGGTTCCCAAGCTCCACCCAAAACAGTTTAGACCAAAAATGTCTCGATTCTGGATTGAACACCACAGGCGTGTTGAACGCTAAGCCAGATGGCGTGTGTACCGTGCACACGATAGCCTCGCGTCCGGACATAACTCGAGACGGATTCGCTGGTTGGACGAACAAAGTTTGCGTGTCGTGTAACTCTGGGCGTTCTCCACCAACGCCGCGAACGACGCACTCGCCGGCAATTAAAACACCTAAAGATGGCGAGAGCGAATACCTGGAAATTTTTTCCTTGACGCCATTAACGCTTAAATGCAGGTCGTGTCGAATTGGTTCGTCCATTTCAAATCGTAAAATGTACGTACCGTCGCCGACATCTTCGACGTAACAGTCAACATACCCATCTTGTTCAGTTTTGACAGTAGCTTCGACTAAATCGCCGCCCATAGAACGCATGTTACCAAATACATCGGCAGCTTGGAGCATGAGCGTGGTTTCCGTGGCCGTCGTGGAGCGTGACAAGGCTTCGCCAGAAATTATGCACGCGTTGGCGTCAGCCGGACCGGCAACAACTTGGACTGTTCGAGGCCATCCAGCACAGGAGCTGTCGCCAACTAATGCGGAAACGCAGTAAGTCCCTGCGTCCGTGAAGGTAGCTGAGAAGGCACCAACATCATCTCCAGGCGCAAAGGCAATCTCCGTTGGGCCTTTGCCGTGAACAGCAATGCGCTCGCCGCCGGTCCATTGCGTTTTGTTCCCGTGCACGTCTCGAGGTAAGACGTAAACGTTGATTTTATCGCCGGCAACAATCGTGGCAGGTAAGGAGGCATCAGAGTCATGTTCACCCAAGCGTTCTTCACCTGCCGATTCATCGAGAGGATCGATTTGGAGCGCGATTCTCGCGACGCACGCCGCTGGGAAGGTTTGAGTAGACTCGCACTCTGCGACAAATGTCGCCACGAGTTCCGGTTCGGCTTCTCCTAAGATGGCACTACCACTGGCAATGTCGTCGATCATATTCGTACCGTCGATAGCAACCGCAAGAACATCGATTTCGTACACGCCAGATGCTGCCGCTCGTAAACGCAACTCGCACGTTCCATCCCCTAATTCCAACGCTTCGCAATCTACGATGGCTGGGCCAACAACCTCTGCAGCAAAACGGTTCAACCCATTTTTCGCGCTCCGTCTCGTCGGGTTACCGAACCGATCGCGTCGTTGAATGCGAACAATGCCGGGTTCACCAGCGAGCCATTGCACGAGCATTTTCGAAGCGTCTACGCGACATTCGGATGGTTCGCACCACGAAGCTTCGCAGACACAATTCAAAGTGCGACTGCTCGGATTTTTCGTTTGTAAAGCGATGAACAAATCCACTTTACCGGCTTTCGTGCACACGTATTCAAAATCATACGTGCCATCTTGATTGTTCACGCCTGAAGCGACGATGGGACTTTCGCCTGGGCACCTCGCTTCGACGTGAATCTTCTCCACCGCGCCGAAATGAATTGCGTTACCACCGTAATCTCTCGCGTGGAGTCGAAACTTGGCCGGTTCGCCGGCGATGCACTTCGTCGCGCCTTCGCCAGAGACGACGCAGGCGGACAAGGAAATTTCTCGACCTTCAGCCATAACACGAATGGGTGTTTGGGGGACTCGGATCCCGTTGATTAAAACCGCAATGTGATGAACACCCGGGTGGAGCCATCGAATGTTGGCCACGTATCGAGTCATGTCTTTCGCGAGAGTACATCGAAGCGATTCGGAAACGCCCGACGGTAAAGTTAAAACAACCGAAATTGCTTCTAAACCAGTCATTAAGCGTTTGTTGACTTCAAATCCAGCGCCAATGATGAATAAATCTGTCGTCGTGCCGCATTCAGCTGCACCTCGCGCATCAAGCGCTGGGTTCAGCGTAATGTCCGCCTCTTCTGCTGTTAATGTACCGAAAGCGACGTGGAAAGCAATGCCGCCTTCAATCAATGGTTGGCCGTTGATGCGAACAGATAAAATCCATCTACCAGCGACGGTGACGCCAAACTCGAGCGCATACGTGCCGTCGCCGTGATCAACCACGGACGCGCCTCGCGCGTATGCACCATTCGGACCTTCGAGCGCTAGCTGTACATCATCACCGCCTTGTACTCTCAAGTTGGCGTACTGATCCACCGCCCGCAACGTTAATCGAACTAAATCACCTGTTTTTACGTCTTTCAACCCTTCCATAGATAAGAAACATCGTTCCGGATGCGTCGGTCCAGCGACGATTTGGACGACTCTCCAACATACCGGTAAACCGTCGCACAAGACACGTAACTCGAACGTACCAGCTCGAGTCATTTTTGACGTAAAATCTGTTTGGCGCGACGTCGCACCCGTGACGTCAAAAGAGAAGAACTCTGGCCCCTGCGCTTGCACTTGAATCGCTTGACCTTCCTCCCACGATGTGTCATTGCCGAATCTATCTCTTGCGGTGACGCGAACGAGAATATTCTCTCCAGATGATGCGACCCAAGACGCTTTAGAGCCACTGTTTGTGTCGTAATCGTCGCCGTTGCGTTGACGAGCTCCGACCACGATCAAGTCGCAATTCTGCGGTTCCGCTACGGCGGCGACCAAGGGGATTTCAAATACGCCTCTCGGTAAAGGAAACAGCATGGTACCATCTGCGGCGTTGACTTTTTGCAATGATCTTGGTAACTCGCTGATGGATTGACCGCCAGCAATAGCCACTGCTTGACGCTCTTCGAACGTTATTTTCGAGTTGCGCTCGTCATAGCCTTTCTTTTGTGCCGATTTTACGACACCAGCTAACGCATCATCTCTTTCCAATTCGTTGTTCGCGACTAAAATGCGTCTGGTCTTCCCTTTATCGTCGATGATTGTTTTCGCATGCTCATCGTACTCAGTC
>Ga0066856_10000579_pt1 | contig 13729 bp, 8 predicted proteins | sample ETNtaG_5_FD_65605 | JGI IMG/M metagenome (GOLD analysis project Ga0066856, IMG submission 65605) | Marine microbial and viral communities from oxygen minimum zone, Eastern Pacific Ocean - ETNP201406SV205 | ecosystem: Environmental > Aquatic > Marine > Oceanic | place: Pacific Ocean: Eastern...
GGTGCCGCCGGTGATGAAAAAATCGAGCTTGTGCGCGGCGTTTTCCACGGCGACGGCTTTTTCTCGAACGCCGACGCTTCGCACGACGTATCGTCGCATGGCTTTGAAACTCTTTCGCATGAGCGACACGTTTCTGTGCTCGATGGCGCGCATACTCGATCCGGTGGAGATCTGTTCGTACACGAATTCGATCCACGCGTGGAAAACCTCTTGCATCCTCCGTTGTTCGTCGGTGAGCGCGACGACGGGCGCGTCCGGCTCCAAATCCCAATGGTCGGCGAGCGGACCTTTCGAACCTCGACTCAACACGCTCAGCGTGCGGCGGGATTTCGCGCGCGCACTGCTCCCGGGTCCCTTGATCGACGGCGACCACGGTTTGGAGCCGTAAAACGAGTTGGCGCGCGCGATGGAATCCGATCCGCTCGCCGCGAGATTCGTCGACGACGACGCGTACTCTTGATCGAAGGAGACGTACTGTGATCTCGATTGCGCGTTATTTCTCCATCGCCGACCAAATTTTAACACCAACTCGTTGGAACGCTCGCGGTGATACGGCGCGTACTCGCGAAGCGCGCCGAACGCTTTTCGCATGACAGCCGTCTCGTAGTGTACCAACGCCACGAGCTTTTCCTTGGCTTCGGCGCGACGGGAATACATGGCGCGCGACCATCGAATGAAAGCCATGCGCGCGGAGAGCACGCTGAGCGAATCGATGACTCTCGAGTTGGAAGGCGTGTGCGATGCAAAGGCGACGACGCAAAACGCGCCGAGACTCGGCGTCGATCGCGCGATGACGCGAACGAGATCGAATCCGCTCTGCACCCACTCATCGACGTTTCTCGAGGTGACGAAAGGCTTGTCTTTATTCGCGAGGATGAGTCTTCTGACGCCCACCATGTCCGCCAGGTGCGCGAGACGACCGAGCGCCGAAATGTTGGCCTCTATCTTCGTTCGAAGCGCGTGTTCCATCGTGCGATGACTCGTGTCGTTCACTTTTAAGAGCATGGCTCTTCGCTGCGTCATTCGGCATTTGCGCACCCACTTTATCGCCGACGATACCGTTCCGAGAAAGTCTTGCGAGAAGGCGCACACGACGTCGATTTTGTACGAGAAGAAGTCGTGCACGGAGAGTTCACCGCTCGCGTCGCCCGTGAAGACGCATTCAAAGTGTCGTCGCATGGCGAACGACGCGTCTGTCTGTTTTTTTTCCGCCGCGGCTTCGGCTTCGGCGTCTCGCGTCGCCGCGTCCTCGCGCTCGTCGTCCTCCACCACAGCGCGAGGCGTCTGCACCAGCGGCAACGACGATGACGATGTGTCGCTCGTTTGCGCGCGCGCGGCGTCTTTCGAAAGCGTCGCGTCGGCGATGGGCGTCGTCACGTGTGATATTTTTTTCAGCGCGCGTCTCGCCGCGTCCTTCGCTCGAGCGCGCGACATGTACTTGACCTTTGCGCCGACGAGGGTTCGAATGGAGATGGGCGAGGCGTTCATGATCGCGCGCGCTTTCGCGCGCCATCCATCGTCGACGCCTTTCAAGTGTCCGCACACCGCGCACACGGCGGCGAGAAAGAGCGCGGCTTGCGCGGCGTCTTCGCTCGACGTCTCCGCGTCGAGCAGTTTCGTCGCAAAGTTCACCATCGGCGCCAAGATTTCGCCCACGTTCGAATCCGCGTCCGGTGCGATCACCCCATCTTCACGAACGACGCCTCGACGCACGACGTAAAACCGCAACGCCTCCATCGCGCGCGCCGCGTGCGCGTCGTCGTCGCCCTCCGTCTTCTTCGCCGCGCGTTCCGCCACCGCCGCGCCCACCGCGTCCAACGCCTCGCTCTTCCCCACCACGCCGCTCAGCGCGCCGAAAACATCAAACGCACCCACACACGCTCTCCCTCGTCGCCCCACGCACGCCATCCCTCGTCGAACACCCTCCAAGACGCGCTCGAACTCTCGCGCGTCGAGCGCCGCGCCCCTCGCGAACGCGTCCACCAACGCCTCGCTCACCACCGCGCGCGCAGCCGCGCTCTCGCCCTCCCGACCCATCGTCGCCGCGAACGCCATCGTCGCGCTCGACGTCTCCGCGCGCGTCGGCACCGCGACCGCTCTCGCCGTCATGACGGCCCCGAATCGAATCAATCCGAAATCGACCAATCCAACCACCGTTGCTTTCGCCCTTCACCGACGGAATCACGCGCTCCGGACGCGCATCGGACGCGCGCGACGACGACGCGGACGATCTCCGATCCACGAGCCCGCGCGCGTCGCCCTCCGCCGCCCGTCGTCGCCGTCCCCGTCGCCGTCGGGTCGGTCGCGCGATGATTGGATTCCGTCTGTCCGACTATTCTCCGTTTACGAACGCGTAGTGCGCGCGCGAGAACGCCCATCGACGACCGTGCGTGCGTGCGTTCGCGTGATGGCGTTCGCGCGCGCGCACTACGGCGTCACGCGTGACGTCACGATGTGTGTGTCGTCGACGTCATCGACGTGCTCGGGGCGTCGGTCGTGACGGGTCGTGACCGGTCGATGTGTCCCTTCCTCGCTGACGCTGGCGGGTGTGCCGCTTCGAATCGCGAGGGGGGAGGTGTTTTTGAGTCGTGATTCGTCAAACTGATGAAAACGGATGACGTCACGGCCATGCGTTTTCATCATCGGGCACCGTGGATGAGACATCCGACGCGTCGACGGCACTCACTCGCGCGCACGCACGCACGACACGACACGACACGACACGCAGACACGATGCCCGCTCTCGTCACCATGATGGCTGGTAAGCCCACCGTCCGCGCCGCCGCCGCGGGTGTCTTCACCAAGGGGAAGAAATACGCGAACATTCAAGAGGCCGCCGCGGCTGGTCTCAAGGGCGCCACCGCGCCGTTCCCGGAAGGGCTCGACGTTCTCGGTTTCTGCAACGGCATCGACGGTGGCACTTTGCAGCGCTACCGCGAGGCCGAGCTCACGCACGGTCGCGTCGCCATGGTCGCCACCGTCGGATTCTTGGTCGGTGAACAAGTGGAAGGAAGCTCTTTTTTGTTCGACTCCCAGGTGACGGGCCCGGCGGTGAACCACTTCCAGCAAGTGCCGCTTCCGTTCTGGTTCGCGATCGGCGCCGCGATCGCGATCGCCGAATCCGTGCGCGTGCAAAAGGGCTGGCAAGATCCGGGTCAGTCCGACAAGCTCTTCTTGCTCAAGGATGGCTACCAACCGGGCGACTTGGAGTTTGACCCGCTCGGACTCGGCGCCGGCAAGTCCGCGGAAGAGTTGGACGAACTCGCCTCGAAGGAACTCAACAACGGCCGCCTCGCGATGATCGCCATCTCCGGTATGGTGGTGCAAGAGCTCGTCGATGGGTTGAACATCCTCCCGGCTGACATTGCCCTCGAACTCGGCAACGGCGACTTGGCAGCGATGGAACGCGCGTGCGCTGGCAAGGTTGACGAAGCCGCGTGCGCCAAGGCGTTCGAAGCTTCCCTCGAGGCCGCCTCCCGCATGTAAGCGCATTCTAGCGCTGGTGCGCGTAGCGCAGTTTCCAAGACCCTGCTTTCCAAGACTCTGATTGTAATCCGAAAGACATTTTACATTTTTTTCACCATTTTCGTCGAAATTCTCACCGCACAAGACAAACGACGCGCGGCGCGTGCTCGCGAATACTTTTCAATTCGTTACATGTGTTAGTCTAAAAGTTGGCAAGTACAGGGTCATCTAACTGTGTCGTGCGCTCAACGCGTCGCGCGTGTCCGTCGCCGTTTCGGCTCGGGCTTCGTCGGCGGCTCGGGCGGTGCTTCCGCTTGCGGTGCAGATTGCGCCGCCGCCGCCGCCGCCGCCGCCGCCGCCGCCGCCGCTGCTTCTGCCTTTGCTTTGGCGGCGTTGGTTTTATCATCGGCTCGCTTTTGGGCCAGCGCCGCACGTTTCTTCGCGATTTCAGCATCCTTCTTCAGTTTGCGACCGAGCGCACGAACGCGTCGCATGCAATTTTTCGGCGTTCGACCTGGGCAGAGCTCGGTCAATCGAGACCACTCGTTGAACTCAGTCGTCTCTAAAGCCGGGCCGAGAGCGCTGATCAGCGCGGCGTCCTCCTCCGCACTCCAAGGACCGAACTTGATCTTCGGATCGAGCACGTTTTTCCAACGTTCACGACACTGTACGTCCGTCCTTGACGGAATTCGCGCCGCGACGAGAGACCATTTGATGCGCTCGCCAGACGTGTACGCGCCGATGGCGACGCGCAACGCCTCATCTTCTTCCTCGGTCCAGGCACCGACTCGTCGAGTGGGCTGAAGTCGTCGCCATCGATGGAGCAACTGCTGACCGGTGTGTCCGGGTAACAAGCGAGCGAGCTTGACCCACTGTCCCGCGCCGTGCTCGCGAGTCCACTTCAAGATGAAGGCGTCTTCCTCCGCGGTCCAGGTGCTTCTGACCAACGACGGATTCCACTCAGCCTGGTACCGCACCGCGCACTGATGTGGCGTGCGAACGAGCCGATCTGTCGTGAGATTTGAAGCGTAAATCTCCTCGGCGACGACGGACCAATCCAACCGCTCCTGGTTTTCCTTGACGAGCTCGATGAGCTTATCGTCCTCTTCTTCGGTCCATTCCGCGGTGCTGATGCGAGGGTCGACGACATTCATCCATCGTAGGCGACAGTCATCCACCGTGCGCACCGGCATGTGCATGCGCACGACTTCGCTCCAGTCGATGGCCTCAGCGTCGCGCGCGATGACGTCCAAGCCGCCTGGGACGAGGAGGGTGCTGAGAGACTGCAGCGACACCCCCGCGAGCTCCTCCAGACTCATACGCTGATCCGTCACCAAACGCGCCTTTTGCAACTGAAAGTGCACGCCCTTTTGAAGTTGTTCGTCGTCTTTCGGCGTCCACGTTCGACAGTGCGTGGTGTAACAGAGCGGAATTTTGTCCACCAAGTTAGGCCATCCGAGACGAAGCTGGTCGGCGTTCGGAGTGATTTGCTTTTGTAACTTTGCCTGAGACACGAGACCATTGGCGTCCTCTTCGTTCAGAGAATTCGAACGCTGCGAGAGAGTCCACGCGGACGGCACTCGAAAGTACAGTTCGCTCCTCTGTCCCCACAATTCGTACATTGATTCCTGCAGCGACCAGTGCAACCGCCGTCCTTTCCGATTCTTGCATCGCGTCACCTCGGCGAGCAACATCTCGTTCTTCGCGAGTTTGTCATCTATGGATTCTAATATCGCACGCACGTCCAACTGGAACTTCTGATTCGCGTCCAGAGCCCTCTGCACCTCCTCCAGACTCCCCGTAATCTCCAAGTGTTCCTTCTTCGTCTGCGCCCACGCGGGAAGCTTCGGTCTAAACAAGCTCGTCTTCATCTCCGTTCGAATCTTCGGCGCGAGCGATTTATGAATCGCGGGCAAGAACATCTGTTCCGCCACCGCGTTTCTCACCTCTGGATTCATCTTCAGAATCTGCAACGCTCGAGAACCCTGCGCGTTCGCCGCCTCGGCGAGCGCCAACTCTCGAGGCGCCTCCTCCTCGTCCTCCTCGTCCTCCTCCTCTTCCGCGCGTCCCAACGCGCGCGCCTCGGCGATCAACGCCTCATCCCTCCTCGCCTTGGCCCGCGCGCCCGATCCCAGACGATCCATCGCCGCGAGCACACCGTCGGCCCCTCGGTCGTCCTCGCCTCCTCCGTCCCCTCGCGCGAATTTCATTCCCACGCCCATGCCGAGCGCGATCGCCAACCCCTCGTCGTCCGACTCATCGTTCGCGCGCGCCATCGCTCGCGCGCGAGTCTCCGAACGATTCCCTCGCGCGCGCGCGCGCTATTCTCGCGTCGTCGACGACCTCCCGTCGCGCGCGTGTGCGGCGACGAATCGGTGGCGAGACGCGCGGGGAGGGGACTCGACGCTGTTTTCCACCGATCGTTACTCATAAATTGAGTCATGATCGGTGGTGTGGAAGGTTACGATACACCCGCGTGCGGCGGCGCGCGACCGCGCGCGCGATCGATCGCGCGCGGTGACGTCGCGCGCGAGACCCGCGCGCGAGAGAACGCGCGACCGAACGGGTGAATTTTGTGCGCATGTCGCCCGCGCGTCGCGCGCTCGCGCGCGCGTGGAATACACCGCGCGCGGTCGTCGCGATGACGACGACGACGACGACGACGACGACGACGAGCGCGCCGGGCGGTTGGGGCGCGCGCTGGTCGAGCGCGCCGGTGGTGGCGGCGATCGCGCGCGCGGGACCGCGCGGTGGGTTCGAACGGGCGTTCGGGCGATCGTTCGGGGCGTCCGCGCGGGCGAGAGAGTGCGCGCTCAAGGCGACGGTGGCGGCGCAGATACCGAAGACGAATGAGAGGTTGCGAGCGATTAAAAAGGCGCACGGGGATCAGAGCGTGGGCGAGGTGACGGTGAACATGGTCATGGGAGGCATGCGAGGGATCACGGGAATGATGTACGAGACGTCGCTGTTGGACGCGGAGGAGGGGATTCGATTTCGAGGGTACACGATCCCGGAGTTGCGGGAACGATTGCCGAAGGCGAGCGGCGGCGGGGACGAACCGCTGCCGGAGGGGATCATGTGGTTGATGCTCACGGGTGAGATTCCGAGCGACGCGCAGGTTCGAGCGTTGACCGAGGAGTTGGCGACTCGAGGGGAGGTGCCGCGGGCGGTGTTCGACGTGTTGGACGCGTTGCCGAAGAATACGCACCCGATGACGCAGTTGAGCGCGGCGTTGCTCGCCATGCAACCGGAGAGTAAATTCGCCAAGGCGTACCAAGAGGGCGTGCACAAGACAAAAATTTGGGAACATGCGTTCGAAGATTCGATGGATATCATCGCGCGTTTGCCCGCGGTGTGCGCAGCCATCTACAGACGCACGTTCAAAGATGGTAAACTCATCGCAGCCGACTCGAGTTTGGACTGGGCCGGAAATTTCGCGCACATGATGGGTCACGATTCCGACGCCGTGAAAGAACTCATGCGATTGTACATGACTATTCACGTTGACCACGAAGGTGGGAACGTGTCGGCGCACACGACGCACTTGGTCGGAAGCGCTCTGAGCGATCCGTACCTCTCCCTCGTCGCTGGCTTGAACGGTCTCGCGGGACCGCTTCACGGTCTCGCGAATCAAGAGGTGTTGAAGTGGCTCAACGAAACGCGCGAAAAGGTTGGCGACGACGCGTCCAATGAGCAACTCACGCAATTCGTTTGGGATACCCTCAAAAGCGGTCGAGTCGTTCCCGGTTACGGCCACGGCGTCTTGCGCAAGACGGATCCGCGATACACCTGTCAAAGAGAGTTCGCGTTGAAGCACTTACCGAACGATCCCATGTTCAAGCTCGTCGGTAAGCTCTTTGAAGTCGTCCCGGGCGTCTTGACCGAGACCGGTAAGGTGAAGAACCCGTGGCCGAACGTGGACGCGCACTCGGGCGTTTTGCTCCAATACTACGGCATCACCGAGGAAAACTTTTACACGGTTTTATTCGGTGCGTCTCGCGCCATCGGCGTCCTGAGCCAACTCACCCTCTCTCGCGCGTCGGGATATCCCATCGAGCGCCCCAAATCCGTCACGTCCGAATGGATCGAGAACAAATTCGGTAAAGTCCAAGCCTAAGTAACGTCTGTCCGTTGTAAACCGACGCGAAAAAATGTGTCGTTGCGACGATTCAATTACAATTTTCTCTACGGTAGCATTACAGTCGCGCGACGCGCGCGCGCGAACATCACTTGAACGGATTCACATCCGCCTCCTGCGCCGCGCGCACGTCCGCTTCGCGAGGCGACGCGCGACGTACGTTTTCGCTCACGAATTCTTCTCTCACCGCGCGCACGCTTCGTCCACCTCCCGGTCCCTCCAACATGTCCATCTCCGCGTACAGCCGCGTCGACACCTCCTCATCCTGCATCATCGCCGTCTTTTGCGCCTCCCACGCGCGCTCCGCCTCCTCTGGCGTCAACTCGGCGCGCTCTTTGCGAAATTCTTCGAAGCCCTTCGCCCACTCTGGCTTCACCTTCGGCGCCTTCTTCCGCCCGCACTGCGCCGCGACGGGCGCGCACGCGTTAAACATGACCGCTCAGTGCCTTTTTCCGTCTACCGATACCGCTCGCGCGCGTCTGCTCTCGCGCGCGCGTCACCGAATGCGGACATTCGCGCGAACGAATCTCTCGGCACCGTCACATGCACGCGCGCGTCCTCGTCCCGCGCGTCCTCGTCGTCGACGCGACGCCGCGACGACCGGATCGCGATCGCATCGTCGCGCGCGCGGTGCCGTCGCTCGTGTGTCTCGATCGAGACGGCGTCATCAACGTCGACGTGGGCCCGCCGGGGGTGACCGATGTCGAACAATTTGCGCTCATTCCGGGCGCGGCGCGCGCCGTCGGCGCGCTCAACGACGCGGGCGCGACGGTGTGCGTGGTGACGAATCAGACGGCGGTGGGGAAAGGGTTCATGGAGGAGCGCTATCTGACGGATGTGGTGCACGAGGAGATGCGACGCGCGTTGACGCGCGAAGACGCTCGCGCGACGATTTCCGGAGGGATTTATTACGCGTGCAAGGCGAGGAGCGAGCCGTGCGAACGGAGGAAACCGGCGCCGGGGATGATTTTAGAGGCGTGCGAGGCGAACGGGGTGGACGCGTCGTCGTGCGCGTTCGTGGGGGACACTGTGACTGATATGCAAGCGGCGGGCCGCGCGGGCGCTCGACGGCTATTGGTGTGTACCGGGTACGGGACCATCATGGGAGAGGCGTTACGGCGAAACAACGTCGCGTTACCGACGCGGATTTGGAGTCGAGTGGACGATCCGACGATGTCGTTCCCGGATGAATGTTTCCCGATGGACGTGTATGAAGATTTATTGCACTGCGTCGAGTGCATTCTGAATGAACGCGCGCAGCGTTCTCCAATCTAGCGTGCGTGTGCGCGCGTAAGCGTGTATATCGCCTTGTAAAACATGATTAGCGTCTTGATAGCCTTTTTCGCCGCCGTTTTCTCCGCCGTTTGCGCCCCCTCGTCCATCACGGTGGCGAAGAGATCGTTTTGCGCGCGCGTGATGTCTCGAAGGTGCTTGGAATGCGCCTCGATCGATTGTTTCGCCTTTTTGCGGGCCCACTCCGAGCGCATTTTGAGCGCGTTCGACAACAGTCGCACGCCGTCGTCCACGTTGTCGAGCGATTCGCCAGGCCAAAGCCTGTCCAACGGGTCGTCGCCTCGTCGTTCGCCGTCGCGCGTCGAGAGCAACTCGACGTCGCGCTCGACTCTCGACAACGCCTCCTCGAGCGCGCTCGCGTGATCCGCGCGCGCGCGCAAATCGCTCTGTTCATCTAAAAATGCGCGCGACGCTTCGATCAACCCGTCACCGTCGTACCTCGCCCGTCGAAACGCCGCGCACAGGACGTCGTGTTCCGTCCACCCGTACGCCTCGAGCGTTCTCCGCCCGCGTCCGCTCGCCTCCTCGCAAAACAAAATCTGACTCCTCACCCGCACCAACGCCGCGTCCAACGACCGCTCCCTCGCCTTCACCTCCTCCCTCGTCGTCGGCGACTGCGTCTGCGCCGCCGTCAACGCTCCAAATCTCGACGGTGCCGGCGTCTTAAACATCGAATCCGGCACGACGAATCGCTGCCCGCACTGCACCGAGCTCGACGTCAACCGTCGTTCTTCACACTCCGTCGGCGTCCCGCGATCCTCCTCCGTCGGCGTCGACGTCGATCGTCGCCTGATCACCGATCCACGCGCCGGGGCGAGAACACCGTCCACTCGTCCACCTCGTTCCATCGCCGCCGCGCGTCGTTCGCGCTCCAATCGCGCCGCCGCGGCGCGTTTCCCCGCCAGCACGCGCGCGCGCGACCACCCGGCGTTCAGAGTCATCTCCACCGCCGCGATCGCGTCCACGCGATCGCACGGTTCGAGTCCGATGTCTCCGCGCAGCGCGTCGCCCTCGACGACGAGCGCGCCGCACGCCGCGCACGACGACGCGGGACGTTCTCCTCGCGTCGATCGTCGTCGCGTCACCAACGCATCGCAGACGTCGCACGCGCCGCATCGCTCGCCGCACCGCGCGCACTCGAGCGAGACGAGGTAGTGACACGCGCGCGGAATTTCGTGCGGCGCTGCGCGTCGTCGTCGAATCGTCGAGCGCGTCGTCGTCGTCGTCGTCGTTCTCGGTCAGTCGGTCGTGAATCCAGGCACCGCGCGGTCGCGATTCGTGAATAGCGCGTCGACGCGCGCGCGCGGGGGGAGTCGGGAACGCGGAGGAGGACGAGTCGAGACGCACGTTCGTCCGTGGGTTCGTGCGCGCACGCGCGCGCGCGCGTCGCGCGTCGTGGCGGCGGGCATGAATGTGACGCCAGACCGAGGCGGTCGACGATGACGATTCGACGGACGCGCGATGACGAGGACGACGCGCGCGCGGCGTCGACGAGGGGCGGGGGCGACGAGGACGACGACTCGCCGAGCGCCAAGCGCGCGCGCGCGGACGACGACGACGACGACGACGACGCGAGAGAGAGGGAGGAGGAGGAGGAGGTTCCGCTCTACATGTGCCTCGGACAACTGAAGTGCGCGCGGGGCGGGTGCGTGCCGTGTCGACGCGCCGTGTTCGCGGCGGCGGGGGCACGGAACGCGCCGAACGCTCGGCCGGAGACGTGCCCGAGATACGCGCGAGACGCGCGCGAGGTTTCGGTGAAACGCATGGGGCTGTATCGAAGCGGGCGGCGGCGGCTGTTGACGGTGGGCGACGGTGATTTTTCGTTTTCGTTGGCGCTGGCGCGCGCGTTCGGGGGCGATGGCGTCGTCGCGACGTCGTATGAGACGAGGGAGTCGTTGGAGAGCGTCTATGGGGAGTCGTGCGCGAGAACGTTGGAGGCGTTGGCGGAGACGGGAGCGACGGTGGCGCACGGGGTGGACGCGAGCGCGTTGGACGAGACGTTGCCGGAGAAGTGTCGAGGTGAAAAGTACGATTGTGTGGTGTGGAATTTTCCTTGCGTCGCGCGCGCGGCGGATGGGACGGCGACAGAGGCGGCGTTGAATGGTTTCGACGCGCGAAGCGCGGAGGAACTCGAGGCGAATCGAGCCCTGGTGGAGAGCTTCGTGTCCGGTGCATCCTCGTATCTCGTCCCCGAGAAGGGAGAGATTCACATCACGCACAAGGTCGGCATGCAGTGCGATTGGTCCATCTCCAAAGCCGCGTCGTCGTGCCGAAGCTCAGAACTCACGTGTGCGGGCGCGGTGGTGTTCGATCGCATGTCGTATCCGGCGTACAAGCCGAGAAAAGCCTTGGTGGCGAAAAGTTTTCCAGTCACGGACGCGCGCACGTTCGTGTTCACGAACTCCCCGGATGGGACGGCGGAGACGTTGGATCCGTCGTCCAAGCTCGTGAGTCGGGTGGCGAAATCTTAGGTAGAAGCGAGGATTTCAACTGTAATTTTACTCAAAATATCAACAATACACGACGAACGAGTCAATAAAGCGCACTCCTTAAATACTAATGCCAAACATCTTAGGCTCCACGAACACCGGTGAGGCCCTTGGCCAATTGCTTGACGTTCTTCACACCGGCTCTCGTGTATTGGTCGTTCTCCCAGGCGGCGCCTCCGGCTCGGCAACCACCCTCCCACACGTGGACAAACTTGTCCATTCCGTGGTAATGCTTCTCAAAGATTTGTCTATAGTACATCTCTTCTTTACTTTGTGGAGGGTTAATCGGATACATAGATTCAGCCTTGGCGAAATCTTCATCAGAAACTTGTTCTTCGCAAAACTGTTGGAGGTCGTCGACCCAGTTCAAGCCGACACCCTCGCACTGCATCGCCTTCGTGCGCCAAAGCACGGGATCCGGGATCTCGCCATCGAAGAGGGCACGAAGTGCGTGTTTTTCCGGCTTCGCTTCGCCTTCGATGGTTTTATATTTCGGATCGACTTCCATGACGGCGTCGATGACTCTGGGATCCAAAAACGGCACTCGAGCTTCCAAACTGTGCGCCATGGTCATGCGATCGGCACGTTGGCAGTTGACATTGTGCAAGTGTCCAAAGATACGACGGAGTTCGTTGTGGACGTGCTTGGAGCTCGGCGCGTCTCTAAAATAGAGATAACCAGCGAAGAGTTCGTCGGAACCTTCTCCGGTGAGAACCACCTTGACGTGCTGGGAAGTGAGCTTAGCCAAAAAGTAGTTCGGGATGGCCGAACGAATCAATTCCGGTTCGTACGTTTCAAGATGGTAAATCACGTTTTCAATGTTCGCGCACGCCTCTTCAGAGGTGAAGAGGTACTCGTGGTGCTTCGTTCCGAGGAACTCGGACATCATGCGTGCGGCGGTGACATCCGGAGAACCTTCTTGACCAACCGTGAAGGAGAGGTATTCTTGACCGCTCTTTTCGAGGAACGGCTTCAACACGGTGGAAACAACGGCCGAATCGAGACCACCAGAAAGGAGAAGACCGATCGGGACATCCGCCATCGTTTGGTCCAAGATGGCTTCCTCGAGAATGGCGCGAACGTGCGACGTGTCCTTGGTGCCCACCGCGTCGTCGAAGTCCCAAGCCGGGTTGTACCACTTAACGAAACCTTCCTCCGGCGTCCAGTAGTAACCGGCAGGGAATTCCTCGATGCGTTCGCAATTTTGGTCCACGATGGCCTTGAGCTCGGAGGCGAACCACATGACGCCGTTTTTGCCGTAGCCGACGTACAGAGGCTTGATACCGGCGTGATCGCGGGCGGCGATCATGTGATCGCCGTCATCACCGATGACGACGAAACCAAAAATACCGTTGAGTTCTTGCACAAACTTCGGTCCGAGATGCTTGTACAATTGCAGCAACACCTCCGAGTCGCTCCCGGTTTTCGCCGCGGTTAACCCGTACTTGGCTTGAAGCTTGCGAAAGTTGTAAATTTCGCCGTTCGCGCACACCGCGTACGTCTTCGCGCCATCCTCGTACACGATCGGTTGCTTGCCGCCCTCCGGATCCATGATGGCCAGGCGCTCGTGCGCTAAACCGTACCGCTTCGAGCCGTAATAGCCCGAGCCGTCGGGTCCTCGCGTGCGCATTCGCGCGCTCAATTCGCGCATGAGCTCCTCTCGGCCGTCCTCCATCGCCGCGTTCGGGTCGTACATGCCCAGCACCGAGCACATCTGCGCGCCGTGCGCGCCCGAGGCCTGTCATTCGTCGAAAATCGCGGTGCGCGCTCGTCAGTCCTCTGAGCTTCGCGGAGATCTCGAAAGCATTCGTCACATTCAAAGTCGCGCCGTCGTCGCACCTTTCTCGCGCGCGAGGGCGCGTCCGCGAGCAACGCCGCGTTCGCCACGCATCGTCGCGATCCATCGATCGCGAGCGCGCGTCCCGCCATCTCGCGTCGCAGCGACGTCGCCCGCGGCGTCACCGCATTGGTTCTCGCGGCGCCGCGACGCGCGAGCCGCTCACCGACGCGCCCGACGGGCGTCGACCGCGCGTGAGACGCGCGCATGACGACGTCGGTGAGAGTGATTCGTCGAGCGCGCGCTCGTGTCCGCTCGCGCGACGACGCGCGACGAGCTTTGTCGATCGAATCTCGCGGGCCCGACGCGTCGGTTGGTCGACGTAAAGTGCACTTTATGGGCAACGTAAAGTGCACTTTATGGGCGCCGGGACGCGCGAGAGGGACGACGACGCGACCGCGCGCGCGCGCGCGGTGCGCGAGGGAACGCGCGGGGTGACTGTCGAGGCGCGTTGGTTCGCGCGCGTGGGCGTCGAGCGTACGATTACAACGCGTCGAGCGAGCGAAC
>Ga0066856_10000582_pt1 | contig 13722 bp, 6 predicted proteins | sample ETNtaG_5_FD_65605 | JGI IMG/M metagenome (GOLD analysis project Ga0066856, IMG submission 65605) | Marine microbial and viral communities from oxygen minimum zone, Eastern Pacific Ocean - ETNP201406SV205 | ecosystem: Environmental > Aquatic > Marine > Oceanic | place: Pacific Ocean: Eastern...
AAAGCGGATGAAAAAGCCAAAATATATAAAAGACAGGCGAGAGCTGCTTTTCAATCCCTCGAGAATATTTCCATGGAGATGCGACGGATGAAACAAGCTTTCAAGGAGCAAAAGGAGAGTGATGCAAGCATCGTCACCCCGTTGACAGAATCTAAGTTTTTGACGCGAACGTAAAATGACGCGCGTGTGTATGATTGTATTTAAAAATGATGTACCGGTACTTTCCGCCTATTTTTCTCTTTTATTTTCTCTTCTTCCTTCGACCAAAAAAAGCTTCATGTCGCCGCCGTCACAATTTTACGACCGAAGAAGAAGAAGACACGAACGCGCGCGACGAAAATAATAATGTCTTCCTCTTCCCCCGCCACAGAGAACGATGAAAGGCTCCGAGAATTCGTGCTCTGGTGCCAACAGAGAGGATGCGAGTTGAACAAAGTCGAAATCAAATCCGTGGACGCGTATAAAGTGAAAACCCCTAAAGGACACTCCATCGACGAGGACGCAGAGAAAGAGTTCGATCGGAGAGTGCATTGCGGGGAGAGAACGAGCAGCAGTGGCAAGGAGGAGGAGACCACCGTTGCCATTCAAAAAGGCGAGCGCATCCTGTTCATTCCATTTTCATGTTGCGTCGGAACGCAAGGTTTACGCGTTGGTGCTGGTGGTGAATCGTTACCTCCCTTTGAGCAAGCGACGTCGTCAGAACGGTTAGCGGCAGAGTTATTGAGACAAAGAGATTTGAAGGAGAAATCAGAATTTTTTCCGTACATCAATGCGCTACCAAAAGTAATCGATTCGCCGACGTGTGGGATGTGGACAACGGAGGAGATTAAGGAGATGCAATTTGCGGACGCCATCGGTACGTGCGCAAAGACATTGGCGAGGGACTCGGTGAACGTGGAGACCTATTTCAAAAAGGAAGAAACGACGGCAACGACGAGTTGCAGGAACTGGACGAAGAAAGAGTGGGCATGGGCGATGGCGAATGCACGGTCAAGGGCGGTGGAGATTGATGCGGACATTGGAGACGTTGGGAATAATAAAGGACGAATGCCTCCGTCCGGAGCGTTCGTGGCCCCGTTTATAGACATGTGTAATCATACGCACGTCGATCCGGCGGCGTTTTGGCGGCCTGCATATAGTGATAAAAAGAAGAAGGAAATTGATGAAGCTAAAAAGACGGAAGAAGCCGTATCCGAAGAAGAAAAGGAAAAGAACAAACCAGACGGTGTCGAACTCGTCGCCAGAAGAGATTTAGAACCTGGAGATGAAATTACCGTCTCGTACGCCATCGCAGATTCAGACACCTTTCTCTTATTCGGTGGTTTCGTCACGGAATCGAGAAATCCTCGCGATACGGTCGAGTTGTGGCGCACGTTACCGGAAGCCGCCACCTGGCTCTCAGAAAAACTCGTCGATGCTGGAAGTTCGGAACAAAATGCCATGGCCATTCCTCTCGAATACTCTAAGGGTGTCGCGTACGCCATCGTCGAACAACGACGTCAACACATTTTAGAAGCCATGGGTCAAAACAAAGCCGACGTGAACAAGTTTGATTGGGACAAGTCCGGTTTAGACGAAAGTGTACGCGCTGGATGGAATTTCGCGAGAGACGAAGCCCACCATGCCATGTTTTCCTTCATTGCGCAAAATGTCATGCCGGACAACGACAACGACAGGTTATACCGACAAGTGCTAATCGGGAGGATAACACAATTGTTAGAAGACTTACCAACATCCATGGAAGAGGACGTGAAAATTATGGAAAATTGCGCGTCTCTTCTCGCCGATACTAATAACGACAATAACGAAACGAGACTCAAAGCTTTGCGATTGAAAACCATGTGTCGATACCGCGGTCAAAAGAAAGCCATTTTGCACCAATGGTTGCAGTTTCTCACGAAAGATGAAATGCCCAGAGATCTCACGGCTATTAAGAACCAAGTTAAAGCGAAGGAGGAAACGAGTAAGGCGGCCGATGAACTGGCCGCAATGTTGTAGAGTAGAACATTTTTATTAGAGAGAAGAAGATTCAAACCTAGGGGTTTATTTTGTCATATTTTGTCATCAATCACTCGCACTTGACCACAAAATCCCATCTACGCGCGCACGCGCGCGTGCTCTCTCGAAGAATAAGAAGACACGCGCTCGGGAATGACAACGAGCGGAACGCGGTAACAGAAGTAGAAGAAGAAGAAGAAACGCAAGGATGGGTGGCCCTCGGAAGGAGTTAATGAAGAAGAAAAAAGGCATCGTCGCCACGGGAGGCATGTCGAGCAAACCAGACGCAAACTTCTTAGAACTGAAGAAGAAAAGCGCGACGTCTTTACAGTGTCCGTATTGCGATCGAGATCCGTTTAAACAAAGAGACCGACTGAAAATGCACATAGAGCGACACCACAAAGAGGAATTGGAGAAGGAATCAGGCGAAGGTGGAAAAGTAGACGCGAAAGATGCGGTGAAAATGTTAGCGCAAAAGCAGAAAGATTTGTTAGAAGTGAAATTAGCAGAGAAGAGTAAGCAGCAAAGCGATAAAGCGAAAGGCATCGATTCATCATCTGAAATAACGAACGTAAAAGATAGGAGTGCAAAGAAAATTGTTGTAGATTCGGCGCCGGTAATAAGAGCGTCAGTGAAACAACCGCGAACGATACTAGACGAGTTTGCGAATAAGAAAAAGGACATCCGGAAACCGCGGTATGTGCCGCAACAGAAGAAAGATAGCACCGATGAGAACGCGAATAAATGGATTTGCAAGGTTGTGTTGCCGGATAAGTATAAACCAGATTCGGATATCGTGTTGTGGATGAATGATGTGGCGCCTTCGAAAGAAGAAGCGATTCAGAGAGGAGCGACATTGGCGTTGGCGAGATACGCAACGAATCTTCCCTTGCAAAGGTTGCTTCCGCATGAATATAAGGAGAAATTTGAACGTTACGAGAAAGAAGAAAAGACGCGATTAGAGAAGAAGGAACAGAGAGAAAAGAGAGAGTTAGAGAAGAAAAATAGTAAACCGAAACCGAAACGGATCATTCCGACGTTGCACATGTCCGAGGAGAAGAGGTTGATGGTCGAAGAGTTACTCAAAGAAGCATTTGAATGCGAAGAGTCTTCGACGATGGAACATCATCGCTCTTATGACGATTTTACCGTGTTGCACGAAACAGACGAAGAGATTGCAAACCCGGAAGTTGAAGCGCTGACGGCGAGATTAGAGAAGTTAGGTTTTGAGAAATCAGACGCGACGATTGCAGTGAAACAATCGAAAGATTTTGCCTACGAGAGCGCTTTGGACTGGTTAGTCATCAACATCCCAGAATCGCGATTACCGGCAAAGTTTGCACCAAAAGCTATGAACGATCCGATTGTTTTGTTGAACAACGCGAATAAGCCAACAACAACGTCATCGTCGAGAACAACCGCAAAAGAGAATAGCGTTCCAGCGAAGGATAGTGGAGATATCAGACTTCTCTGGGAACGCGGGTATTCCATCGAAGAAGCGAAGAATGCAGTCAAAACTGCCTCTTCTTCTTCGGTATCGCCGATGATTGTTGCGTACCGAAATAGACTCGGTCCAAAGTTCACGATCAGTCTAGAGAAACAAACGAACGATGAGTGGGACGACGAAATCGTCGCGATTGAATCAATATACGGAGATGAGAACGTGAAGAAAGACGATAAGGAATGTGCAATATCTGTATCGGTGGAGAATAAAATGCTCGTGACATTTATGAATGTGTTTGGCTATCCTCAAACCGCACCTCCACTGATATATTTATCTCATATGGATAGCAGTAGTAGTGATAGTAGTAATAGTAGGGAAAAGATCGCGACGTGTTTGGAAGTAGCGGTCGCAACCGCTTTGGAATGCATAGAAAGTGAATCGGGGCCATGCATGTATTCAGTCATCGATGCAATCGGCACAGAGTTAAGCAAAGAGGAAACTACCAAGAGTATCACCACATCGTCTTCAACGAAAGCAACGCAAAAGTTATCTTCATCGTTGTCGTCGTCATCAGCGGCACCCAAACCAAGAAATACTAACGCAGCACCACCACCACCACCTTTGGCAAACCAGCAAGGAGATACTAATACAAACAGAAACAGAAACAACAACAATGCGAAACGCAACAACGTAGGCAATCAACTTTCGCGAGCTCAAATCGAGGAACAAAGCGCACGATTGAAAGATGCGTACGATTTGTGGCAACGTGATTTTAAATCCAATGAACACTCGGCAGCATTCAAAATGCAAACCGTTCGGAACAATTTGCCCGCGTCGGAATCCAGAGATAAAATTACGAAACTCGTTGAAAATAACGCGGTGGTTGTGCTTTCCGGCGAAACTGGGTGCGGGAAATCTACGCAAGTGCCGCAGTTTATTCTCGAGCACGCGATTTTCAATCAAAAAGGTGGCGAAACAAATATCATTTGTACGCAGCCTCGAAGGATTAGTGCTATTGGATTAGCCGAGCGCGTGGCGAACGAAAGAGACGAAAAAGTTGGGGGCGTCGTTGGTTACTCTGTGCGTTTGGAATCAAAAACGAGTAAAGAGACGCGCTTGTTGTTTTGTACAACTGGTATTTTACTGAGACGATTGCTGAGTGATTCGACTTTAGAAAACGTCACGCACGTCATTTTAGATGAAGTCCACGAACGCTCCGTCGATTCGGATGTTTTACTCCTACTTCTCAGACGCGTCGTTCAAAAGCGACCAAAACTGAAACTCGTTCTCATGTCAGCAACTGCTGACGCGGATTTATTCGCCGACTACTTTCAAACTCCATCGAAACGATCGACGGAAAACGGAATCAAAGCCGTAAAAACGTCCAAAATTACCATTCCGGGGTTTACGCACCCAGTGAAAGAGTATTACCTAGAAGATGTTTTCAACGAAACGAGATTTTTAGTCGGTCAAAAATCAAAGTACGCAAAGAACGCAGCCGAAAAGAAACGACAACTAGCGTTGCTTGAAAGCGAAGAAGATAGCGTGGATCCGAATGCATTTCTTCCTTCCTCATCAGACGAAGACGACGAAGACGATGCTCATCGAGCCGATCGTGAAGTCCCAGAGAGTTGGGACGTAGCCGAGCTCGATGAAATTGTCTCTTCGTCCAAGAAACAAAGGAAGAAGAAAAATGTCGAAGGCGACAGGGACGAAGACGAAGACGACGAAGACTCGTCTGATGATGATGATGAAGAAGAAGAAGAAGACAATTGGGCTCTTGATAAGAAGCAGGCGGCAGAAAAGCGTGCAGCTATTCCGAAGCTTTCTCTTGTCAGCACTAAAATGAAAAACAACGAAGACATCGCGGACGAAAACATGAAACGAAGGAAAGAGGAGGAAGAGCGAGAACGTCAAACCGAACTCGCTTTAGCGAGAAAGTATTTGGAAAACAACTACAGCGACGATGTAAAACGTTCCATTCAAAACGTGGATGAGTCTATATTGAACTATGAACTAATCGAAAACGCTCTTTCAGCGATTATTCGCAAAGAATTGAAAGAAGGCATGGAGAGCATAGTCCCGAAAGGAGGCAAGCTGATGGAAAAGGATACGTACGGTGCATTTTTAATCTTCATGCCCGGTCAAGCTGAAATTTTGAAGCTCATACGCGTGTTCGAGCAATCGCGCTTGTTGGAAGTTTCTGATGTCGGTGAGTTGGACTTTCTTCCCCTGTACGGTCAGCTTTCTGCGGCGGAACAGCGACGAATTTTTCAAAAGCCAAGGCTCGGAGTACGTAAGATAGTCGTAGCGACAAATATCGCTGAAACTTCAGTTACAATTGACGATATTCGATACGTCATCGATACGGGACGGCAAAAAGAGATGCGATACGACTCGGAGAGAGGTTTATCTTGCCTCGAAGACTGCTGGGTCTCCAAGGCTCAAGCGAAGCAGAGACGTGGAAGAGCCGGAAGAACGACGCCTGGAGCATGTTTTCGACTGTTTTCGCGCACGCAATTCGCCAATTTCGAGCAAACGCAAGCACCAGAAATGTTGCGAACACCACTTCAGTCGTTAGTTTTGAACATCAAAAGTATGGCGCCAGAATCTGGAACAGCGAAAGAAACGCTATCGCTCGCGTTGACGCCCCCGGACGAAAACGCCTTGGACCTCGCCGTTCAAGAATTGAATGACTTGAAAGCGATGGCAATTGTAAATGACGAAGAAGTCGTCACGCCGTTGGGTAAACACTTAACGCACATGCCGTGTGACCCTCGATTGGGTAAGATGCTCGTCTACGCTTCTTTGTTGGGATGTTTAGACCCGATGTTGACTATCGCAAGCGCAATGTCTGGACGTCCTTTGTTTTATTCTCCAAGAGATAATCGAGAAGACGCCGACAAGAAAAAAAGGGCGTTCGCGGTTGGTAAATCAGATCACTTAGCAGTCGTTAATGCCTTTGACGGATGGTTGAACGCCAAGAAACGCGGTGGTAGAGGTGCAGAGAGACGTTTTTGCGACGAAAATTATCTCTCGAGTCAAGCTTTGGAGGCTGTGTTACAATCGCGTGTGGACTTTGCCCAGATTTTGTCCGACTTGGGATTCGTTTCTCGAAATTACGCGCTTCGCGTCAAACGATTTGGGCGTGCAAAAGACGATATGAACAATACTCGTCACAAAGACGTCGATTTGAACGACGAAGTGGACATAAACTCGAACGTTTCTAGAATTATCAAAGCTGCGCTCGTTGCTGGTCTTTACCCAAAACTCGTTCGAGTGCAACATCCGGTTGCAAAATATGCCAAGACGCTTGGCGGCGCCGTCGAGAAAATGGCCTCGGGAAAAGAGATGAAATACTACTCTCGAGACGTCGGCAGAGTATTTTTACACCCAACGAGTGTAAATTTCAACGTCGGTAAGTACGAATCAACGTGGTTAGTTTACGGTGATCGCGTTCAAACGGCGAAAGTCTTCGTTCGCGATTGCACCATGGTTGGAAGCTACCCGCTGCTCTTGTTTGGCGGAGAGTTGGACGTCAAACACGAACAAGGTAAACTCGTTCTCGATGATTGGTGCGAATTTAACGCCCCGGCAAAGATTGGCGTGTTAGCGCGAGAGTTGCGGAAGAAAATCGATCAGCTTTTGACGAATAAAGTAAACTCTCCTGGTCCCATATCCATGGACAATAAAGTCGTGAAAGCGATGCTGACGCTCATAGAATCCGAGGGCATGTAATAAGTAATTTATGCCTTCTATTCACTCATTTGCTGCTTTTACTAAAAATGCTGCTACTTTCTAAAATTTCTACATATCTTTGCACTTTCCCTCTCGCGTCTTCCGCAGTCAACAACAGACCATCGGCCGTGATGCGTTTATCTTTTCTCTTTCCCATCGCCACGCCTTTCCTCAACATATCAATCGTCAATGCCGCTTCCGTCGACGGCGGCGCATCGGGGCTGTTCACGCACGAATACAACGCGCACACAAATTCGTTCGGCGTGACTATAAATGGCGTGTGTACGCCTCCACCGTTCTTTTGCGGTATAGAATCCCACACGGCGGCTTCGATCGGCGTCAACTCTTCCGCGTCAACGAACGCGTCCAACTTCAACGCGTTGTTTTGGAAATTGTAAATCGCGGAGTCTCTGTTTTCAAACACGAACGACATGGAATCGAAAGGCACGTCCGTCCCGACTTCGCTCGCTCGTTTTAGCAGGCCAATCATTTGCGAGAGTTCCGTGTCCGTTCTTTTTATTTCGGACAGGAGTATTTTCAAGTTGCTGAAATCTGATACAACTTTCTCTCCTCCTCCTTTCTTGCCTCCTCCAATACGAATCGCGTCTCTCGAAGCTGCTCGAGCTCGACCCGCACCACCATCCTTTTCGTTCGCAGCGGTTGCAAACGCTGCCACCACGGCCAAAACACACGCGTTACGTCGTCGACATCCTCGTTTTCTTTGGTCGTTTTCCTCCTTTTTCTTTATCGTCGCCGTCGTCTTCTGTTGGTATTCATGCAGTCGCCGACGCCGTTCTCGTCCTCGTCCTCGTCCTCGAAAGGCATCACCAACACCACCAACACCAACGACGCGATGTGGACGGCAGAAGAACATCTTCTTCTTCTTCTTCTTCTTCTTCGTCGTCGTCGTCGTCTTCGCAATGGTTTTGATGAATGATTCTCGACGTGTCTTTTTTCTTTTCTTTTTTTGGTGTTGGTTTTTTTTCTTGTCTTTCATCTTTGGTCGACACAAAAAATGAAAAAAGCGATCGATGCTTTGTCATTTGTTTGTTCGTTTGTTTTTTGTCGTTTGTTTTGTTTCCACCCCAAAAAAAATAAAAATAAAAATTCACAGAAAGAAAGTAAAGAAAGAGAAATCGCGACACACTTTGACAAAGAACGCCATTAAAACATCATCGTCATGACGACAATCACTCGGGAACAAATCGAATTCGCGAGCCAAAACCTCTCCTCGCGAGACCAATCCGCGAGAGAACAGTCCGAACAGATTCTGTTGTCGTTCCGTAAATCTCCAGAAGCGTTGCGGGTGTGTCGAGATATCTTGGAGAATTCACAATCGAACGATACCAAGTTCCAAGCTTCGAACGCGTTACGGTTTGCAATTTTACAAAAATGGGACGCGATGACGAACGAAATGCGCGCGGAGATTCGACAGTTTTGCTTGACATATTTACTGCATTCGCAGACTGCTCCTTCCTCGTCGTCGTCGTCATCTTCTCGGATGAGCAATGTCATAAGTTCGCAAATTGTTTCCGTGTTGGCGGTTGTTTTGAAACGCCAGTGGCTCGACGACGACGGGAAACAACGACAGATGGCGTTGGAAGAATGCGAACGCGCGGTGTCGTCTTCGGCGACTGCAGGAGCGAGGAAGCTCGGATTAGATGTGTTCACGCAGGTCGTTTTGGAATGCGCGCCGAGCACGAGCTCGCCTATGCATTTGAATTGGGAGTTTCACGAGCGAGTGCGAGATGCGCTCGAGAAGGAAGTTTTAATCCACTTTTTCTCACACGCCGGGAACATCGCCAGAGAAGTGTTGATGGTTGAAGGAGGGAAGATGGTGAAATTAGGTAAAGACGAGGAGTGCTTTTTCGCTAGTTTACGGCTCTTGAACGCGTGCTTATCGTGGGATTTCTCCCGGTTCGGCGGGTTCGGTAAAAATGGCGCGAGAGGCGTGGAGAATGAGAATGGAACAACAACGAACAATAACAATAATAATAGCAAAGGAGGTCGAAGCGTTCTAGAAAACGCGTCCATATCGGATGGTTTCGTTCCAGTTACGCCTGGGGAAACGTGGCGAGAGATCTTGTTACAATCTGGAGAGAATGACACGTTCGCGTGGCTTTTTTCGTTGCACGAAACCATGCATTCGCCGAATGGTGTGGCACAGAACAGCGCGGATGGATCGAGCGCGATATTACCGGGAACCAAAGTCGCCAAGGAAACGAGAAGTTTGCTTTCGAACTTTTGCGCCTTGAGTGGATCAATATTTCCAGAAGCTGACGTCCACAAGCATTTGAAGTCTATGCACTTCCAACGGTGCGTGCAATCACTCTTGAAAACGCGAACAGTAGTGGACCCGAAAGATGCAATGATCAACATTGACGAAAGAGAAGAAGAAGTTTTGGATTGCGTCAAGCAGTTGGGCACGTTGTGTTCCGCGCACAATTGGACTTTCTTAGTTGCGCCGTGCGCGGCAACGGGCGGTAGCGTATTAGAAGCACTGACGAGCATTTGCTTGGCAGCGATTGAAGGTGGAAGTTTGCGCGCGATAAACGATGGATCTTGTTTAGATCTCGTCATGAAGAACTGTTTCGACGCTTTCGCGGTGTTAACATCGAAAGTCGAGCGGAATCAAGCCGAGTCACCGGAAATGGCGATGAAAATAAACCAGGAGATTGCTAAAATATGCCAAAGGTACGTCGAGTTTGGTTTACAATCGGCGAGAGAGTCTGCTTACGACGAAGACGATGGCCACGAAGAAGATGGTGCTGCCGGTATTGAAGCTTTGGATGTCGCCTTAGATGTCGTCGCGGAGTTGTTTCGCGCCACGGTATCGTTGTCAGTTCGGATGCTCGTTGCGACATTGCACGAGAAAATTAATTTCTTGTTACAGTTAGCCGCATTATCGACCGACAACGCCGCGCACGCAGATTTACAACGCGCTCCGGAATTATTTGAAGAATTGTGGTGGTTGTTGAGACTCGTAGGACATGTCGTCGCGGACGATGGACGAGGCGAAACGCCCATGCGACCTTTACAATTCGACGAAAACAATCAAACGAAAATAGCTTTACGTCAAATTGGTGAATTGTTCATCGGTACTCTGTGCGTCCAAATATGCGAAAATCAAAGCGTCAAGCAATTTTTATCGCCACGAGTTGTCGAACAAGTCGTGTGGTGCGCGGCGAGGTGGGCGGATACGCACTTGTTCCCCGAAGATTCCGGTGGACGCGTGCGCAACGTGTTACTCCAGGATAACAATTTGTCTATTACTGGGGCTGTTCAATCTCCAGATCCGTTCGAAGGCGAAGGAGGTTCATACGCCGCAAAAATTTTGGTCGGTTTAGCAACTGTTGCGATATCTTTTTATGATGGCGAAACATCATTAAGGAAATCTGCGAGCTTTCGTTTGCTTCCTTCCCTGACGCGACGCAATGCGCCGTGTAAAGCGGTCGCGAATGATCCAGCGTGGACGACGCTGTTATTCTCAACCGGTCAAGCGCACGAAAACATAAATGGAGGTTTTCCTAGCGAGATATTCTGCGGATTGACTGAATCACTCACAAGAGCTGCGATTGGTATCGCAGAAGAAAATGATCAAAGAAACGCGTATTTGCGATACGTTTTGGAACCGCCGTCCAAGGTTTTGCTTTTAGCCGTAGAGAGTAAGAAATTCATCGAACATCCAACCGGCGAAAGCCGAACGATGGGCGCACTAGAAGCGCTCAGAGGTGTGGCAAGAGCGTCTCTGAGTAAACAACACGAGTTCTCGTCGAACCATTTCTTTGAAATGCTTTCGCCGTTAACGAGAGTAATTGAAAATGCAATTTCAGCAAACTCTTCTCTCGTCATCTCTCGAGCGATGAAATTATCGGAAATCTTGTGCGAAATATTTGCAATGGATGAGGAGAATATGCAACGACAGCAGAGGATACGCGAGTTTACCCTCTCCATTGTGTCGATTTTCGCGAAATCCGAACCTACGAAGATGACTGCGGCGACGCTGACGCGATTGCGAGACGAAGAAATCAAGGCAAATTACAAGTGTTTGAAATCGCTTTTGAGAGCCTTAACGCACTTAGCTTCTGCGTGGAACGACGACGATAAAGAAAAGTTAGCCTCGGTTGTTTTTTCTGGTCTGGCAGTTGTCATCCCTCTGTTAACTCCGGAAGCGTTGTTGCTCCCAAAGTTGAGAAACTGTTACTTTTCCTTACTCTCTTACTCGATGGAATCGTTCGCGGACATCATCGTAAAAAACGCAACCAGAATGTCAGAGCTCGTCGTCGACATCAACGGATCGGCCGTCGGTGCTTCAGATCCTAGCGCGTTATTCTTCATGATACTTTCGACTTTGGAGTTTGGTTTAGACAACGACGACGAAACCGTCTGTCGAGAATCTCTGATCGCTCTGGGCGCCTTAGCTGCGGCGGAGTTACGAAAGCAAAAGAGTGGTGGTGGTGCGGCTACTGACAGCCCGCTATTGATGCAAACGACGCAAACTGTCGCGAGCTTTATCGTCGAGGGTGGGTCGATAACGGCAGACAACGAACCACCAAGCGCTTTGATGGTCCAGCTTCCGTTGTCGCCTTTGGGTAAGTGTCTTCGAATCGTCTGGAAACGACTCCTTTTCGTGGACGCCTCTGGCGGTGAGAAGAACTCTGCCATCGTGGACGAAGCCGCCGACGCTTTGCTGCCTTTATTACAAATAGAAAATGCTTGCTTCATGAGTCTCGGCGAGGAGACTTTTGAAGCCGCCGAGAAGAAAGGCGGTCGAGGCGTCGTCGTTCGCGAAGCTCTCGGGCAGTTAACCACTGCGAGAGGCTTAAACGCCGAGGTCGATCGAATGAACAAGAGAAGGTTTCGCAGAAACTTGAGCGAGTTTGTCGAGCGCGTGCGAGGGGTCGTTAGGAGTAACTAGTTTTAGATTATAATGGATAGATTTCCCTCCATAAAAAAAATGATTTAAGTCTACCATATGTGCGCGTCTTGTGTAAAGTACTTTTGTGCGTGTATTCGCACTTCTTTCTAATTACTCGAAAAATTAAAGAAAATAAGATAAAATTTCTAGTACAGGTTAATAAAGTTTGATTACAACGCTCTTCGAACCTACTATTCGACACCCCTTCATGTATACAACGGTGTGTTCTTGATATTGTCTCTCTCACTTAACTTATGCCGCCGCTTTCTTCGTGATGGCTTTCAACTCAAACTTCTTCGTCTTCGACTTTGGTACACACATCTTAATCTCAACAATGTCCCCCACATTACTCTCGTTCTCTTCGTCGTGCACGGCGAATCTCTTGCTCTTATTGATGCGCTTGATAAAACGCGGGTGCGGTACTTTTCTCTCGATCAACACGATCGCGGTTTTGTCGTTTGCCCTGGAGACCACCTTACCTTCCAAAATTTTAGAGATGGTCGTCGTGGAGACCTTCGGAGACGCCGTCGCCACTCTGGACGAGGCGGAAATTTTCGACGTCGACGCGGTCACGTTCGCTCTCGCGGATAACTGAGTAGATGCTACGGTAAACATATCGTTTGTATTCGTTTGCACGTAAAAAGAAGGTTACGCGTGATGTCTAGATATCGCGCGCGTGCGTGCGACCGAGGGCTATTTATGCGGTACGTGCGGCAAAACGCCGACGGATAAAACCTCAAAAAAAAAATTGAAGGAAGGAGAGAAGAGGAGAAAAAAGACGGCCTCTAAAAACTCCCTTTTGGGGAGCACTTTTGTTTTGTCATTTTCCCACCACAAAGAAACCATACGAGTAAAAAAGAAGAAGAAGAAGAAGAATTTGATGATGTGTACCACCTTTACCACCACCAACACCACGTGGCTTGGGGTCACACCGCGTCGTCCTCATCGCGGCGCGACGACCGGGAACGCGAACGGGAGAAGAGTTGCGAGCAACGGCAGTAGTAATAGTAATGGCAAAGCTTTGAGCATTCAACAAATCAAAGTGGACAAAAACAGAAATAGAGATGAGTTCAAAAACTGGCCCGTTTGGGGATGCGAAGCGTCGACCTTTCCGTGGACGTACGGGTCGACCGAACAGTGTTACATTTTGAAAGGGAAAGTGATCGTCACGCCAGACGGTGCGAGTGAAGGCGTAACTTTAGAAGCGGGAGATTTCGCGGAGATGGAGAAAGGACTGAGTTGTACTTGGGATGTTATAGAAGACATCAGTAAAAGCTACAAATTTGTCTGAATGTACGTTATCGTTACATATTAATCAAACTCCTTCTCTATGTATGTGTATCAATATATCTACTTTCTCGAATTGGCAAACACGAATACGGTTGCCGCGCCTACGAAAGTTGCTAATCCTAAACTAATTGCCGAACTCCTCGCGGCGAATTTTCTCTCGTTTTCTTCTAAAATCGCCAACTTTGATTCAAGCGTTCGCAAAACATCGCCCATGGATGAAGACGAAGTCGAAGGAGGAGGAGTGGGTTGCGAGAATCCTTCTCGCGGCGTCGTCCAAGTTAACGGAGACGATTGTTGTTGTTGTTGTTGCTGCTGCTGCTGCTGCTGCTGCTGA
>Ga0066856_10000584_pt1 | contig 13706 bp, 8 predicted proteins | sample ETNtaG_5_FD_65605 | JGI IMG/M metagenome (GOLD analysis project Ga0066856, IMG submission 65605) | Marine microbial and viral communities from oxygen minimum zone, Eastern Pacific Ocean - ETNP201406SV205 | ecosystem: Environmental > Aquatic > Marine > Oceanic | place: Pacific Ocean: Eastern...
ACTTGGACAGTTCCTGCTGGAGTAACTGCTATATCTGCAGTTGTTGTAGGTGGTGGAGGAGGTGGTAGTCCTGCTGTATCTTTTAATGATGGATCGGATGAATATCAAACAAGACCAGGTGCTGGTGGTGGAGGTGGTGGATTAACTTATAATAATAGTATAACAGTTACTCCTGGTGAAACTTTAAATATTTGTGTTGGATGTGGTGGAAGTCGTGGTAATAGTAATAGTAATGATCAAAAAGACCAAGCAAATGCTGGATATGGTGGTCACTCTTGGATAAAAAGAGGTGGAACTAACGGAACAGTTCTTGTAGGTGCTACTGGGGGAAGAGGTGGACAAGGTGCTGGTGATTATGATGCTATTGGTGGAAATGCACCAGGTGGATCTTATACTTCAATACCTACTGAATATACTAATGCTGGAGGAATCTTTGCTCAAGGTGGAACAGGTAGGCGTGGTGGACATACTGGTTGGCCTACAAACGCAGGATCTGGTGGAGGTGCTGCTGGATATGGTGGGCAAGGTGGTGCTGGTGGTAATTCTGGTGGAACAGGTGGTGGTGTACTTTCTGGTGGTCCTGCAACTGCTGGTTCACAAGGTGGTGGAAGTGGTGGATACAATCCAAACGTTTCAACTCAAACTTATGGTGGATATGCAATAGGAACTGAGGTAGGATTTGGTGGAGGAGGTGTAGGTGTAGATGGTAAAGGAGATAGTGGTGCTCAAGTTTCAGCAGGTCCTGGTAAAGGTGGATCAGGTGGAAGTGATGGTGCTCCTGCTCTTGTAGGAATAGGAACTACAAATGGATGGTTGGATAAAGATGGTGGATACTATGGTGGTGGAGGTGGTGGTGGAAACTATTTCCCTGATAATGCCAGAAAGCATGGTGGATATGGTGGTGGAGGTGCTGTAAGAATAATCTATCCAGGTGAAACTTATGTCTTCCCAAATAAAGATGGATTGCCCGATCCTGGACCATTAAATTATACTACAGCATCACCGAATACTTATAGTTGGATAGTTCCTGATGGAATTACTAGTATTAATTTGTATGCTGTTGGTGCTGGTGGTGGAGGAGGTTGGAATGATTATCAAGGATCTGGTGCTGGAGGAGCAATTGTTTGGACTGATGGTGTTGCTGTTACTCCAGGTGAAACTTTAACTCTTGGTATAGGTACAGGTGGAACTGGTGGAACACAGGATATTGGTGGTAATCAACCTGCTGGTAGTACTTATTACGGATTACTTGGACAAACTACATTTGTTAAACGTCAAAATGGATCTGTTATATTAAAGGCTTACGGTGGTGGTGGATCTGGTAGTAGAGGTGGTACTGGTATCTTTAATGAAGGTATTGGTGGAGTTATAGATGGTGGTGATGCCTATAATTATTCAGGATGGCAAAATAATGGTGGTGGAACAGGTCAATATCAATGGCATCAAAGTGGAAGTAATGTATATAAAGGACAAACTGGTGCTGGATCTGCTAGTGGTGGCGGTGGTACTGGAGTTGGTATAACAGAAGGTTATACTGGTAGTGCTGGTGAATCTGTTGGTAGTGCTGGTGGTGCTGGTGGTTTTCCAGGTGGAGGAGGTGGATCAGGACCTACAAATGGTAGGGGTGGACACGGTGCAGATGGAGCGTTAGTTATAAGTTGGGCTGCTACATCTAATGGTGGTGGACCTATTGGTGGTGGAAGCACCTATATTGACGGAAAGCATAGTATAAACTTTATATCAGATGATGATGAAGATTGGATTGAATATACACCATCAGATTCTGACGGTTTCCAGTTAGGTAGTGGTGATTGGACTATAGAGTTCTGGCATAGAGGAAGTAGTTTTACTTATCAGCAATATGAGCAACGTAATTTCCAAAGAGGAAATGCAACCTTTATAGAAGGTCTTGATTCTAATAATAATAGTGTGTGGAAAATAGGTGCTACAGCAACTTCAGCAATTACCGATACTATATCTTGGTATGAAGGAACTGGTGAATCACCTAAGTATACTTCAACTGGTAGTGAATGTTTTAATAATGCTGGTGAGAATAATTGGAGACATTATTGTTTTATGAGAACAGGTAATCTTATACAATATCGATATGGTGGCACTCGTTATTATCCATATAATACTTCTGATTATACTACATCTATGAATGATACTAGTACTGTTAAGATAAGAATTGGTGGAGGAACAGGAACCTATAGTAAAGGAATTCATGGAAGATTATCTAATGTTCGTATAGTTAGAGGAACCGCACTTTATGCTAATGACACTTATGATGCAAACCATAGAAATCCTTTCACGGAAATAGAAAGTGGAACAATATTATTATGTGCTAATAGTTCTAATATAACTGATGCATATTGGGGTGCTGGTCAGGCTGCTGGTACTGTTACTACTAGTGGAAGTAATAATGCAACTTATAGTAACTCACATCCTTTTGATACTTATAATGATGGTAATTAATGTAGATGTATAACCTCAATAAATACTTTATAAAGTAATCATATAATGGCATTCAATAGAGAACTATCACAATTTGGTCATTATATAGTAGTTGATGACACTACTGGTAAGATTGCTATTACCAGTACAACAACTCCTAATATAGGATTCGGTACTACAAATCCACAGTTTAAGGTGGATGTTGCTGGTGATATTAACTTTACAGGTGATATCTATAGGCAAGGCGAAAAGTTTACCTCTGGTGTTGGTATTGGATCAACAACAAGTAATCCAGTTTCAGCAGAAATTAGTAATAAAATTGGTGTAGGATTTACTGACATCAACTTTGTTGGTGCTGGTATGACTGTTACTGGTTATGGAACCACTATAGTTGTTGACTTTACTAACCTTGCTGTTAAATCAGATGCTACAATACCATCATTAACTATTCTAAGTTCAAGTGTTAATGTTGATTCAAATACAAGCTATCTGACTAATACTGTAGGTGCAGGATTTACTGTAACTCTTCCTCTAGTTAAAAATCCTGGAGACTTTATTGAGCTTCATGATACGGAAGTAAGTTGGGGCATAAATAATCTTATGGTTGCAACCCAAAATAATGAGCAGTTTAAAAACTTTTCAGGCGTGATTGATTCTCCTTTAGCATGTGATGTCGATGGTGCTACTGTCAAATTAGTTTGGACCAACACTTATTGGAGGGTATTTGCATGACAATGTTCCTAAGTGGAAGTATGCTATCAGGGTCATCAGGAGGTGGCGGTGGTGGTGGACTTCAATTTGGTCAACAAGATAACTTTACTGTTCACGCTCTAAGAAGAGATGATGACGGTATGCTTCAGTATACGAAGGTAAAAACTTCTGATACTGCAGTAGTTGATGTTTCTCATAGACTTGATGGAACAGCATATCCAGAGTTCTTAGAAGGATTAGATTATGTGGATGAAACCACTGAAGAAAAAACTTATAAGAATAATGAGTACGATAAATACCAACAGTTCAGGTTTGATTTTAGGAGAATATCCTACTATATTGATGATGATGGATATCTAACTGTATCTTTTAGTGATCATGATTATTCCGCAGGACCAAAATAGGATTTAACAAAAAACAATGGCTGAATTTAGACTCGGTAGATTAAAATTTAACTGGCGTAGTGATTGGACTGCGAGTACTGCGTATGTTATTGATGACATCGTAAAGTATGGTGCAAACACTTATGTTTGTATGAAGAATCATACCTCCACAGGTAATCAAAATCAATTTTATTCGGCAGATGTTGGACCGAATTGGTCATTACATACTGAAGGTATTGTTAATACTGGAGAATGGCAAGCAAGTACTTGGTATAAGATAAATGATATATTTAAATATGGTAATACACAGTATAGAGTAACTGGTGGATTTACTTCTGGAGCAACATTTGGTGAGCCAGATACAAGTGGTAATGTAGAAGAATATATACAATCATTTAATTATGAAGATACTTGGAGTTCTGCCACACAGTATCAGGATGGGGATGTTGTAACCTATGGTGGTTACACTTATGTTTCAAAGAGTGTTCATACAAATAAGATACCTGCATATAATTTAGCAAGTGATTGGGATATTATAACTACTGGATTTAATGTAGTTGGTGAATGGAACAATTCAACTGATTATAAGCAGGGTGATGTTGCACTATATGGTGGATATTCATATGTTGCTATTACCACTAGTGTTAATACAGTTCCAACAACAGTAACTAACTGGAGTTTAGTTACTAAAGGTCTTGCTTGGAAAGGAAACTGGGATGCTAATGTTAATTATCAACTTGGTGATGCTGTAAAGAGATTAAGTAATAGTTATATTGGTGTTGCTACTGCTGGAAGTTTAGGACAAGATCCTTCAACAGATAATAGTAGTACTTATTGGAGTATGTTGGCTGAGGGTGCTGCCAACAACGTGATGACCACTCAAGGTGACATGGTCTACTACACCACTGGTGCAGCAAGACTACCTAAAGGAAGTAATGGTCAAACACTTACTATTAGTACTGATGGTGTACCTAATTGGGAAGACAATAGTGTAACTCATCCAGTTTATTATGTAACAGAAGAAGGAAGTGATAGTAATGATGGTTCAAATATTAGCAGATCATTTGCTTCTGTAAGACATGCTTGTTCTGTTGCAGAAGGTCCAGCATCGATTTATGTAAAGGCGGGAACATATTCAGAACAACTTCCTATAGTAGTTCCAGAAGGAGTATCTATTGTTGGAGATAACTTAAGAACATCTAGGATTAAACCAGGTGTTCATTATACACACACCTTTATATCTGCTACTGCAGGTGCAGTTATTCCTAACTCTGGATCTACACTTACACCTGTTAGTGGAACAACTTATAATTCTGCAACAGGAGATCTTGTTTTAGAAGTTGGTACTCATAGTTTAACTACTTCTAATACAATAGAGATTAATGGTTCGTCATTAACATTTACTTGTGATCAGGATAATCATGCAACACAGCATAAGTATCCAAGAACAAAGGATCCAGTTTATGGTAATACTGCTATACCAATTACTGCAGTAACAGGAACAACTATTACTGTTAATGTTGGTAAAGGAAATGTATCTAAGCATCAGGATCTAGTATTAGCATCTGCTCCTACTACTGTTGCATATGGTTCTTCAATCTTTAATGGTGCTGGAACTAAGTGTGCTGTTATTTTAGATTCATCATATAACGAAAAAGAAATTCAAATTCGCAATCTTTCTGGTGGTGCATGGACAACATCAGATACTTGGGAGAACGGTGGAAGTGATATAGCAGTTACTTCTGCTGAAACTAGACCTAATGAACATTCAACGATGTTCCAGTTAAGTAACTCAACGATGCTTAAGGACATTTTGATGGAAGGTTTGACTGGTTTTACACCAGCAGGTATCGTTACAACTAGAACTTGTAGTATTGCTGGATCTAAAGTAACTGGTTCAGATCTATTCCCAGATTTAGTTGGTACAACTGTAACAGGTTCTGGTGTTTCAACTGGAACAAAGGTTAGTGGATTTATTGATGCAACTACTCTAGAGGTTGATAAGATTCAAACTCTTGGTGCAACTACATTAACATTTACCGCACAACAATATGATCCTAATAATGCACATGTTAAGGGTGTATTTGTTACTCTAAACCCAAGTAGTAGAGTTATTAAATCACCATATGTATCAAACTGTTCTGCAAAATCAGTTAAAGGTATTGGTGCAATCGTAGATGGTGGGGTTCATAGACAATTTGTAGATGGAACAGCAACACCTTCTAACAAATCTATCGTGTTTGACTCATTTACAAACATTCACGATGAAGGAATGGCATTCTGGATCACAGATGGTGCTGTGGCAGAAACAGTTTCTTGTTTCACATACTATAATCATATAAGTTATGCTGCTACTCGTGGTGGAAGACTTAGATCTCTTGTTGGAAACAGTTCATGGGGTAAGTATGGTGTTGTAAGTTCTGGATTCAGTCCACTTGAAAAGGCAAGAGAGGGTACTATTGAAGGATTAGTTCTTCAATATGATGTAGATAGTATGAGTGGGTCAGGTTTTAATGTTACAGAAAGAATTAGAGGTAACACTTCTGGTGCTTGGGGATACATTAACTCAATACAAGGAACTACTCAAGAAAAAATATATTACTCATTAATTAGTGAAGGTGCTGTTGGAGTTGGTACAGGATTCGCACCTGGTGAAACTATTACTGGACAAACTTCAGGAACAACTGCTCCTCTTCTTACCAACACAAGTGCAAACGAAGGACAATCTGGACGAGTTCTTGTATTGGCTGGATTAGGAACATCTCCAACATTAGAACCAAATGGATCTATTGAGTTTATTACTGGAACAGGTAACGGTGGTTACAATAGTGATAATATTACTGGAGCAGATCCATTTACATTTGTGATTTCTGGTGTAAGTCAGATAGGTCCTCAAGGTAAAGGTGATGTTAATATTGATAGGGGACAGTGGACTACTGCTGGTGCTGCTCATACTGGTGGAAATACAACCTTTATTAAGTATCCAGTTCAAGGAGGTACATTTACACTATTGACTCCAGCAACTGATGTTGATACTACGTTTAGTGTTAGTACTATTAGTGGATTTAACCCTGGTGAATATTGCTTATCACCTACAAACGAACTTTGTAAGATTGCAAGTTTCCCAACTGCAAACTCTATGACGGTTTCTAGAGCACAAGATGGTGCTGGAACTGCTGGTGCTTGGCCAATTGGAACACAGTTTACTTCAATTGGAGCAACTAGTTATATTGGTTCTGCTGAAGCTTGGAAAGACTTTACTGGAGTTTCTACTAACTTTAGAGCAACAATCTCAAATAGATTTGAAGATTCTGTTGGTAGTTTCGTTAAGATAGATGATGAATTTGTTAAAGTAACTGGTCTTACTACTGATACTTATGGTACTACTACTGTAACTCTTGTTGAAGAGAAAGCTGCTAAAGCATTCGATGAACAGGATATCAAGATCCGTTACATCTTCAGTCAGGCAAGATTAACTGGACATGACTTCTTACAGGTAGGAACTGGTGGAACAGCAACAACTAATTGGCCTGATGTTCCAACAGTAGATCCAGTTCAGACACAGGAAATTACAGAAGACTTCCCAGGAAGGGTATTCTATGTTTCTACTGATGAACAGGGTAACTTCCGTGTTGGTAAGTACTTCCGTGTTAACCAGGCAACTGGTGCGGCAACGTTGAATGCTAACAGTTTCGATCTATCTGGTTTGACTTCAATTCGATTGGGTTCAATCGGTGCTCAGTTAGGTGCTCAAGTTAATGAGTTCTCGACTGATGGAACGATGTCACAAAATAGTAATGAGAAAGTTCCAACACAGGCTGCAGTTAGAACATATGTTCAAACTAAAGATCTTGAGCATTTAATAATGGCTCAAAATGCAGCAAACTTAGGTATATCAACTGCAGTATCACATGCTTCTGCTGGTATAACCACTTTAACAAATGCTACAACTAATGCAATTCAGATTTCTGAATTCTTTGTTGGGCAAATTTAAAGTTAATTACATCTATAAATAGTACAAGACTAAAGAAAGTTTAAAAAAATGGCATCTGGTATTTTAGGACAATCTGCTCTAGCTGCTTCAACCAATACAACAGTATATACGGTTCCATCAGCAACTCATGCAGTTGTCAATATTAGCGTAGTGAATCGAAGTTCAGCTGCTGCAGCTCCTGTTAGATTAGCACTATCAACAACTGGTTCGCCTGGTAACGCAGAATGGATTGAGTACGATGTAGCCGTTCCAAAGAATGGTGTTCTTGAGAGAACAGCAATTTCATTAAATGCTGCTAAGAATATAGTAGCATACACTACATCGTCTGATGTAAGTGTAAGTGTGTATGGTATTGAACAGGCAGTTTAATATTATTAATCGTAAAATTATTACCGAGGTATAGAAAATGGCAGCAGATGTATTAACATACAATGCCTTACAAGAAATAAACCAAGAATTAAAGGCTCAATCTGCTGCATTAACGGCAGGTATAACATCTATTACAGGTGGAGATGGTGGTGGTGCTACTGATTATACCGACCTGAAAGCAATTATGGCTGGTGCTGGTGCTCCTAACGCTGGTTTATGGTGTATGATACCAAAAGTTCCTGCCGCAGGTGGTAGTTGGACTGGTGGTTTTAAAGTTTGCGATACATCCTCTTATAAAAGATGTAATGCTTCTTGTAACTGGACAGTTCCTGCAGGGGCAACTTGTGCTAGATTCCAAATTTGGGGTGCTGGTGGTGGATCGGCAAGTGGTTGTTGCTGTGGTGGATCTCCTAATGGTGGTAACGGTGCTTATGCATCTGTTATTATGCCTGTAACAGCAGGTCAAACCTATACTCTTTGTGCTGGTTGTGCTTATTGTTGTTATAATGAAAGAGCACAGATGACAGTTGATGGTGAACCATCATATGTTACAGGTCAAGGACTGACTAACTTCTGTGCAGAAGGTGGTGAATCTAATATCTATTGCGAATCTAGAGACAGGAAACATAAAGCATCATATGAGCAGAATGGATACTGTGCTTATATGGGTTCTTGTATTTGTAATAATGGAAGTGATTATTGCTCAGAAAACCAACAAACTGGTGGTGTAGGTCATCCTGATGATCATTATGATATGAATGATCAGGCTACTGGAAACCATAAGACATTTTATGGAGAAGGACCAACTGGTACTGATGTATGGGGTATTCCTGGACAATGGGCATTCAATAGATACACTTATGGAGCAGATCAACATTGCACTTGGTCACCAGGTGTATATGGATTCCCAACATCCTCTTGCTGTTGCTATTGCTTTAGTAATGAGAATAGTGGATGCTGCTTCCAAGCATGTTATTGTGCTCATCAAATTCCTGGTGCTGGTGCATTTGGTTACTCTACTTGTGGTGGAGATGTTAATGGAACGTCTGACATAGGTAGAATGGGAATGGTATGTGTTTCTTACTTATAAATAACTAAAAGAAAAAATCAGAGATCGTTAAAACAATGGCAAACATTACATCATCGTTTACTCAATTACTCCCAACTGAGGCATTCGTTGCTGGTATTTCTACAAATATTACTGGAAGTTATACGTATAACGGACCTGAAGAATTTGACGTTTGGGTTGACGATGCTACTGGTTATGTAATTAAGACTGATGTTACTCTTGCTCCACCTTCAGCAGGATATTCTAGAAAAACAATTAATGCTAAAGATAGTTCTCAACTACCTATGGCATATACGCTATCTCACCAATTTGTTGAGAATTATACTTGGACACATACTTATACTGATGTAACCATGAGTAATGGTGATGTGTATAAGAAAATTGATAATCCTGACTTAAGAGATGTATATGTAGTTAAGTGGAATAAAGTTAGTAGTCAGTGGGAATTCGAGCAAATAATAAAAGAATTAGAAAATCCAAATAGGGATGAAGCAATAAGAAGAAGAGATTATGTGAAAACCTATGGTGATCAATATGATTTTGGTGCTACTGTTAACACCAAAATAGATCATTACGTGGCTGGGGTAGGTACATATCTTGGCAACAATCCTTATTATGAGACTTGGAAGTATATTACTCTTCCAGATTCAGTAGGAACTATACCTAAGATTCCTGCAGATGTTCAAATTGAATTGCAAAAAGTATCTATTGCTGGTGTTGGAGGTAATGTTTAAAAAATGGATGTATTAGTTTATAGTGCTCTGAACGAACAGGCAGCACTAAAAAAAGAAGTAGCTGAGAAGAATCAATGTTTAATTGATTTAAAAGAAAATAAAGGCGAAGGTACTGGTGGTGGCGGTGGAGTCGACAACTCTCTTGCTTGTGCGAAAGCATGGTTAGCTGCTGACGGTGGTAATGAGAAAGCGATGTGGCTTTGTCCAGGAGACACTACCAAATGGACTGTTTGGGAAGGAACTGGATGGACTGGAGAAGTAAAAGTTTGCGATACATCAAGTTATTACCGTTGTAATGCTTCATGTACTTGGACTGTTCCTTCTGGAACAACCAGTATGAGAGTTCAGATGTGGGGTGCTGGTGGTGGTGCTAATAAACCACCTTGTTGCTGTGGTCATACTCCATTTGGATCAACTGGTGCTTACTCTTCTGTTATTGTTCCAGTTCAGGCAGGTTGGACATATACTTTATGTGCTGGTTGTGCTTACTGTTGCTACGGATTTACAACTACTGGTCATAGAAGATGGAGAGGACAGTGTTCTTACATTCAAGGATGCCACTTCTGTAACTTCTGCGTAGATGGTGGAAGAGGATCTATGGGTAACTGGATGGCAGATTATGGAATGTTCTGTACTTGTAAGATTGCATATTACACAGGTAATGAAGGATATGAATTCTGTAACCAAGGTACTGACTGGTGTTCTAATGGACAACAATTAACTAGTGAGATTGATTATGTTGCAGGTGCTGGTATTCATGGTTCCTTAATTGATATGGACGAACCAACTGCAGAGAACGTAGTGTATGGTATTCGTGGTATTTGGCCAAAGGTTTGTTATGATGGCAACCATTATGGTTATGATGTACACCCTCCAACTCCTGGATTCTTAACAGGAAGTGATGCTGTTGAAACTACATGTTGTGTTCAGTATACTTCTGGAACCTGTTGTGGATGTCAGTGTAGTGCTTGGCAGACTTCTTGTATGAGAGTTCCTGGTGCTGGTGGATGGGGTTCACACGCTATGGGTGGTAGTAATAGTTTATATGGTGATGTTGGTAAAATGGGTATGGTTTGGATTTGCTACAAGTAGTGTAATCCTTACATAACATTCTTTGTTTGGTTGACTATATACTCAACCGATGCTACAATATTAAACATTGAGGTTTGACTTGAATGAATAAAGCTTTTTTTGTAAACGGTGGAGCAGGGCGTGTGCTTTGCTCTATGCCAGGTTTAGAGAGGTATGCCAAAACGCATGATGATTTTATAATCATAGCGGAATCTTGGTCAGAGTTGTTTCTGAATAATCCAATCCTAAGGGATCATGTATATCCCGTAGGACACAAAGATTTATTTGAAGAGAAGTTAAAAGATAAGAAAATTGTATCATTAGAACCTTATAGAGTAAATGAATATTTTACTCAGAGGTGTAATCTCATACAGGCATTTGATATAGAGATTAATGAACTTGATGAGATTCCTGAAACTGGAGAGATTAAATTAGATCTTAATAAGGAAGATCAAATTACTGGGTATAACCTTGTAGATGAGGTAAAAGAAACTCTTAAACAAGAGAAGGTAATTGTTTTCCAACCATTTGGACAGAGTGCCAAAGCGGAGGGTAAATTTATTTACGATAGTACTGGTAGAAGTTTTGAAGTTGCTAATATTATTGCATTAATAGAAAAACTTAAACAGAGTTTTGGTATTATATTAATGTCAGAAGTTGAGATACCAGGATGGACTAACATGGGTATCGCTGCTCCTAAAGGAATGGGATTGAATGGTTGGGCAGGAGTAATTAATGCTGCTGATCATTTCATAGGATGTGATAGTGTAGGACAGCATCTTGCACACGCTGTAGGAACAAAGGCAACTGTAGTTATAGGATCTACTTATCCTGAAAATATATCTTATCCAGACAGTAAGAAATTTACTGTTATTGATAATGGAAAAGATAAAAGGAAATATAGTCCTATTAGAATAACATTTGATATGAATGCTGATAGGAATAATGAAGATCTTATGGTATTGAGTTCAGAAACTATTGATAAAATAGTTAAAGGTATAAAGAAACCATCAGGTAAACAAATACCTGTAAAGAGTGCTGTAGTGCCAACACCACAGAATACTCCCTTTATTTCTCCTAAAAAGTTAACTCCATCAGCATCAAAATCTGTTGCTAATCTTGATGCTAAACCTGTGCGTAAATTTGGTGAACCTTTTGTAGTATCTAAAAAGAAGAAAAAGAAACCTATTGACGAATTATTAGATATTGAAACAACAAAATCTTGAGGTTAAATTATGAGTATAATTGTATCTTGTTCTCGTGGGCATAATGCCAGTACGACATTATTAGTTAATGGTGAAATTATATTTTACCTTGAGGAAGAAAGACTTTCTAGATGGAAACGTGATGGAACTCCTTTATTAGGATTAACAAAAGTATTTGAATATGTTGATCATATAGATCATTTGGTTATATGCCATACCCATCGTAATGGTCCTAATAATGATTGGACAGGTGAAGATATCTATAGAGGATATATTAGAAAGTTAAGTAGGAAAAAATTTGAATTTAAAGTAACTTGTATTGATAGGATACATCATGAAATGCATGCAACTTGTGCATTTGTAAATTCTGGATTTGATAGTGCTGGTGTATTAGTTGCTGATGGTGCAGGTAGTTTCTTGCAGACAACAGTAACTGATAGAACAGTTTTTGAATTTGAATCAATATATCATGCAAAGAAACCTCTTGAAATTTCTACCGTATATAAACATTTGGGGACTGATGGATCTGTTGGGTATGTTACAGTAGATGAAGATCGAGAGATATTCATCTCAGAAAATCCTGGTATAGTAAAAGAATACGAAGCTGTTACTGGATATTGTGGTTGGTCAACTATTGATGCTGGAAAAACTATGGGTCTTTCTCCTTATGGAAAAGAGAATCCTGATCTTCCACCTATGTTTAGGAATGGATTAGGTAATAGAGATTTGTTTGTTCCTAATTATCCAAATGGTGCTCGTATTATTGAGGACAAGTATCCTATTTTAGTAGAGGATTGTAATAATCATAGGAAGGGTGAGTGGACTCAAGTTCAAAAAGATTTGGCATATGCTATTCAGAAAGCATCTGAAGAGGAGATGATTAAGTTAATACAGAAGACTCATGATGTAACTGGAGAAACAAATATTGTTATATCTGGTGGATATGGTTTAAATTGCGTTGCTAATTATAAATTTAAGCAAGAGTTTCCTGATTTTAATTTCTTTGTAGAACCCATTTCACATGATGGTGGTACATCTATGGGTGGTGCTTATTATGTTTATATTAATCAGTATTTAAAAAAATATCCACACTTACCACAACCAAAACAACTTGATAATTTATATTATGGTCCTCAATATGATCCTGATGAGTACTTAGAAGATGTTGATGGTCAATTTGAAGTTACTGATGCTTCATATGATAGTGTTGCTAAGTTAATTCGTGAGGGTAAGATCGTTACTATCTTCCAAGGAAGGTCTGAAGGTGGTCCAAGAGCACTTGGTAATCGTTCTATATTATTTGATCCTACTATTAAGGATGGTAAGGATATAGTTAATAGAGTAAAACGTCGTGAGTTCTTTAGACCATTTGCTTGTTCTATTCTTGCAGAAACAGTACACGATTGGTTTGATCTTGCAGGAATGGAAGATGCTCCTCATATGATGTATGCTGTTAAGTGTAAGGAAGGTGTTGAAGATAAGATTCCATCTGTTATTCATGTAGATGGAACTTGTAGGATTCAGACTGTTTCTAAGGAACAGAATGAGCATTACTATAATTTGATTAGTGCATTTGAAAAACTTTCTGGTACTCCTATTCTGTTTAATACATCATTTAATCTTGGTGGAGATCCTTTAGTAGAAACTATTGAGGATGCAATCGATACTTTAGGTAATAGTGATATTAATTATATGTACTTACCTGAGATTCAAAAA
>Ga0066856_10000585_pt1 | contig 13705 bp, 13 predicted proteins | sample ETNtaG_5_FD_65605 | JGI IMG/M metagenome (GOLD analysis project Ga0066856, IMG submission 65605) | Marine microbial and viral communities from oxygen minimum zone, Eastern Pacific Ocean - ETNP201406SV205 | ecosystem: Environmental > Aquatic > Marine > Oceanic | place: Pacific Ocean: Eastern...
TTTTGTTCTGAACCCACTTTTGATTCTGTTGCAAATTCACTTAAATTTTCAAAATGAGTCATGCCAAAATTAGCTGTAAAATTACTGGTAATAGGCATTTTCACGCCAACATTAATGCCCCCCCCAGCATATTCCATTAATAAATCTAGGCCACCATTTTTTTCAAAATATGGTGTTTTTAAGTTAAAACCTAAAAAACCACCATAATTAATACTCACAGAATTATCTACTGTTTGTGGATCATAGCCTAATTTGCCAGTACCTCCTCCAAAATTAATAGAAAGATCATAATTGTCAAATTTGTTTTTATTGGTAAAAACTGTGAAAAAGGACATATCGTTAATTTGAATTACCCTATTTCCATCATTCAAATAGATAAAATCATGGATTCCAGACGAAATAACAACATCTCCGTACTGAAATATAGTTTTCTGTATATGAAAGCCTGCTTCTGTTAGTTTTCCAGCCGACCCGAGGGAAACTACAGAAGCTCCAACACTATATCCTGACTTTGTTTGAAGCTTTAATGAAAAAGCGGAGCTAAATCTTCGATAATCACTTGAAAAATTAACTACTTCACCACCTGCATTAATTGTAAATAGCGTATTGTTATTTTTTGAAAATGCCATGGTGGGAATTCGCATCATTTCACCGGGGCGTGAAAAAGATACGCGCGAATTTGAAAACGATAATGTTATTATGCTCAAAAAACTAAGGATGAGTTTTATAGTCAGTTTTAAATTCATTAATTAACGGCTTAGAACTATCCGTTGTAGTTTTGCAATATTGTGATATTCACTATTTAGATGATACTCAATTATATCATTAAAAGCATTTAATGCTATCCTTTTATCTCCAGTTTTAGTTGCAGACACACCTAATATAAATAATAATTCATCATTTAACTCATATTCATTATTATGATTTAAAATATTAACAATACGAGAATAATGGCCCAAATTAAACAATGCATCTGCGTGAAGATGGATGATGTTTGTTTTTTGATTAGCTGAGAGCTGGCTAACATCAACCATTTCTAACAATTTTATCGCCTCAACATAACGACCAGAAGTAAAATATTTTTTTCCTAACTCATATTGCTGTCGAGAATTAAGTGTCGAGAAGTTTGATAGAGAATTTCGTGTCAATTGCATATCATTATACATTAATTCTACATTTACCAACTTGGGGTCCACATGTCGGCGTGTTAGTGCAGCATATTTCTGCTTCTTATTTATATCGATTGTTTGGGTATAATGTGCAGCCGAATCTTTTGATTCTATTTGTACACCTAAATCCCATAAATAAATAGGATTAGCCGCCATTAATGGTGACAAAAGAAGCAAAAAGGAAAGCCGTTGAAGGATCTTTTGGTATAGTTTTTGAGAATTAATCATACTGTTCCCAGTCTAATGTATAGGAATAGCCAATAAATGCACCCGTAGATTTGGGCACAACGAGCTCGAACTCTGCTATCGCTCCAGGCAAGATGCTTGAATCTGAGGTGATTCCAGTTTTAAAAGTATAATATGTTCCGCGAGAAAAAGCGGTTAATGTTTCAGTATCTCCATGCCAATTTTTTCTAAATGTTACATTTATTTTAGCAAAATCTGCTCGCTGTCCTCCCACATTTTTAATTTCGCCACTCAAAATTGTATTACCCGACTGATCTTTTTTCTCTTTAATGTTGCCCATTAAAATTAATTGTGCTGTTTGATTTTTTTTCCGCCTTTCAATAATGTTAATTCCGGACTCATCAGTAGCATCCAACACCTCGACCACTTCAACTTGATCGGGGGATAAAGGATTAGACTCATCTCCTTCCTCTCCTTGAACAATATTTTCTATGACTCGTACAATAGTGCTTCTATCAATAATTAATTTTCCAATTAGAGTTTCAACCTTAACTACATCTCTATCCTGAAAGATTATTTTGCCATAGACAGAACTTCCATTATTTAAAATAATTTCTTTATTATAAACAGAAAAGGGATTTCCCCAAATCTGTGATTTCGCCCTTAACTCTCTTACATTTGCATTATAGTGTTCTAGTTCAGCCTTTAACTTCCGGACCTCAAGGTTTAAATCATCTATTGGCATTTCTCCTGCTTGAATTTGGCTGGTCTCTCCAAGAACTGAATTATCAATGGCAGCTTCCTGACTTTCAGTAGGTGCATCATATGAATTGTCTAATTCGTCAGCATAGGTTTCTGTATCTGACGTAACAACGGGTTCTCCTTCAGCATCTAGATCTTGGCTGAGGTAACTGCAATTATTTAATAAAAATGGCAACAAAAAACATGCCATTACGGTAAAGCGCCTAGATATCATAGACGAAGCCTTCCATTAGTGTGTTCGAAATCACATTAGTAAGAGTATTTTGGGTAAAAAAATATTAATATTCTCTTCATATTCCAAGCCTTTTCTTCTCTGTTTTTCCTCTTTTTTGTTGTGTCCTTCAATATTTAGCCCACTATATATAGTGCTATAGAATGGAAAATTTTAATGCTGTTTGAGAAATTATGATTTTTTTTGTAAATTTCAGTGCAAAAAAAATGGATGATTCTTTTGATTCTAAATATGTTAAAATGTAAAATTCATCGCGCAACAGTTACTGAAGCAAACCTGCACTATATCGGTTCCATAACTATTGATGAAAATTTAATGAATGCTGCCGGCCTATTCGAATATGAACGTGTACAAATCCTGGATATTACAAATGGACATAGGCTTGAAACCTATGTCATAAAGGGAGAAAGAGGCAGTGGTTGTATTTGCATTAATGGAGCAGCAGCACATTTAATCGACAAAAATGATTTAGTGATCATTGTTGCATATTGCCAACTAACTAAGCCTGAACTTGATGCACACATTCCTACCGTTGTACATGTAAACGATAAAAATCAAATTGTATCATTAGCCTCTGAGGAAGTGGCAATATAAATACTCTCTTGAAAAAGACCACTATACAAGATATACAAAAATTAAAAAAATCTAAGAGCCCATTTGCTACACTTACAGCCTATGATTTTACCTCTGCAAGATTAGCTGACCAGGCAAACATCCCTTTAATTTTAGTTGGTGATAGTGCAGCAATGGTTGTTTATGGCTATGAAACAACAATTCCAATTTCAATGGATGAAATGATGATGTTGGTTCGGTCTGTCGCCCGTGGGGCCCAACAAGCTTTGGTTGTAGCAGATATGCCCTTTTTGTCCTATCAGACGTCAGTAGAAAGTGCAATATTAAATGCGGGACGATTTATCAAAGAATCGGGTGCACAAGCCGTGAAACTTGAAGGGGGTAGTGAATATGCCGATAGAATCTCAGGAATTACAAATGCAGGGATTCCCGTAGTTGCACATCTTGGCCTTACACCACAATCATATCATCAAATGTCTGGATATAAGATTCAAGGTAAAACCCTCGACTCGGCGGAAAAATTAATGGATGATGCACGTGTTATAGAAACGGCAGGGGCGTTTGCGCTAGTATTGGAGGGAATTCCTTCAGAGTTGGCAAAAATAGTTACTAACAATTTAAAAATTCCTACTATTGGTATTGGAGCGGGCAAATATTGTGATGGACAAATTCAGGTTTTTCACGATATTCTAGGAATGTATGGGACTTTTGTTCCAAAGCATACTAAGCAATATGCAAATATAGGAAATGATATATCGAAAGCTATCACTAATTATAAAAATGATGTTGAAGCAAAAACCTTTCCCAAAAAACATCACTCCGCACATTTGGATGCTGAAGTATTACAATCCCTCCGCAATGAATAATGCGCAATATATCTTCTTTATCAGAAATTAACAAATTTCGTCATGGTCTTTCTGGGACTATTGGACTGGTCCCTACTATGGGCGCACTCCATGATGGGCATCTATCCTTAATCAAACAGTCGAATGAAACCTGTGACCATACCATTGTGAGTATATTTATAAATCCAACGCAATTTTCTGAAAACGAAGACCTAAGCTCTTATCCTAAAACCTTAGAGGCAGACCTAAAACTACTAAAGCGCCTCCGTGTCGATGCTGTGTTTTTACCAACGAATAACACTATGTATCCAACAGGGTATTCTACTTTTGTAAATGAAAATAGTCTTTCAAAAGGACTAGAAGGTGCAAGTCGTCCAAATTTTTTTAAAGGAGTCATAACTGTTGTAGTTAAATTATTTAACATTATTAGTCCTTCTCATTCTTTTTTTGGAGAAAAGGATGCGCAACAATTACAAATTATAAAAAAAATAGTGAGGGATTTAAATTATTCTATTGATATTGTTTCATGCCCCATTATTAGAGAAAAAACTGGGTTGGCCATGAGCTCTCGAAACACCTATCTGTCTGATGAGTCAAGAAAATCGGCAAAAATAATTTATAGTGCACTAAAACATGGTGTTGCTATGTTAGATGGCGGCGAAAGCAATGCCACAATCATACAACAAGCAATTACCAGCAAAATACAATCAGAATCCTCTGCAAAAATTGATTATGTAACTATATCAAACAAGGTGTCTTTGGAAGAAATAAAGGGAGAAGTTAATTGTGGTGTTCTTATTAGTGCCGCTGTTTATTTTGATGGTGTGAGATTAATAGATAATATTTCTTTTCCATAAAGCTATATATAATGTTTTTCTTTATCCCACAAATTCCAATCGAATATCTCTACTTTTAATTTGATGGGTAAGTGCACCTACTGAAATAGCGTTTACACCGGTATGTAAATATCCATGAATATTTTCCAGAGTGATGCCACCAGATGCTTCTACAAAAATACTATCACCTCCAGCAAAACATCTAATAATATCAAGAGACTCTCTAATTTTTTCTGGGTGCATGTTGTCTAACAAAAAGCCGTCTACTCCTGCTGAAAGGCCTGCTTTAATCTGAGAATGTGTATCTACCTCTAATTCAATGGGAAGCGTTGGGTCTTTTTTTCTAATATTTTCAACAGCCGCCTCCACCGATCCCGCTGCCTTTAAATGATTATCTTTTATCAAAATTCCTTCCGAAAGATTCAGCCTGTGATTATAAGCTCCACCACATGTTACTGCATATTTTTCCAATAAACGAAGACCAGGGGTTGTTTTTCTCGTGTCTAAAATTTTAACACCATAAGGCTTGGCCAATTCTGCATACACCTTAGCTTGTGTCGCAATACCACATAGCCGCTGAATCAAATTAAGCATTACCCGTTCGCGAGACAAAATGCTGGCTGCATTTCCTGTAATTTCTCCTATAATATCTCCTTCTACCAATTCATCGCCATCCTTCGCACGGAGATTAACGCCCGTATCATCATCAAAACAATGGGGTATAACCTCGCTTCCTGAAAAAACTAAATGCTCTACAGCCTGGATCTCTGCTCTTACCGTTTGACTTGGAAGAACTGTTCCTAAAGTTGTTTTATCTCCAGCTGGAATATCTTCATCTAGAAAAAGCTTAACTTGTCCCAACACATAATCTGCATCTAATTTTTTAAATTGTTTATATTCTATCAACTTTAATCCAAAATCCTTTCAAAAATTTTTAATGCACCTCTTAAAGTTACTTATTTGATTTTATCCCTGCTCTTAGTTTCGCCCAATTTAATAAACGGTTTAAGGGCGGACAATATTCTGCCAATATAATTAAGCCTGGTATCCCAAACATCCAGCCTTGTAATATTGGAATCAACCCACCTATTAGTCCAACCATGACTAAAGCGATACCTATTGCTATTCTTATTGTATTTCTAATCATTTCTCCCCAACAATGACCAGTGTGCCCTTCCATTCATTTTTTGCACCTATTTGCCAAGATTGAATGTTTTTAAATCCTGTTAAACTCATAATCTTTAGCCAATATTGTATGGGCTGAGTATTCATATTAATCCCACATTCGGCGGGCCAATTAAGTGACGGAACGTTTTCTGTATAATGATCAATTCCAAAAATAAAGGTACCCCCTTTTTCTAGCCATTTTGTATAAATAGTATTCACGGCTTTTAATGGGTTTTCTAAATAATATAAAACCTCCATCGAATGAATAATGCTAAACTTTTGCATGGGGCTCCATTCTAAAATGTCTGCATGAAAATATTTACCTAAGGGGTCCAGCCTGTGTGCTTTTTCAATCATTTTTTTGGCACCATCAACACCTATGGCGACTTCACATGTCTCGATGTCACGAAGCCTCCTAACAACCCAACCATTACCACACCCAATATCTAGGGCTGAAAAGGAAGTTTGGGTTTTGGGCTTTAATTTATCTATCATAAAATTAACTGAATCCACATGACCTTTTTCCATTCCCTCATCTTTACCCCTTTCTGCCCATTCGCTGAAAACGTCTGTTGCTAAAGGATATATATCTTCAAAATTAGTTGTATTGTCCATGTCTAAATTTACAAAACCTGTATTAATGAGGCGTATGAATTGTGAATAATGACTGTGTAATTTTACCGTTCTATTCTGAACTAATTTTTACACCATTAAGGAATTTATGCGAAAAGCTAATTTTAGAAATATCGCGATTATTGCCCACGTTGACCATGGAAAAACTACATTGGTAGACGGACTTCTCCAGCAAAGTGGAACCTTTGGTGACCACAAAACCGTCGAAGACCGAGTAATGGATTCAATGGATTTGGAAAAAGAACGAGGGATAACCATTACTGCGAAAAATACAGCTATACATTATAATGATATTAAGATAAACATTGTGGACACGCCAGGTCACGCAGACTTTGGTGGCGAGGTAGAGCGCAGCCTAAATCTAGTAGATGGTGTATTGCTATTAGTAGATTCTAGTGAAGGTCCTTTACCACAAACACGATTTGTTCTAAAAAAAGCATTAAATAAAAATCTTCCAGTTATATTAGTAATTAACAAAATTGATCGGCCTGATGCACGAATTGGCGAGGTTGTTGATGAGGTGTACGATTTATTCATTGATTTGGATGCTAATGATAGTCAAATTGAATTTCCAATTATTTATACGAATGCTAAGGATGGGGTTGCAAAACAAAGCTTAGAAGATGAGGCCGTTGACCTAACCCCTCTTTTTGAGTTGATTATAGATAAAATCAAGGGCCCTGTTGCAGATAACAATAAGGATCCTGAATTTTTAATAACCAATCTAGAATATGATTCTTACGTAGGCCAAGTTGCCGTTGGTAGACTTGGTAATGGTACATTGGAATTAAACAAACGATATAGCCTCTGTGCAAAAGATGAAATAATATATAATCAAAAATTTTCTTCCTTATATACATTTAAGGGATTAAAAAAAATTAAGGTCGACAAGCTTGAAGCTGGCGACATTATAGCTATAGCAGGTATTGAAAATATTACAATAGGCGATTCTATATCGTCTAATGAAAACCCCACGCCTTTAGCCAGAATCGAAGTAGATGCACCAACGGTTTCTATGCACTTTCATGTAAACAATGGTCCCTTTGCTGGTAAAGAAGGTAAATATTTAACTTCTCGTAATATTAGTGAGCGATTAAACCGGGAGGTCTTGGGCAATGTTTCTCTTGAGGTTAATAATACCGAAAAAACCGATGTGTTTGAGGTTTGCGGGCGCGGCGAGCTACAAATGGCTGTTCTAATTGAAACAATGCGCCGCGAAGGCTATGAATTTATGGTTTCTAAGCCACGTGTAATTACCAAAGAAGAGGAGGGTCAGGTCTTAGAACCAGTAGAAAATGTATTTCTTGATTTAGAAGAGGGCCATGTCGGTACAATCACGGAAAAACTATCTTCTAGAAAAGGAAGAATGACAAATCTGCAAAATAATGGCTTTGGTCGCGTTACCTTGGAATTTAAAATTCCCTCTAGGGGATTAATTGGATTTAGGAGCCTCTTTTTAACAGAAACAAAGGGGGCGGGCATTATGAACACACTCTTTGATTCGTATGCACCGTGGTTTGGGCCTATACCACAGCGCACAATGGGAGTTCTGGTGGCGGATAGGCCTGGCAAGGTTACAGCATATGCAAGCTTAGCAATGGAGGATCGTGGTGAGCTAGTTGTTGACATAGGCACCGATGTCTATACGGGAATGGTTATCGGAGAAAGAAATCGGCCCGGCGACCTGGATGTAAATATTGTGCGAGAGAAAAAATTAACAAACATGCGTGCTTCTACGTCTGAAAGTACGGTTACACTCAGAAAGCCCAAGCTCTTATCATTAGACCAGTGTATTGAGTTTATTGCAGAAGATGAGCTGATTGAGGTTACTCCTGATAATATTAGATTAAGAAAGATGGAGTTGGACGCAAACAAGAGAGCTTCTTTGAAAAAAAAGGGGCTCACCCCTTAATGTTTTCATATTATCTAATCCCAATCTTTTTGAATTAATTTATTAAAAATTATTTAATACAAAGAACGTTATAAAAGCCTAGATTGATTATGAGTAGAATAGCTATAAAAATAATTACGATTTTTTTTATAATACTTTTAACTGGATGCGCTAGAATTTATTTAGGTAAATCTGATTACCCTGACTTTAATCCTACATTGCAAGCTAATCAGCTAGGAGATACCGTATTGTTATATGAAGATGGTCTTAGAACTTCGGGTTTAAATAAAGAATATGAATGGTGGTATTTCGATGCAAAACTAGATGATGGCAGTATAGCCGTTGTTTATTTCTGGAAAATCAATACTATTAAAGATATCTATTATATTGGTGTTAATTATAATAAACCTGATGGAACTGAATACAAAAAAATAAAATTTTTTAAATCTAAAGATACATTTTTTTCAACAGATAGCTGTAATGTTCAATATAAAGAAAATAGTTTTATTGGAAACTTGAAAAACTATGAAATTAAAATAAGCCCAAAAGATTTTGATGGATTTGGGTTAGACCTTACTTTAAATTCAAAAATCAGCGCCTATAGACCACAAGATGGTATTATAAATGCAGGTGGAGATTATTTTGCGTGGTTGGCAGCAGTCCCAAATGGTAATGTTAGTGGAACTTTAACTTTTGAAAATAAACAATATAAAATTACAGGCAATGGTTATCATGATCATAATTGGGGGAATATTGAATTACAAAAATTATTTGATAATTGGCTATGGTTTAGAGGTACCGTTGGTGAATATACCGTTATTGGTTATGAGTTAAATACTACTTCATCACGCGGCGGTTATTCAATACCAGGAATATTTATTGCTGATAGTACTGGCATTATTTATGAGAATTATGGTCAAAATGGAATTTTTACATCTAAAGAAAATTTAATTACTGATTTATATAAATATAATAATGAGCCTTTGTTTTCTAAATTAAAAATTATTACTAAAGATGGTTTTTATTTAGAAATAGAAGGTCTAGATGTAATTGAAAATTTAAATTTATTTGATGTAAACAATATCCCGCTTCTGTCTAATTTATTTCAACTTTCTAAGATTGATCCCTATTATACTCGCTATAAAAGTAAAGTAGTTTTACAATTACCCGACGGGTTAAGCTATGAAGGAGAGGGTGTTTTAGAATTAATGGATTTAAAATGAATCAACTTATTTTACAAAACCATGCCAATTACGCATATAATCAATAAATATTTCACTTAATTTCATTTTTTTTAGGTATTCTGCAGTAAATGGTGGCTGTGAGGGATTATAGTCTCCATTAAATATGTTGTTGGGCCAATTGGGATGTGCTATTGCAACTCTACCCACTCCTACTAGATTTGCTCCTTGATTCAACACTTTTTGAGCATCTTCACTAGACCATACTCCCCCTGTGCTTATAATTGCTGGCAATTTTGTATAGCTGCTAGTAATAATTTCTGTTAATGTTCTATTTTCATTGGGCATTGTGTTTGATTTAGCAAACACATCCCAGCATGACAAATGAATAAAATCTAAATCTGTTTTTTTAAGAATTTCTACAAGCTTTATTGTGTCGTGTAGATTAATGCCAATAGCATCTATTTCAGGGGATATCCTTATGCCAATTAAGAATGATTCTGGAACGTTTTTTTTGATAGATTTATATATTTTGATTAAAAATTGTGATCGTTTTTCTAAATCTCCACCCCAATTATCTTCTCTGCGGTTTGTTTTAAGGCCTAAAAATTGAGAAATTAAATAACCATGCGCTCCATGGAGCTCTATTCCATCAAATCCAGATTTTGAACATCGAATTGCTGCCTCTGTAAAATTATCAATAATATCATTTATTTCCTTGTGGGATGCGGAGCGACACTTCCCTGTTGCTGATTCATTACAAATGAGCTCACTGGCAGACAAAGGGACTACACCTGTTAGTTTCTGAGGGGAGCGGATACCTCCATGAAAGAGTTGAGCTAATATTAGACTATTTGTTTTATGGATAGTTGTGGTTAGTTTTTTTAAGCTTGATATATGCATATCATCATATACGCCAAATTGACCTGTCCACCCCTGTCCTGAAGCAGAAACGTTAGTAGCGGCAGTAGTAATTATTCCAAAACCACCCTTTGCTCTTTCTGCCAACCAATCTATTTCTTTTTGGGATATTATGCCATTGTCATAACTTTGTTTATTAGTCATGGCTGCAAGCACAGTACGATTGGCTGTCCTTTTCCCTGTTCTAGAAAATAAAAATGAGTTTCCTGGGTTAGGTCGTTTATATAATTTCATTTAGTTCTGTATCTTGTATAGAGATTATAAAGAAAAATAAATTAAGTATTATTTTTATTAATTAACCAGCCTGTTAAGGTTTGAAAATTTAGGGCCCTAGCTATAATTGCAATATGAGCAAAATAATGTGTTGGAAATTCAAATTTTAAATCTAATTTTTTACCACATGAATGGGCAATAACACCTGTGGAAATATGTTCAAATACATGTGACATGTCTATAAAATCAATTCCCATTTCTGCCTGTCGACCCACCAAAGGATTGCTACCAGTGCAATTTACTTGATCTTTTATTGGAATACCTTCTTCATGATTAAATTTTATATTTTCTGTTATATCATAAACGGTTAAGCTATCTTTTTTCATGCTTTTCAATAACTTTATACATCTATTAGGGTTACTAAAGTCGACTACTATACCATCAGGATAAGCAAGACCACTAGAAAACAATTCTTTGGATATTACGATGTTTGACACTATCTCCGAGCCCCAAAAAGAGCTGTACCAATGCGAACATGGGTGGCGCCCTCTTCAATTGCTAATTCAAAATCTCTGCTCATTCCCATAGATAGGTTTGTGCACGACAAAATGCCTTCAGCAATAATTTGGTCTCGCAATTCTCGTGTTTGACTATAAATGGAACGATATCCTGAGTCGATTTCTATATAAGGCGGAATCATCATTATTCCTTCAATTTTTAGATTAGGCATTTGGGCTATTTCCAGAGAAGCTAAAATTGTTTCATTTTTAGAAAAACCATATTTTAAGGGATCCTCTCCAGAATTTACTTGAAGATAAATGCTTTGGGTTATTCCTTTTTGTCTAGCAAGTGATGATATTTTTTTTGCTAGTTTAATAGAATCTACTGTTTGTATTACATCATAAAAATCAATGGCTTTTTTAACCTTATTTGATTGAAGGTGCCCAATCATGTGTATTTCTATAGATTGTCGGTTTTTTAAAAAGGTAATTTTTTTTTCTGTTTCAAGAACACGGCTTTCACCAAGAGTAATGATGTCTGCTGAAAGAGCCGATTCCATTGCTGCTACAGGAAACCCTTTAGTAACTGCAATTAAAGTAATGTCAGCAGCGTTTCTGTTTGATTTTTCAGCACTAACTGAAATTCTGCTTTGAATGTCTTCTAAATGTTTAAGGTTTACAAGGGAAATATTTATTCCTCCGAAGATTCTCCAGATTTATTCTCTTCCTCATTATTATTATCACTATCATCGTCATCGTCTTTAAGCACCTTTGTAATAGTTGCAATTTTAGCGCCCTCATCCAGCTTTAACAATCTCACTCCTTGAGTGTTTCGGCCAATAATATTTATGTTTTCAACTGGTTGCCTTATCATAATGCCTTGGTCGGTAATTATCATAATATCATCTGTATCAACCACCTCCATTATTGTTACAAGCTTACCTATTTTATCGTTACATTTGATTGTATAAACACCTTTTCCTCCTCGATTTTGTGTTCGATACGCCTCAACATCTGTTCTTTTACCATAACCTTTGTCCGTGGCTGCCAAAATGCTCCCATCACGTTTAACTACAAGCATGCCAATAACAAAATCATCGTCAAAGCTCATAGAAATTCCACGCACTCCCATGGTTTTTCTACCCGTTGATCTAATGGTGTTTTCTGCAAACCGCACAGCCTTTCCTCCGCTAGTTGCCAACACAATGTCCTGATCTCCGTGTGAAATTTTTGCTTCAATTAGCTCATCTTCATCACGAATTTCTATTGCATAAATTCCACCTTTTCTTGGCTTACTATATAAACTTAAAGCCGATCTTTTAATAATTCCATTTTTCGTAGCCATCACAATACAATCTGTATCATTAAATTCTTTTGTAGATACAAACGCTTTTACTTTATCTCCAGGCTCACACCCAATAAGATTTACAATTGCACGCCCCTGTGAGGTTCGTGATCCCTGTGGGATTTGGTGTACTTTTAACCAATAACATTTTCCTCTATCAGTAAAAAATAACATTGTGCTGTGTGCAGATGCAATAAATAGGTGTTCAACAAAATCGTCTTCCCTGGTGTTTGCACCCTTCATGCCCCTTCCTCCACGGCGCTGTGTTTTCCATGTGGCTGTAGGGAGTCGTTTGATATAACCGTTGTGTGTAATTGTTACCACCATATCATCATCTGCAATCATGTCTTCAATAGACAGATCTCCACTAATTGGAATTATTTCTGAACGCCTTTCGTCTCCATATTTTTCATTAATTTCTAACAATTCTTCACGAATAATATCGCTTTGAAGGTCGTGGCTATTTAAGATATCATTTAGTTTTTTTATCAACATTTGAAGCTCATTGTACTCTTCAACAACTTTATCAACCTCCATGGAAGTAAGACGCTGTAATCGCATATCCAAAATAGCTTTTGTTTGCTTTTCAGAAAACTTAAACATATCGATAAGAGCGTTTCGGGCCTCTTCTGGATTTTTAGATCCACGAATAATACTGATAACTTTATCAATATTTTCTAATGCAATCTTTAATCCTTCCAGAATATGAGCACGATCTTCAGCCTCTTTTAGTTCAAATTTTGTTCGCCGAGTAATTACAACACGTCTAAAGTCTAAGAAGTGGCCCAACATCTCTTTTAGGGTCATAACTTTTGGAACCCCATTTACAAGAGCCAACATAATAACCCCAAAGGAGTCTTGTAATTGTGTGAGTTTATAAAGATTGTTTAAAACAATATCGCCAATAGCGTCGCGCTTACACTCAACAACAATTCTAATTCCATCTTTATCTGATTCATCCCTTAGGTCTGATATCCCTTCTAGGCGCTTATCTCTAACCAAATCTGCAATCTTTTCTACCAAATTGGCCTTATTAACCTGATAGGGTATTTCAGTTATAATAATTACCTCTTTGCCGTTTGGTAGCTCATCAATTGTAGCTTTGCCCCTCATAATTACTCGACCGCGGCCTGTTTTAAAAGCACTATGAACACCGTCTATTCCCATTATATATCCACCGGTGGGGAAATCTGGGCCTTGAATATGATTTTGAATAAGCTCATCAATGCTAATTTCATTATTATTTAAAAC
>Ga0066856_10000590_pt1 | contig 13629 bp, 9 predicted proteins | sample ETNtaG_5_FD_65605 | JGI IMG/M metagenome (GOLD analysis project Ga0066856, IMG submission 65605) | Marine microbial and viral communities from oxygen minimum zone, Eastern Pacific Ocean - ETNP201406SV205 | ecosystem: Environmental > Aquatic > Marine > Oceanic | place: Pacific Ocean: Eastern...
CTGCTCGCTTGAGCACGTCGATGCGGTTGTAAGAGGACATGCTGCCAGAGGTATCCAGGATCAGGATCACGTTCTTGGGTCCGGTGGCGCCAGTCATGAACCAGGGGCGAATGCGTGCATCGTAGGTGGTGCCACACGTGTTCTCGTCGATGTCCTCGTCCCAGACGATGCCCGGGAAGTTGATCAGGACCCCGTCCTTCGACCCGTAAAAGAGCCATTTCGCGTCGCCCAGCTCAATCATGCTGTCGTACAGACGTGTCAGGTTGGCGTTGATGTGATTCGCTTCGCACGCGGTGCGTTTCACGGAGTAGCTGCTCGCGTTCAGGTTCGGGGAGGTCTTGATGACGCTGTTCCTCGCGTCAATCGTCCTGCCCTCGTTGCACCCGCAGCCTCTGGTGTTGCCATAGTTAAAGTGGCAAAACGGGTCACGCAGCTCGGCGCTGCACGCGGAGTACATCTCGCACGTCGAGTTATCGAACGTGCCGGCGTTGATGTCTCTCGCGGCGGACTCGAGGCTCGCCTTGAAGTCGCGCACCGCATCCTCCTTGTGGTCCAGAGCGGCGTCGAGATCTTCCCGAGTCGCCGCTAAGGCCGCGACGATGAGGACGTGCAGCACACACGTCGCGAGCGCACGTCCTCTCGATCCGTTGAAATCCTGCTGGCCGTTTTTTGCGCCCATGAATGATGTATCGTCCAAACGAAGAGAGGAGATTCCAAACCTCGTCGAAGTCCGCTTATTGCGTTGGTTATATATAAATCGTTGTCGTCGAAGAAGAAGAAGAAGAAGAAGAAGAAAAGGCGTGCGCCGCGTCTTCCTCCTCCTCCTCCTCCTCCTCCTCCTCCCCGACGAGAGAGGTTGACTGAAGAAGAGGAGACAATTAATTCAAAGAGGCAACGGGTGTAAAAATGGAGTCATTTTTCCCCACTTTTTTTTTGCCAGCACAATAATAATTTTCTCCCAAAAGAGGCGATTTTTGGCCCCTACGAACGAAAAAGAAAAAAAAGAACGGCATATGGACCTCTTCTAAAACGACGATAATCATCATCGTCCGTCCAAAAATTCTCCAAAGCCCCCTTCTCCGTCATCGCGGAGCGCGGTTTTTGACTCTTGTTCTTTTCGACACAAAAGAGACCCCCGAGACGACGAACGTTCGGAAGACGGCGACTCATCTCGCTCTTCTTTTGGGCACCTGGCGCCGAATCGTCGAGAAAAAAAGAAGACCACACACACAGGGCTCATATTCCCGAAGAAGAAGTTGGAAAAAAAAGAGACGACGACGACGATGATGATGATTATGCCGCCGACGCCGACGACGACCCAGAGTCGATGTCTTCGCGCGACCGCGGCGTCCAAAGCGTCCTCTCGAGGAACGCGTCTCGGAGGAGATTTTCGCTTTGCGAAGGCAAAGGCGTTTCTTTATTCGACGACGCGAAATTCAACATCATCATCATCATCATCGGAAAATTCTTCTTCTTCTTCTTCTTCTTTCGCCAGGGAAACCAACGACCTCCCGTTGGGTGCGAAAAAGAACGTGGCCATCATCGGAGGGAGGGGATGCGGGAAATCCTCCATCTGCCGACGGTTACTGGCGCACGATAAGCGGTTTAAGCTGATGAGTTTGGACGATTTAATCGTGTACGAAGAGTCGATGTCTATACCGGAGATTGTGAGTAAACACTCGTGGAATTACTTTCGAGACGTGGAATACAAGTGTTGTCGGAAAGCAGCCAACGCGTTCGAGGAGTTTACGCTGATCGATTGTGGAGGAGGGATATGCGTTGATTTGGACCCGGAAACGGGCGAGGAGATCTATAGCGAACGGAAAATTAATGCGTTGAAAGAAACCGCGATGGTTGTGTTCATCAAGAGAGACGTGGACTATTTAGCGAGTAAAATAGCCGGGGACGCCAATCGACCGAGTTTAAGCGAGACGAATTCGTTCAAGGAAATCATGGCGAGGAGAGAGCCGTGGTACGAGAGAGCGGCAGATTTGATTTTGGATGGGAGTTTGGAGAGTAGTAGTGATAAAAATGAGATGGCGTTGGTGAAGAAGAAAAAGATTGGGAAAGAGATTTTGAGATATTTCTACGCCAAGGCAGACGTTGAACCTCTGGACGTCGCTGGTTTCTATGAGATTGGATCCGTGGAGAGTTTAAAGAAAGTAGAGAAGAATCGTTGGTTGTCGGAGGAGGATGAAATTAGAATGTAACTTAATATATGCGTGCGCGTTTTGTCTTAATATTGAATAATAATCTAAAACATTCTGTTTTTTACGGCCTCAATGAACGATCGATACGCGTCATCGCGCGTGGTTCTACCACGTGCATCGGCGACGACGGTTGACTACCTCTCGGACTACTGCTGAAGTAGCCTTTCGAACTCCCATTTATTACGAATTTCGGCGGATACGCGTCGTTTATTCCTCCTTCGTCGTCCGACGAATTCTGATCCCCGGAATCGTCGCGACCTTCGATAATCACGTCTGGATTTTCGCCATCCAACCAGTACAACTTTTTCGGGGGCGAATGTTCCGTCTCGTCATTTTCGATTATTTCCAGAGCTTTGCGTATTTCATGTTCGCTTCGATTCGGGAACATAGCAATCCAATCCGACCGTTTCAAAACGAACGAATCGTCTTTATCTTCTGTCTCGGAGAGGAGCCAACGCACTTCGCGAAGTTGTTCGGCGGTCCACGGACGGTCATCTCCGAAGTCTTCTCCATCTTTTGCAAACTGTTCGACGTCGATCCATCGAACAAAACCACCCTTACTCTTCCATCGTTCGTCCGTTTCTGCTTCAATAATAGCTTCGCGAACTTTACTAAAAGGTGTCAAATTTTTCAGAATATTACTCGGCGAGGATGGCTGCTCGCGAGTGTCGTTTACCGCCGCATTCTTGATTTTGTGGGCCCGTTTATTCCTTGCGCCGCTAAGCTTCATTGCGCTATCGACTGCCATCGCCTCCTTGCCATTTTTTACGTTTTTATCAATCTTTCTGGTCTCATCTTTTTTCATCTTTTTCGTTTTCTTTTCTATAATTTCCGCAATGTCTTTCTCATCCGCTGGACATCCCGGCCACGGCCCCGGGTGCAACATGCGCGTTCTTTGCATCAACGTCTCTGCCTCGAATTCATAGACGGGGACGTTCGATGCAGTCACAACATGTTTTCTTCTAGGCTTATTGTGAGCGTGCAAAAACCTCAGCGACGCTCTTGAAATGACGTCGTGAACTTCAGATCCACCAACAGCAATCATTCCTAACAAGCGCGTTGTCAACGGTGCCACCATGGCTAAATCCGTATAATCGAAGTGCATGGTTTCCTCGAGAACAGCTTTGTAACACACACCAGAAGGCGGTGCATACTCGAAATCATCGTCGATGTTGCGATCGTCCCGACTGTTGCGTCCAAAAAACTCATAATCGGATTCTGCGAGCGAATCCGCGATGGAAACGCTCGAGAGTGAATGCTTCATAATTTGGTTGTCGATAAACGAGTTCGATATCGATTGGGAGCCGCCACCTCCACCGACACTCGATACCTCATTGTTACTTGATGTGATATTGATATTTAGTGGCGGTAAAGGAGGACGCAATGTTCGCGACGAATTCTCGTCTTCGTCGTCTTGCTCGTCCGTTGTCGAAACGTCCACGAAGTCAATCGCTTTTGGCTGTGGCAAAGAAGACGACGTCCCGTTATCGATGCTGTTATCACTGTTCTCGCATATTCCCGCACATTGCGGTGCTGTCGCGAGTGCTAAGGCAGAACTGGAATAATCATTATCGATACAAAAAATGTCACGATTGCCGAGAAACCTAGGCGCTTCGAACACCAACAGAGGTACCGGGATACCTTTTTGAACACACGAGCGTCCCATTGGCCACATCCACGGGTCTAACATAATCACACTCGTTACTCTTTTATCCAACTGTGCAAGCATTCCACTCGCGGCACCACCGAACGAGTGTCCAACCGCGGCGATTCTCGTATCATCCATGGTGTTATACAGCGGATCCTCTTTATCTTCGTTCAATTCGAGCAATCGATCGAGCACAAACTGTAAATCCAACGTTCGATATTTCAAGTGTCGATGTCGAAACTTCCACCACATTTTCGGACGCATCTCTTCGGGTTGATCGTATCCGCGAAAATCAGCGGACGATCCGTCCGGATATAATACCAAAGCAGCGTCGTGCGGATGATCCGCGGCGACACAAATGTGACCCCAACTTGCAAGTTCTTGCAACAAAGCTGAATTTTGTTCCTTCATTCCGGAAAACGAGTGCGAGAAGACAACGATAGGAAATTTCCCGGTGATTTCGTCCGCGTATGATCCTTCTGGGTGCGGCTCGGTAGCTACGTGCGGTATGTCGCTCGCGTCCATACGGACCAGTCGAAAATAGTTCACCACCCATCCGGGCGCCCAAAACGAAATGGCAACCGCCCTTGCTAAATCCGGTTCCAACCAATTGATTTTCTTTCGATTCTTTCTAGTAGTGCTATTATATCTTTTATTGTTGTTGCTTTTGTTGTTGTTGTTATTGTTGTTCTCCTCCTCCATCTTTTGCATCTTCTCTTCCAACTCCGCCGGGTACCAAATATCCGCCATCAACTTCCTGTGCGCCGGCAACTTCTTCCTCCGTGGATGGTCCGGCCGAATCCACGACTTTCTGGTCTTATCTTGCCAATAAAACCGCCTCTTACCGACTTTATGAGGTCCAGTTGGCTTAGGCATTCGAAAAACCGGTATGAACAACCCGGCAAACACGCTGCTAAACGCCGTCGCGAACCCGATGACCGAACTCGTTTTGCGCACGACGTTCGGCACTCGAATTTTCAGCTTTGCATCTAACGTATCCACGAGTACAGTCAAACCGGTACCTAAATACGCGGGAACAACTTGCCATCGAGTGCCATCCAACTTAGCTTGGACTAAAACCACCGCGGCTGGGAATAAGCGATTGCCTAGAATCTGCGTCTTCTTCCGTTCCCCGTCAGCAGCAGGCAAAGAAGAGGCTTTAAGCGCTCTCTTTGCCGATATCGTCGACGCGAGCCACAATAAGGGTTCCAACGGTCTGTTTAGTGGATTTCGCAAGAAGCGAAACAGTTTCACCGTAAACTTGAACGCGTTATCGAGCACCATCGTTCTCTCTCTCTCTCTCTCTCCTTCTCTCTGACTCGTCTCTCGCGCTCCAATAATTCAAAAATTAATATTCCGTCGCAAATAAAATGTTCCCCAAACAAAAGCACTCTTGAGTAAAAGAGAGTGGTACCACGCGAGAGACGCCCCCTCCCCTCGCACAAAGTCGTCGTCTCTCGCGCGTTTTCGTCGGAACCCGACGACAAAAGTCTCAGTTCCCGGTCGCAGTCTTCGTCTTTCCGCGGTTGGCGCGTTTTGGCTCTTTGAAGACTCCTTTTGGGCAAAAGGATTAAAAGAAAGAGTTCAACAAGAGTTTAGGGTTTTAATTCATTGGACTTTCCTTCTTGGTGATGTCGTTTCGTTTACGCACTCAAAAATAATGTTCTCCGACGAAGCAAAGAGAGAGAGAGAGAGAGCGTGCGCGAGCGCGTGCGAGTGTGTGGGCGCGTCGCGACGGTGTTTTGGTTGCTGGGTGCGATTTTCTGAAAGGGGCCACGGACGCGTCGCGAATTTGCTTTGATTTTTGGATTCCAATATCGCGAGGTGGATAAAGAGGAAAGAAGATTGCGAGGGAGGCACAGAGGACGCCATGTTTAAGAGTCCATCTCGCCCGAGCGGTCTTCGTTCCGCGGCAAGTGCTCGAAGAACGACATCCACGACGCGCACGTCGGCGAAAAAGTACCGGCGCATCGCCAAATACGTGACCAGAGCGACATCATTGGTCGTCCTCGGACACGTGCTGTTTTTGTTTATCTACGCCACGGTATACCGGTCTCAAAGCAGACACCGCTTACACTCGAACATCCCGGATTTACTGCGACCTGACGAAATGTTTACGACGAGCGCGAGACGGTTGACGTGTAAACTTACGTCCGCGGATAGGAATGGGAGAGGTTTCAGTGATGCAACGAACAGACCGTTCGATCCAATGCCGAGCGGGAGCGTGATGCCATTCAGTGGCGCGTTTGGGAGCATCGGGTTGGAGAGAGATACGAAAGCGAAAGCTAAAAGAAACGAGGAGGATGAAGGTTCTGACGGAACATCCCAGTCTTCGTTTGTCGCGTCGCCTCCATCAACTTCCTCTTCTCAGCATCTTTCTCTCGATACTGGATTGAATGCGACTATCGATACGCTCATTTTCCCAACGCTCGGAGCGATGGAAGGAATATCAAGCTCAACGAGATCGTCTACTTCTTCCAGGAAAAAGAAGAATAAAAATAAAAAGAATGGCGTTAAAGAGGATCTAGACGGAGACATGAAGATGATATATAGCGAAGAGAGCAAAAGTAGTGGTGTTAGTAGTAGTAGTAGTAACGAGAGAGAAGAAGGTGTTAGTCGTGATGGCGACAAATTGCCTTTATTCTTAGCCAGAGCCGGGAACACAAGGAATTACGGAAGCATTCCTTCAGTCGCGCAATACGCGTCGAGAGTATTCGTTTTAACCGGTATTTCGGCTTGGCAAATGAACGCAGTGGAACTTGCGGAGCATTTCTTGATGCATTACGTGACGAAACACGAGATACCAGCGAGGCACGTCTTGTGCATCATTCAATCGCGCTCAAATAACGTCGACGCGGAACTTGTGAGTCAAATCGAAGACGTCTTCGCACGATACGGTGCGTTTACGGATATTTACGAAGGTGACGCGCTTTTATACTCTGTCGCGGCGGCACGGTTTGAAGAAAAGTTAGCGCTCGCGGTGGACGAAGACGATTGGATCGTTGCAGTTGATTTAGATGAGCATCTCGATACACCGCACGATGAATCTATAGCACGATTTCTCGCACGCGCGGATGCTTTAGGATTTAATTTAGTCAACGGAAAATGGATAGATAGAGTAGCAGAGGATGGAAATTTAAATAGGGTGTCACTTACGCAAACTTTGGAAGCGCAGTTCCCTCGACAGTGTTACATTGGACCAACATGCGACGTGAGAAGAAATCCTACGCACAGAATGTTTTCGAGCGACGCACCATCAAGGAAACTAGAGGCAAAACATTTTGTCAAGTTCCCAAGGAAGATACGTGCGGGTTCAACGCCATTAACTGCATCAACTGCATCAACGTCTCCCTTTACATCCGGAAGTCGGCGTTTAATGAATGTGATGTCCGCTGCAGATGATGATTCATCCTCTCCATCGCGACATCAACAACAAGGAAACCATAATAAAAGGCGGAAGGTCCCGCGAGCGTTACTCAGTGTCATCGCGCACAAAGTTTCCTTCCCAGTGCTTGACGTTCGAGTGTTACATGACTTTGCCATCGACGACGTTATTCCGGCGTCATTGCCGTCTGTGCATCACGAAAGAGTCTATCCGGTACCGTTAAAGGTTCAGCATTACCAGTGGCACGATCTCGCGCATAAGCAAATGAAAGTAGCAGCAGCTGGTTTTGAGAGATGTGACCAGCTGAAAGATGGCGCGGCAAAAGTTGCCAAGAATTTAGCGAAAATTATGAGCACGTATTGGCGACATAACTTTGGCGTGCACAAGTCAGACAAGCATGATTTCTATCAACTCGGTCGTGATGATAAAAACAGCGGACAAGCGAGTAAATTGCCGGTCAATAGCATGCTACATATCATCTGTCCTGGAATCGTGTGCGGGTATGAGTCAAAAGATATTAGACGCGTGGCAATTGTAACTTCGGTTTGGGAACACGTTGATGGCGTTTCACGAACGATGAAACGAGTCGCAGAACATCTGAAAGAACGCGATGATTCAGAAGTCATGGTTGTATCTCCTGATTTAGCTAAAGAGGATTACCAGAGTAACCAACACGAAGAGGAAGAGGAGGAAGAGGATACCGATTCTCACAATATTCTTGATCCGTCCGACCGAGAAAGAATTTTAGTCGCTCCGGTACCTCACGTAGCTGTTCCGGGAAGAGCCGAATACAAGGTATCGGCGCCGCTACAGACGGCACAAAAAACTATTTTAGATGCATTCGACCCGAAAGTTATCCACGTTGCCGCTCCGGATGTTCTTGGTCACTCTGCGGTGGAATGGGCGAGAAAGCGTGGTGCATGTTCAGTGTGCTCCTATCACACGGCTTTCGACACATATTTGCAATATTACCACGCAAAACTGTTGGTGCGGCCTATTCGTCAGATGCTGTCACAGTTTTATCGCTCGTGCGATGTCGTCGCGACACCTTCGTATGCGGCTGCAGAACACCTGGAGAAAATGGGAGTGCCGTTTTCAAAAATGGGCTTTTTCCCTAGAGGTGTGAATGAAAAGATGTACAATCCGAGCATGCGAGATCGACAGTATCGGATCGATAAGTTCCAAATCGATCCTTTGCGAGAACAAGAAACGATTGTTATTTTGTGGGTTGCAAGAACCGTGCGCGAAAAAGGTTTGATGTCCTTTTGTCGCACTATCCGTGAACTCGATGCGAGTGCGAACAACCCGTTGCCGCCATTCAAAGTCGTCGTCGCTGGCGACGGACCAGACTTACCCATGCTTCGAAAAGAACTCACAAATGTAAAAGATGTCGTCATTTTAGGTCATTCTGGCGGATTGTCGTTATCGAAAACTTACGCCGGCGGGGACATCTTTTTCTTCCCTTCGAGAACGGAAGTTATTCCGAACAACATCATCGAAGCTATGGCGAGCGGATTACCGGTCGTGACTGATGACGTCGGCGTCAACCGCGCTATTGTCGACGATGGGAAAACTGGCTTATTGATTTCAACTACTTCGGCGGAACCGGTATCATCGGATATCAAAAATTACGTGGATGCCATCGTGTCGCTCATGACGGACGCCGTGAAAAGAAGACAAATGGGTACGAATGCACGCGAATCCACATTCGGGTTGACATGGGACCGAACGTTCCGAAGTTTGCGTCACATTTACGACCGGTGCCGTCCTGGTTTACCATACAGTCGGGAAGACGACGAACATGACGATGATGACGACGAAGGTGAAGAGGATGGAGAGGATGATAACGACTCGAATTCCAACATAAGCGACTCCAAAAAGAAAAACAAACCGTACCAACGTGACATCATCATCGATCCGAGCGCACCTAAATCATCATTAATCTACCGAATTTCCAAAGGCATGCACGGCGGTTTCGCGCGCTCTCGAGAAGCTGCGGCCAACGACGACAAAGAAGACGAGATTGAACGGTTGCAAGCGTTGGAAGCCACCGGGTTTGCGCATGTCGTTTTCAACGGAAATGATAAAGGAGATGCCTCTTCGTCCGCGTCAGCTTCATCAACCGAAGAAGACCGAAAATGATATCAGACCGAGCGAGTGAGCGAGCGAGAGGGTGGAGAGTTAAGGCGTGTCATAGCATAATAGAGCTCGCGCTTTGTGAGCACGTAGTAATAGTATGTCCTACTTAATAACAAAATGATAATAGGAGAAAAACGAGCGTTTCAAAATTCATCTCGCCTCAGAAAAAAAAAGCGCAAAACTCAAGAGAAGGTCGGGAGCATCGGATTATCTCGATACCCAATGACGACGGCGCATCATCTCGCGTTTACGCAGTCCATCGTCGAGACTCGCGGACGAGTGACGACGAAAACGGGCGGAGCTTCTTCATCCTTCGGCCCCAACGCGCGGCGGTATCGGAGAGACACCACGTCTTCGCACACGCGCGCGGATGGAAACGCGAGTGCTTTACGATTGGATATCAAGACGACGCCGACGAAGAAGAAGAATGTTTCCACCTCCGCCAGCTCGTCTTCCTCTTCTTCTTCCTCTTCTTCTTCTGGTACAGGTGCTGTTAAAGTTACGAATAATTCCGAAAACGCTCCTCCTACTCCTACTCCCGCTCCATCTCGAGGGAACGCCATCGTCGTTGGCGCCGGTCCAGCGGGAGCTCTGACCGCGATGACGTTAGCCAGAGCAGGTTTTCAAGTGGACGTGTTCGAGCGAAGAGGACCGTCGTCGCGATTACCTTCACAAGGGTTGGTGAACACGGGCGTAGCTTCCTCGAGGACTTATAACATTGTTTTGAATCAAAGAGGCATTGCGGCATTGAAATCACACGGCGTGGACGTGGATTCGTACGGCGTCAAGTTAGCCGGGAGCGTGAGGCACGAGCAGGGAGAATTTAAACGGCCGCTGAGGAATCCGTTCTTTTTGTTCGATTTGAAGAAAAGGGCGAAGATTGGGAACGTGACGAGTCGATCGACGAACGCGTTTAGCGGATCAATCTCGATTAACCGAAGCGTGTTAGCCGCGGAGATTCAAAAAGCGGCGATTGAACGGTACCCGACGCAGATTACTTTTCATTACAACAAACAAATTTTAGAAGTGCCAGGAGGGACCTCGATTGATTTGAAGAGTAGAAAAGTCGTCTTTGAACGGTTTGAAGGCGAAGATACGTGTCCATATTTAAGTGAAGACGAGGATCCCAACGAGACGAGACGGTACGATTTGTTAGTCGGCGCGGACGGAGTGAATTCGGAAGTGAGAAGAGCAATGGAGATTTTTCACGACCCAAAGTTTACCGTGAAGAAACACGTGGACGGCATGCAGTATAAGTCAGTTACATTACCGGTTATCGGTGGATGGATTGGCGAAGAGGCTGCGGAGAAGTGGAAGCGGTCGTTTCATACCTGGCCGAGAGGCTTAAATTCATTGTTAGCGCCGCCGAATCCAGATGGCACTCTGAGTGGCGTTGTCATCTTACCGTCCTTGGCTATTAGTAAGAACGCAAAATGGAGCTGGGGTACAATCACAGCGCCACAAGAAGTACAGAAGATGTTTACTGAACTGTTTCCGAACGCGTTTGCTGGGATGTTGCCGCCACAAATATCTGCGTCCTTGGCGAACCAGAAACCAGCAAACGGCGGGACGACTATTTTTTGTAGCCACTTGGCGATACCTGAATCGAACGTTGTTTTAGTTGGAGACGCGGCTCATTCGGTGTGGCCGTCTTTGGGGCAAGGTGCGAATGTGGCTTTAGAATCCGCGGTATGTTTAGGCACTGCGTTGGAAGAGGTTGAAGACACAAAAGAAGCTATCGAGACATTCGACAAGGTGCGAAAACCACAAACGGACGCGTGTGGCAGACTCTCCATGGCTGGGTTTGGCGGGTCGACAAACAGAACTGCTTCGTCGTTTTGGTTCGTATTGAGAATATCAACGTTGATGATTTTGAGTAAACTGATTCCGGTGTCGAAAGTGCCGATCATCGGTTTTGCTCCGCCGGCTATATTTAATTTAGGCAGTCCAGATTACACGTACGACGAAATTGAACGGACCATGCGCATGGAAGTTTTTCGCTTGTCTTTGATGGGAATTTCTTTCCTCATTTTGTTAGCTTTGAGCTTTTACTATGGCGGAATGAAGCCTTTATTGAAGAAGAGTTTAGGGTGGTTGAGTCTCCGTTTCTTTGGCGCCTAAAAAAGTGTACTCTCTAATATATCTGATATGTATGTACCTGGTATCAATGGTACTTTACGGTTAGGTACCTGGTATATCTATATGTATATATATATTAAAACGCTGCAATCCAATTCGATCTACATTTAACCAATGGAAAGAAAATACATCGCGCTCTTTTTTGATCCTATTCAAAGAAGCGCTTCTCACACTCGCAATCATTCTCGCGCGTGTTTTTATCAATTGATTCTCATCAAAACGTACGTTATCATCGAATCCAACGACCTTTTCGACGGCGAATCCGGCAATTTTGACAACGCCGCTCTCGCTTTATCCCCCTCTTCCTTTGCCATCGTCATCGCTTTCGCGATCCCTTTCTCTTGGACAATCTGTAGCGCCAACTCCAAATCTTTCGGATCTTTAAACCTCGTCTCGATTAATCCTTTCAACCGATCGTCCGCTTGCAAAGCGAACAACGTCGGCGCTGTTAAATTCCCAGTCGCCAAATCCTGACCGGGCGGTTTCCCTAGCTGTTCTTCGGTTTGCGTAAAATCCAAAATATCGTCAACGATTTGAAATGCCAACCCCAGATGTTTCCCGTAGTCGTACATGTCGTCCTTCACATCCAACGGAACGTCCGAAAAAACTGCCGCAGACTTACAACTCGCCGCAATTAACGACCCAGTCTTCTGATGAGACTTGACGTTGTAATCTTCAAACGTTATATCGGTGTTAAACAACGCGGTCGCTTGCGAAATCTCTCCGTCCGCAAAATCGGCGATGACTTGCGAGATGAGTTTGATGACCTCCAAATTCTCCAACTGCGCCAACCCCCATGAACTCTGTGCGAACAAGAAATCCCCTGCCAACACCGCCACTCTCGTCCCATATAAGCAATTTATCGTCGTGCTCCCTCTTCTCACGTCGCACTCGTCCAACACATCGTCGTGCACTAAACTCGCCGTGTGCAACATCTCCGTAATCTCTGCGATGCGTCGGTGCTTCGCGTTGATATCCGGCAACTTCATCAACGCCGCCGTCGCTCGCGCGACCAACAGAACCAGCACCGGTCTTAAGCGTTTCCCACCAGCGCCAAAAATCTGATCTGCCGCTGCAATTAACAGCGGATTTTTCCTTCCGATCACATTTTTCAAGTTCGCCGTCATCTCGTCCAAATCTTGCGACACGGGTAGCATCAACTCTTGAATCGTACACGCTTGCTCCTCGTCATCCGCAGACTTAAATATGTGCTGTTCTGGATCGAGTTCGTCGAACGACGCCGAAATGAACGGTTCTTTCACCGCGTCTGACCGCGTCGGTGCCGTTCTTCTCTTCGAATAGCGGTGTCGCGTGGACGACGACGACGATGCTCTCCCATAAACACCGCTGACGTCGCGAGGTCCAAGTGACGACGACGACATCATCTTCGGCGATGATGATGATCTCGCGCTCGTCGTCGCTTTCGATGTCATCAGTTCGCCGCATCGCAAACCCGAAGAATAACAACAGGCGCCATACCCTCCGCTCATGTCGTCTTCTTGCTCTTTTTTGTCTTCTTCTTCTTCTTCTTCTTCTTCTTCTTTACTAAAGAACGCCCTTTGCGAAAAGAACTCCAAGGAGAGATTATTTGTGTGAAGCTTTATTCGAGAGGTGTGTGTCTTTTGCCCTTGGAATTTAAAGGGCGAAAACCCCGAAAGGGGATAACTTTTGGATCATGATGTTTGATAAAAATGATAAAAATGAAATTAAAAAACAAGTGATTTGATGGGACTTTTTCTCTTTCGATGATCGATGATGGGAGTTTTTTGTTTTTTTTATTAGACGACGACGACGACGAGACAAAATTTTCACCGGGAAAGCGATAACCTTTTTTACTTTATTATCAGATTCCTTGGATCGACCGAAAACCTGTATGTAAAAGAGAGAAAAAAGAATACGAGAAGAAAAAAAGGAATAGTGTGGACTGTTCTGTTTCGTTTCTGTGGTGGATGTTGTGTAGTAAACTTTGTCCTTCGAAGAAAAACCGGAAAAAACCACTGAGAAAACTCGAAGGAGCGTCACCACAGATGCGCTCGAGAGGAGGAAAGACACAGGCGAAAGTATGATGGGTACGCGTATTCAGAAGTAGATGTGTACGTGTGGTGTGT
>Ga0066856_10000591_pt1 | contig 13620 bp, 10 predicted proteins | sample ETNtaG_5_FD_65605 | JGI IMG/M metagenome (GOLD analysis project Ga0066856, IMG submission 65605) | Marine microbial and viral communities from oxygen minimum zone, Eastern Pacific Ocean - ETNP201406SV205 | ecosystem: Environmental > Aquatic > Marine > Oceanic | place: Pacific Ocean: Eastern...
CTTATGCACACAACCCTGCCAAAGAAAATTTAAATTGGAAAAATTATTTTCGAATCGGCGTTGTTCATTCTCAACTTTCCAATTTAGGTTACGCTACATATGGAAGATTAAAACGAACCACTAATCAAACTTTTAGGGATATTAGATTTTTTGGCCATTTTTATAAAAAGGACACCGAAATAATACTAAGACATAAATACAGCCGCCGATTTTTGTCATTAGATAAATTTTATTCTTTTACGACCCTAATATATCAAAAGAATACAATGCTCGATATTAATCTTCGCTATCATTTGAATCAGGGTATTGGTTGGCTATTAAATGATAATAAGATGGGAAATATTATCTTTGAAACAGGCATTGCCTTTGATAATTCTGATTATTTAAACGACCAACAAAAAACAACTTTTTTACGAACAGGTTTGGCAATAGATAAAAAAGTAAGACAACTTTCTGGAAAGTTTGAAATTGATTATTTTCATCAACTAAACCAAAAATCTTTGGACCGATCAGAGTCTAGAATTCAAATTCTTGGAGAATTTAGTTGGAAAGTAAATGAGGTCATTGAAATCTTATCTGGTATAACATCAGATATATACGAAGACAAATCAAATCCTTCCTTCTTTTTAACTATGGCATTTACAAAGCCACTTGATTGGAATTTTTAATGCAATTTTATATCTATTTCTTACTATGTATTATTATAAATAATAATGCGCTTGAGGGGAAAAATAATGTTGGGTTTAAAAATCATAATGAAAATAATATAGAATTAGATGATGATTTAACTTTAGAAAAAGAAACTCTCATGATACTTCCTGCCAGTAACAATATTGACCAAGAAATAATGAGCAAAATATTATCAATAATATCAACGCAGGCAACATCTCTTGGCCGTTTCAAAATCATTGACCGAAACGACCTTGAAAAAATTTTAAAAGAACAGAAGTTCCAACTTTCTGGTATGGTAAACCAAAGTCAAATAATGGAGATTGGGGAACTTGCATCTGCTGAAAATGCTCTTATAATTGACATTATAAACTTTGGACAAAAAGGAGTCCCGCTAAAAAAAGAAAAAAAAGAAAAAGATGATGATGATAATGAGACTTTATTTACTTGGATAGTTAAAACAGTAATAACTGAAACAATTGAAAAAAGAGATACCTCTCGTATTAGGTTAGAACTAAAAAATAATATTCATACTGAGCTAAGAGCAGTAGTTAAAATTATAAATATAGAAACAGGAATTACCGAGAAATCGTTTGATATTAATGCCAATTATACAGGAGGTAATAGAGATGCTTCACTTGGAAACGTATTAAAGATAATTACATCTCAAATAAGAATAAAATTAAAAGAACTTTATATGATAACCAGTGAAGTAATCGATGTAAACGGATTATACATTAATATGTTAAATGGAAGAAATCTAGGCCTTAAAGAAGGAGCAATGTTTGAGATTACATCTAAAAATAAAATGAAAAGCTATAAAGGAAAAACAATAACTCTACCAGGAAAATCAAGAGGCTTGGTAAAAATAGTTGATGTTGGAGTAGATGGAAGCAAAGCTAAAATTGTTAGAAAATGGAGAAAAATAAAAGGCGGGAACAAAGCATATGAATTAAAATCTAATCCTTTAACCACAGATTTAAATTTCACAATAAAAAATAATCTTAGATATGAAATGTCTGGGAAAATGTGGCTTAATTCTTTCAACGAATTTTCAGGGAGCTTTAATTACCATCTAGGTTCTATAAAAGATTCAAAAAACAAGATGGATGGTTATATAGGGCTTGGAACCGATTTAAAATATGGTCTTTTTTCTGCATTTGGTACAAATGGATATATATCTTTAAACATACCATTATTATTTGCATGGCGCGGAGACGATGCTGGTCATACTGTAATGTCAATGTTCTCTGACCCATCTATCGATGCTAATCTTGCAATTCAAATTAGTAAAAAAAGAGATATTATTATGAGCGCAAGCTATGTATTTACAAGTCTACACGGCCCCTGGCAATGGCAAAGAGATACTGGTTCAGATGATGAAAATGGTAACAATATAACAGAAACAGAATGGGCCGTTTGGAATGATAGAGAAAAACCTAACTTTTATCCCAAGGGCCTCTATTTTTCAATTTCACTACGAAAAATTCGATTTTAAAATGGATTGATTAATGTCAATTGGAAATAATTATTTGGAGCATTCCCCTCTTGCCAAAGTTTCTTTTCTTGCGCATGTCCATAACTCAAAATAAATATTGGAATATTATCAATACTCAATGCAATACGAAATTCATAGCCAAACGTGGCTATCATTTCTTGATTTTTTTGTGTACCACCTAATGTATTCCCAAAGTCGGATATTAATGCAAAGGTAGGTGATCCTAGTTTTAAAACTTTGACCACTTCTACTATACTTACTGGTAGTACAGGTAAACGAAATTCAAAGGTTCCCATAAAAGCTCTTGTTCCGAACCTTGGAGTACCTGAAAACCCTCTTGGAGACATATACTCTCTCCCTGGTGTTGTAGCTCCTAAAAGATAATAATTTGGGATATCTACAATCGCTAATTTTTCTTGATTGGGTGGATTCCCGTTCATTGCTTCTAATCGCCCTCTTCCAAATAATATAAACGGGCCAATATTTTTATTAATGAATATATCACCTTCCATTTTAGTATAATCAAAATTACCCCAAATTGAACTATTCGCATGCTTTAATGAAATTTTCAATCCATAACCTTGTTTTGGAGATAACATATTTCGCTCATGCGGTCTTTTATTTAAAAACAAATAGGATATATTAAGAGTTCCTTCTTTGCCTTCATTCGGCTCATCAAATATTGTTTCTTCTGGAGCATTTACTTTAAAAAAGGACTCTCTTTTAACTAAGGTTAATGCCGAAGAAAAAATATGATTAATAGATTGGGACTTGCCAAAGTTATATGGGACCCTAGTCCAAAGGGATGCTCCATTAAAGACCTCAAGATAAGATTTCTTATTATTAAAAAATTGTAATTGAAAGTTTGCATCATGGTATACATCAAAGCCCCAAAAACCATCAATAGGGAACCCCGTACTGTTTTGATACTGAAAAAAAACGCTATTTAATGTGTCGTAATCAGTATACATTGCTGCTCCAAAAGTATGCCTGCCTAAAGCGTCTGTAAATGCTCCATTATATATTAACCCCCGGTCATCGGGCAATAAAAATGTACCTAAATGTCTCAAATTTTTAAAAAATCTATATTCCTCTTTATTGATTATTTTTACAGGTTTTTTAGAATTTATATCTATCAATGGATTATCAGGAGATTTGATTCGCCAGGTAGAAAATTCTGGATTCATAGAAACCTCTGCTGGGGTGATGGCTCTAGATGGGTCAATATCTATAATCCTCGATGAATCTGTTGTATTCAAAGTCATCGAACTTATAGTTCCTAGTCTCTTATTCCATGCTATCCCTTTATACATATTCCAAAGGTCCGTATTTTGAATTATGTTATTCGTTGAAATATCATATGTATAAAGATTAGGTGTGTAATCATAAAACCCAGTAAATGATATTTTACTTCCATCGGGATGCCATATTGGGAAGGCATCACTCTCAATTGAATTAGTAACCCGTTTAATCTCTCCAGAAACAATCTCTAGGATATATAAATCCATCCAAGAGTCAGTACCCGACATAGCAAAGACAATTGACCTACCATCAGGACTCCATTCAGGGGTAACAATCTGCACATCACCCTTATTTGATGTGATTTGTTTTATTTCTTTACCATCTAAATCCATTGTGTATAACTGGGATGTAGAATTTTTATGCGCCACAAAACATATTGATTTCCCATCGGGAGAAAATTTGGGATAATTTGCTCTCATTGAAGTTGTTAGAATACTTTTTTCCTTAGATTTTAAATCAACTTTCCAAATATCATAGCCAAGTGATTGCTCTTTGGCATATCCATATTTTGGATAAACAATAGTTTTCCCATCAGGAGAGACATCAAGATTAATATTAATCTCTCCAAACCTACCATAATCCAACTCTTTAGTTTTCCATTTAGACCTTACCCTTTTGGGGTTTTCCCCAGATTTTTTTGCCTTTTTTAATCTTCTTGATTTAATTTTATTTTCCTTTGTGGTATCTCTAGTCGCAACTATCAGAGAATAATCATACTGCCCTTTAGATAATTTCCCAACCATGGCTAGCCTCATGCTATCTGGAAAATAATCAAATGCAGCAACCCTTTTAATTGGTAGTTTTGAAACTATTCCAGCATCATTTAATACCTCCTTTTGAGACCTATGCCCAAAATAAAATGTATTCATATGGCGCCTCCAATCCTCATTGAATTGTTTCACCGTTATTCCTGTATTCTGTTTAAAGGATTCTTTAAAGTCTAAAAGTTTATATTTATTTCGGTGATTTAATATTTTAGCAATTGTAGAGTCTCCGAACCTATCTGCAAGATATAAACTTTTGGAAAAGCCATCATTGTGAGGATCTTGAATTTTCTGAACAGTATTTCTCATTACATGTCCCCGGTGAGATATTTCATAACGAAATGGCCTCCATTTTTCAGTATAGTACTCAGCCACCCCTTCAACAAACCATGCTGGAACGCGACTAGAGAGTGTATTCATTGGTTCTGGTAACCACCAAGGACCTTTTATTGTGTTGAAATACACAAGGTGCTGAAGTTCATGCGCCAATACCGTTCTCAGCCACTTTTCATCACCAGTCCATAGTGACGCATCATTTTGATCAACCCAAATAATCGTGTAATTTGCGGGTACTGCGAACCCATTCAAGACCTCATCTTCAGAAGTCAATACAATATCTAGCTTAGGTAGATTCTCTAAATTCATCTGTTTCATTAAAACGGGTCTTACCTGTTCAGCTATAGATGCTCCTTGCATCGCAATTTCACTAAGACCTTGATGATAATGGATTTTAAAATTTTCAGTCTCAATTGTAACCCAATCTAATTCCCCATGTGTCCTATTATTCCATATCCAAGTACCAGTAGCTCCAAGGTATGAAATCACCATACTAATAAAAAATAATCTTTTCATAACCAAAATATCATCTAATTAACTTCAAAGAAACCAATTCATTTTTCAGTTCTTCATATGATTTAAAATGAATTGCGTTTATACCAATATTTTTTGCAGCTTTAACATTTTCAATTAAATCGTCAATAAAGAGACATTCTTCTGGGTTTTTTATTTTAGCATTTTCCATTGCAATATTATAAATATTCTTGTCGGGTTTACGGCAATGCACATCAAAAGAATATACTGCACCATCAACTAGTTGTGGAAAATTATATCTGATATCAATCTCGTCTTGTATATGCCTAGGGTTTGTATTTGATAATAACCATATAGAATATCGACTTTTTAAATGTCTTAATATCTCTAATGTTCTTTTTTCTTGGCCCAATAATAATTTCCATGCTGTCCAAAAATCTAATTCTTTCAAACAGCATGGTTGAGGCATAGAATCTTTAACTGCAAGATACCATTCTTTATCACTTAGTAGACCCTTTTCATAGCTATTATGTGCATCCCAAGGAAAATTTTTCTTTATTATACTTTTATCAACATCTATGCAATCACTCAAATACTCGAAAGTTCGATCTGGGTGTATGCTAATCAATACACCTCCTATATCAAAAAATATAGTTTTTATCATATTACCATTCAAATGGACCTTCCAAAATAGCCCACAAGTAGAGACTAACAGTGGTTCTATATGGCTTCCAAATTTCTGACCTAGAAAGCATATGCTTTGGTTTTGGTAAATCGGCTAGTTTAAAATAAGCTTTATAACCTTTTTGCATAGCAAGGTCAGTTACAGGAAAAATATCTGGACGATTTAAAGTAAACATCAAAAACATTTGCGCTGTCCAGATACCAATACCCTTTACTTTTGTCAATGCATCTATAATGTCATCATCACACATCTCAGAAAGATTATAATATGTTTCTGAATCTTCAACAAAGGCCTTTGCAATATTTTTTATATAATGCGATTTATTGTTCGAAAGTCCTGATGAACGAATAGTATCAATATCAGTACCCAATACTACTTTTGGTTTTGGGAATGAATTTTCAGAATAAATTGCTGTAAATCTATTGAATATTTTTTTTGCTACATTACCACTTAATTGTTGGTATATGATGGAACGTATAAGAGCTTTAAAATAATTATCCTCAGGCTTAAGTGGGTTTACCTCAACATTTTCAAATAATTTTTTTAAACTAGAATCTAAACTTTTTAATTGAGCAACTGAATGTTCCAGTCCCTTATATTGATTATCATTGACATACATATATCTGCATACCGCTTTCACTATCCATGGAGGAACCATCATAGTCGCCAATTTTTTCATTTATATAAAATCCAGCTTCAGATAGTAAAATATCCATCTCATGTGGATAGAACATTCTCATGCTAAACCTATACTCTTTTGAATCTATTTCACCATTTTTTTCAATATACCAAGTTAAATTATTTATCTGATTTTTTACATCGAACTGATTTTTTTCCATTACCCTGCAACGGAAATTTTGAAATTTAAAAAAATCAGTAGCGGGATATAGGTTGCCGCTTTCCCTATTTAAAAACGAAGGGTCAGGAACAAAGATAGATAACAAGAAACGACCATTATCAGAAAGATGTTCTTTGATGCATCCAAGACATTTTTTTGCATCTAGATTTGTTAAATTATGCAAAAAGGAATTAAAACCAATAAATATAAAGTCAAATTTATTATTTAAATGAAAATTCCTCATGTCTCCTAATATAAATTTGGCATGATTGTTATATTTATCTATAGCCTTATCTAAGAACGGTTTACTAATCTCTAATCCTGTATAATCTAAGCCTAGGTCAAGGATAGTTTGTGTTAGTCTTCCTGTTCCCGATGCAATTTCTAATACTGAGCCATTCACCTTTTTTGCATAGGAATGTATCAAGTTTTTATCCCAATTATACCCTTTATGTATTGAATCATATAATTCAGGATTCGAATATATATTCATAACAGAGATAATCTATTAAGAACTAAATTAATTTAATTTAGAACAAGCAATTCCTTTGTTGTCTTGTTTAGAATTTCACAACCATCATCGCCAATTATAACATCATCTTCAATGCGAACACCACCCCAACCGCCAAGATAAATTCCAGGTTCAATGGTCATTACATTATTCTTTTTTAAAATTTGTTCACTCTGTGGACTAAATCTTGGTGAAGTATGTATCTCCAGGCCTAAACCATGACCCGTGCCATGTGTATAATATTTTCCATAGCCCCTTTCTTTAATATAATCTCTTGTTGCTGCATCAACATCTTTGCATGGGACTCCGGCTTTTGCCGCATCACATCCGCGCTGTTGTGACTCTTTCACTATGGAATATATTTCCTCATGTTTTGAAGTGGATTCTCCAACAACAGGAGTTCTAGTCATATCTGCATGGTAGCCTCCATATTTTGCTGCAGCGTCAATAACAATGAAATCACCTTTTTGAAATTCTCTATCTGTTGGTATTGCATGAGGCAAGGCCCCATTAGGACCTCCCGCAACTATTGGTGAATATGCTTCACCTTCAGAATATTCACGATACTTAGACACCATAGTATTAGCAACTTGTTTTTCAGTATGACCAGGAGATAACATTGGCAGAATCTCTTCATAAACTTTATCAGTAACCTCAACAGCAACACGTATACAATCTAGCTCATAATCGTCTTTTACAGCTGCAAGATTTTCTAGAATCATCGAAGAATTTTCCCATGAGGTATCTGAAAATACTTTTATCATATTACTATACTGCGCATAACTCATGTGATCGCCTTCAAATGCAAGCTTAAGACCACTTGGATTTAAACTGTTGTCTTTAATCTGAGTGAAATGAGAATCCATAGAAATGTATCGTTCAAATCCCTTAACCTGAGACTTTGATTGTTCAATATATCTACCATCTGTAATAAAATATTGTCCGCTTGGCGTAATAAGACAAGATGCTGCTGAACCAGTGAAACCACTTATATACCTAATATTAGTCAAGTTAGTGATAAGCATACCATCGAGTCCCTCACTGTCTAATACCTCTCTAAGCTTTTTTTGTCTATTTGAATAAATTAAATCGCTCATAATCAGTTAATCCTTTTGTGATTTTTCAATAAGTGTTTTTATTGTATCTCTTTCTAATGAGATTGACTCTAAATCTTCGCCTTTTTCCTCCAATGCATCTAAAACTTCAAGCGCTTGAGAAAATAGTCCTTGATTTTTCAAAACCGATACCAAGGTAAAAGTTGCTAAACGAGAACTCACTTTTAATGGCTCACCTATATCATCTCCAGAGGATATACTCGCGACTTTAATAGTTTCTTTTTTTGTCTTATTTACTACATTATTTGTTTTTTGCTTTTTAGAACCAATACTTGATAAGGTCTCTTTTTTAGAAACTTTGTTGTCCTTTTTATCAACTTTATTAATGTATTCCCGTGCTATTTTATGCCTAGGGTCTAATTCGAGAACATGTTTCCATGATTTTAAGAGTCTACTTTGTGCTCTACCAAGGACAGTTTGAATTTCACATAACATTTCTGCTGCGGCTAGATGTTCATAGGTATATAATAAAACCCTTTCTAAGTTTTTTTCAGCTTGTTTTAAGTTACCTTCTGATTTGTCAATTTGTGCCAACATATAAAGTCCAATAGAATCATTTTCATGATGCTTAAGACCTATTTCACATACTTTACGAGCCCTCCTCAAATCACCCTGCTGGAAATATAAATCCGCAAGGACAGGATAAAGAATAGTATCAAAATGATCTGCAAAATACAATTCTAATTCTATCTGATTTTGAAAATCCACTTTATCTACGATTTTGATTTACCCAATCAGTAATATAATCAATAGTTTCTTGTACAGGTGTTCCTGGGCCAAATAGCTTACCAACACCTTTATTTTCTAAACTGTCAATATCCTTCTGAGGAATGATACCTCCACCAACAAGAAGCACATTATCTAAGCCTTTTTCTTTCATGAGGTCAATGACATTACTAAATATTGTATTATGAGCATTGTTTAAGCTTGAAAGAGCAATTGCATCTGCATCTTCTTGAAGCGCTGAAGAAACAATCATCTCTGGTGTTTGACGAAGCCCTAAATAAATAACTTCCATTCCAGCATCGCGGTATGCTGCAGCAAGTACTTTAATTCCTCTATCGTGACCATCTAAACCAGGTTTGGCCATAACAATTCTTATCTTACGTTCCATATACAACCTAAGTTAACATTGGATAATAATACTTCATAAAAAAGATTATCCTGTAGATTTACCTCTTAACCATCTCCAGTATTAATAATAAATGTAGCTGGCCCATTATTAATTAATTCTACATCCATCATTGACCCAAACTTACCAGCTTGAACCGGAACACCATTATTTATTAACGAAGACTTAAAATATTCATATAATTTATTACTAACATCTGGCAACTCAGCATTAACAAAACTTGGCCTTCTACCCTTTTTAGTATCAGCGCAAAGTGTGAACTGGCTAATAACAAGAGCAGAGCCATTAATTTCCTTGATTGAAAGATTCATTTTATCTTTCTCATCATTAAAAATTCGTAACCCGGCTATCTTTTCCGCAAGCTTATCAGCATCTTCTTTTTTATCACCCCTCTTAATTCCCAAAAGGATAACTAAACCAATTTCTATTTCACCAATAATTTTTTTATCTACTTTTACATTAGCGCCAGTAGATCTTTGTAAAATTGCAACCATCAATCAATCCAAACGTTATCTTTCCCATATTTTAATCGTAATTGTTTGATAAAAGAACTCTTAGTTGAAACATTAATATTATGAGCTAAAACCTTTAAGGGTCGTGGTGAATCAGAGTTCGGCAAATGGAAGATTAATTTGCAATCACCAGGATTTGATTTTGAAATATTCATTAATGTATCAACATCTCCAGGTTCAATATTACCTGATGTAAATTTTATATTTAATCGCTGAGAAAGTCGGTCCCTTACATTATCAACAGATATTATTTCATCAGATAGAATTTTTAAATCAGAATAATCAGACGTTTCTGATGGTTTGCCTTTAATAAATACTACATTCCCTTCTTCAATAAGGGTTCCATATGCTTTATAACAGTCACTAAAAACTACTATTTCAGCATGCCCACCAAGACAATCCATATCAAAGAAAGCCATTTCTCTGTTTCTCTTATCAAATCGTCTTACAATCTTTGTTATCATTCCTCCAACATAAATCGTATCATTTTTAGAAAAATCTTGCCCCTCTTCAAAAGATACCGTGGTAAACTCTTCCAAATCTTCCGCATGCTCTAGTAATGGGTGACCTGATACATATAGTCCTAAAACTTCCATTTCTTTTGATAGAGATTCTTTCTCAGGCCATTCATTAACATTACCTAACGTCGGAACCTTTATTAGTAGCTCTTTATCTTCCCCATTACCAAAAAGGTCTACCTGGTTTCTATCGATTTCTTGTTGCATTTTCTGACCATATTTGATAGCTATATCAACTGCATCATAATTTTGAGCTCTATTGCCTTCTAGATTATCTAAACTACCAGAAACAACAAGACTTTCTAGAACTCGCTTATTCACTTTTTGTTGCTCAACCCTAGAACAAATATCAAAAATATTTTTATATTTTCCATTTTTTACTCTTTCTTCAATTATGCTTTCAAGTGCCTTAGAACCTACATTTTTAATTGCGTTTAACCCATACGATATTGTTTTCCCATTTATGGGCCTAAAATCCTCATATGATACATTTATATCTGGTGGCCTTACTTCAATACCCATTTTTTTACACTCATTTATAAGAACAACTACCCGATCGATACTATTCATCTCACTTGTTAAATTTGCACTCATAAATTCAGCTGTATGATGAACTTTTAACCATGCTGTCTGGTAGGCTACATAAGCATAGGCCGTAGAATGACTTTTATTAAAACCGTATTGCGCAAATTTTTCAATTAAAGCAAATATCTCATTTGCTTTCTTTTTTGTTATCCCTTTTTTTTCAGCACCATTAACAAACTTTATTGCTAATTCATCCATTAAGGATTTTATTTTTTTCCCCATGGCACGCCGCATGATATCTGCCTCTGCTAACGTAAAGCCCGCAATCTCATGAGCTATCTGCATTACCTGCTCCTGGTAAACAATTATACCATATGTCTCCTTGAGAATAGGTTCCAGCAAAGGGTGGGTATAAACAATGTCCTTATTTCCATGCCTTCTTGAAATAAAATCATCTATGTTTTGCATTGGCCCTGGTCTATATAAAGCATTCATTGCAATTAAATCTTCTAAAACACTAGGTTGAAGTTTTTTCAAAAATTCTCTCATCCCAGATGATTCAAACTGAAAAACACCAATTGTATGACCTTTAGAGAAAAGTTTGTACACTTTATTATCTTCAAATGATAATTTTTCAAGATTAATCGTCTCTCCTTTTTGGTCAATTAACTTTACAGCTTTATCAATAACAGTAAGGTTTCTTAGACCTAAAAAATCCATTTTCAACAATCCTAAATCTTCAAGGCCTTTCATATCGTATTGACTAGTTATATCATCTGTACTAGACTTATATAGCGGTACATAATCGGTTAATTCTCCCGGTGCAATAACTACACCTGCAGCATGAATAGATGCATGTCGATTCATGCCTTCTAATATTTTTGAATGCTCCATTAATTCTTTATAATCACCATTTGCCATATTTGATAATTCTGGACTTTTTTTCAATGCTTTTTCAAGAGTTATATTCAATTCATTTGGAATTGCTTTAGCTATTTTATCAACCTCAGAAAATGAATAGCCCATTACTCTACCAACGTCTCTAACAACTTGCTTTGCTTTCATTTTTCCAAAGGTTATGATTTGTGTTACAGATTGTTCGCCATATTGTTCCTTTATATAATTTATGACCTCTCCCCGACGTTCTATACAAAAGTCTATATCAATATCTGGCATGCTGATTCTATCTGGATTTAAAAAACGTTCAAATAAGAGATTATGTTTAAGTGGGTCAATACTAGTAATACCCAAAGCATATGAGACTATACTCCCCGCTGCAGAACCCCTACCTGGGCCAACAGGTATTTTTGTATCTTTTGCATATTTAACAAAATCAGCAGTAATTAAGAAATATCCTGCAAATCCCATATTTTTAATAACATCAAGTTCATGATCAATACGCTTTTTAGTTTTAGGTAGTATTTCACCATAATGAATTTCAGCTCCAGAATATGTTATTGATTTAAGGTATTCATCTGGATCTTCAGTTGATGAAGATTCAGGTATTGGAAAGTTTGGTAAATGAGACTCACCTATTGGTAGTGTCATATCTATACTATCTGCAATTTTTCTTGTATTCTCTAATGCTTGAGGAAACTCTTTAAACAAATGATACATTTCATCTTGAGTTTTAAAGTAAAATTCTGGAGTTGCATATCTTAAACGCTTTGGGTCACTCCTTTCTTTGCCGGTTCCTAAGCATATATGTATATCATGCGCCTCCCAATGACCTTTTTTTGAATAATGTGCATCGTTAGTGCATACTAAAGGCAATTCAAGATCCATGGATAATTTTTTCATATTTTTTATATTTGCTTCTTCCTCGGGAATCCCATGGTTTTGTATTTCCAAATAATATCTATTTTCAAATATCTCAGAAAATTTAATTGCTGTCTCCCTTGCGCCATTATAATCACCCCTTAACATTTTTTCGGGAACCTCTCCCTTTAAACATCCAGATAAACAAATCAAGCCTTCGCTATACTTTTGCAATAATTCCATATCAATTCTTGGTCTATAGTAGAAACCTTCTAGGTATCCCGCAGTAACAAGTTTCATTAAATTTTTATAGCCTGCAAAGTTTTGAGCAAGCAAAATAAGATGATTATTCCCCCATCCCCCATCTGGACTTTTATTCTTATCAAATCTTGAACCTGTAGCAACATATATTTCACAACCTATTATAGGCTTTATTCCCGCTTTTTTTGCCTTTTTATAATACGGTACAACACTAAACATATTACCATGTTCAGTTAAGGCAACTGAATCCATATTTAAATCGTCAATAGTATTAACTAATTGATCAATTCTTTGCGCCCCATCTAATAAGCTATAATCAGAATGATTGTGTAAATGAACAAATTCAGATCTCACTATTTTGCTCCTAAGTAAATTGAAAACAAACCCATAATCGTACTGAATTTTAATATACTAGCACTAAGTGTTGCAGATGAAATACTTGGTGTTTTTGTTAATAAAAAGACTATGACCATCAACGGTATTTCAACACCAATAACAAGAGTAATAATATAATTTTTCCCATATTCTCCACTTAAGTAAGGATAAAGTGATCCCAAACCAACCAACACACATAAAACCACTATCAACTTAGCAGATTTATGCACACCATTAATAATCGGATAAGTTTTTAATCCTTGGTTTTGATCTCCAATAATATCAGAAACATCCTTAACTATTTCCCTAACAAATGTCAAACTAAATGCTAATAGCATTGGTGTCCA
>Ga0066856_10000593_pt1 | contig 13594 bp, 7 predicted proteins | sample ETNtaG_5_FD_65605 | JGI IMG/M metagenome (GOLD analysis project Ga0066856, IMG submission 65605) | Marine microbial and viral communities from oxygen minimum zone, Eastern Pacific Ocean - ETNP201406SV205 | ecosystem: Environmental > Aquatic > Marine > Oceanic | place: Pacific Ocean: Eastern...
AATAAAACATAGCAAATCTTAAATTCTAAAAATGGCTGCGATTATAACTGATCAGTTGAGAATTAAGAATGCGAGAACGTTTATAGATAAGATTCGTTCCTCGACAGATTCTTACTATACTTTTATTGGTCTCCCAAATGCTAACGAAAGCAAGTCCGACTGGGATAGTAGTCCTCCTGCTCCTAGGGACTGTTTTGATGACGAGAACTTCTATTGGGACACTATGATCGCAATGAAGAAGATCTCTGCTGATGATATTAGACCTGTTGTTCGGAAGTTGTCTTGGGCATCTGCGACAATCTATGACATGTATAGACATGACATAAACAGGAATAATCTATCAGATTCTTCAAATAAGACTAGTTTATATTCTTCTAACTTTTATGTTGTAAATAGCGAATTTAGAGTCTATATCTGTTTACATAATGGTATTGACCCAGAAAACCCAAATGGTAAACCATCTTTGGATGAACCAAAATTCACAGATTTAGAACCTCGTGTTGCTGGTACATCTGGTGATGGATATATTTGGAAGTATCTTTATACTATTAGTCCTAGTGATATCATTAAATTCGACTCTCTTAACTTTATTCCTCTTCCTGTAGATTGGGAAACAAATAGTGATTATACACCAATTAGGAATAATGCTAAAACAAGTGGTCAAATAAAGGTTGCTACTATCGCTAATAGAGGATACCTTGTTGGTCCTGCTAACACAACATATACAAGGGTTCCAATTAAAGGTGATGGATCTGGTGCAGAATGTACTATTGTTATTAACAACGACTCTAAAGTAGAATCAATTACCATATCAAATGGTGGTAGTGGGTATACTTATGGATCAGTTGATTTGGTTGCAGGTAATGTACCTGTTGGTAATACTACACCAATCTTTAATATTATTATTCCTCCCACAGGAGGTCATGGATTTGACATTTATAGAGAATTAGGTGCATCAAACGTACTAATTTTCTCAAGAATTGAAAATGATGATTCAAACCCTGACTTTGTTACTGGAACTAAGGTTGCTAGGATTGGAATTGTTGAAAATCCAAAAGCATATGAATCTACTTCTACTATTACAGATGATAGAGCAAGTGCTATTAATGGAATAATTTTAAAAGGATTATCTCCAAATGATGATGACTATAAGACTACTTCCTTTGAATCTAATTCTTATGTTACTCAACAGGTAGGAACAGGACAAACTGCTGTTGGAAGAGTTATATCTTATGATAAAACTACTGGTGTTCTTAGGTATTGGCAGGATAGATCTCTGGTTGGATTTAATACTGACGGTACACAAAAGACATCTCCTACATATGGATATGGATTAAATGATTTTACAGGAACTACCGCAGCTGGTGGTAACTTAAAAATTGTAGGTGGTACGAAAGACTTATATATAGACAACGGGTTTGGATCAATCGCAAATCCTGGTATAAGTACAGTGATAAATAATAAAACATACTATTTGGGTCAGACTTTTATTAAAGGTGTGGCAAATCCAGAAGTTGAAAAGTACAGTGGTACTGTACTTTACGTTGATAATAGACCTTCTATTACAAGGTCTGCTAACCAGCGAGAAGATATTAAAGTCATTTTGCAATTCTAAGGTAGTAACTTAACAGATATGGCACAAGAAACTAATCTCAATGTATCGCCTTATTTTGACGATTTTGATGTAAAGAAAGATTTTCATAAGGTTTTATTCAAGCCAGGATTGCCAATTCAGGCTAGAGAATTAACAACATTACAGTCGATCCTCCAAAATCAGATAGAGCAAGTAGGAACTCATCTGTTTAAGGAAGGATCTTGTGTTATTCCAGGGCAAATAAACTATAACAATAACTTATTTGCGGTTGAGGTTGAAGAAAGTTTTTTAGGTACTAGTATTGTAGATTATACTGAAGATTTACTTGATGAAATAGTTAGTGGATCTAATTCTGGTGTAAAGGCAAAGATTATAGACTATATGGAGTCAGAATTCTCTCCAAGAGGATATGTGACTCTATTTGTAAGTTATCTTGGGTCTGGTGTTAATGATAAAGATGTTTTTGATGATGATGAGACTTTACTACTTAAAGAAAATGTAGTATCTGAAATTGCTCAAATAACCTTACAAGCAGGTCAGGGTTGTGCAAAAACTGCTCCAACAAAAGCTACATCAGTTGGATCTGCAGTATTCTTATCTGAAGGTGTATATTTTATAAGAGGTCAATTTGTAAGAGTTGACAGTGAAATGTTGGTTCTTGATCCTCACGATGAGAATCCAACATATAGAGTTGGTTTAGAGATAACTGAAGAGGTAATTACTTCAAGTAAAGATCAGTCTTTGACTGATAATGCTAAAGGATTTAATAACTTTGCTGCTCCTGGTGCAGATAGATTAAAGATTAGTGTAAAATTAGCTAAGAGACCTTTAGATTCTGAAAAGAACGAGAACTTTGTTGAGTTGATGGTTATCAATGGAGGTTCAGTATCTCATATTGATGATAAGATTAAGTATAATGAACTTGGAAATGAATTAGCAAGAAGAACATATAGTCATGCTGGAGATTTTTATGTAAAACCATTTACAATCTCTGCAAAAGAATCATTAAATGATAACAAGGGTAATAATGGTGTATTCGGTATAAATCAATTAACTTATGGTAATCAAACTCCAAGTCCAGATTTAGGTACATATAAAATATCTCCAGGTAAAGCATTTATTAAAGGATTTGAAGTTCCTGTAAGAAATGTTGTATATCTAGATTTTGAGAAGACAAGAGTCAAAAAGGTATTAAAAAATCAAGCAGTAAACTACTATACAGGACCAACTCTAACTGTTAATAGAGCATATGGTTGTCCTAGAATAGGATTTACAACAACTTCTAGTATTAGTCTTAGAGATTCTAGAATTGGTGCTAATGCTCATGTTGCATCAGGTAAAGAGATTGGTGTTGCAAGAGTATATGATTATGCACTAGAGTCTGGATCATATTCATCTGCACTTCCAGCAACTAATGAATTTGATGTAACACTATACGATATTCAACCATACACTGAGTTAACAGTAAACCAAGCAATAACTTTAACTGTACCTACTTACATCAAAGGTAAATCTAGTGGTGCAACGGCACACTTAAGGTTTGGTACTACTACTGGAATTATAACTGCATATAACTCAAGTGGAACATTTACACCAGGTGAAAAACTAATCTTTAATGGTGTAGATAATAATAGAATTGCAACAGCAATAACAGCACATTCTATAGGTGCAGTTGAGTCTATTCATAGTACAGTTGGTGTTGGTACATTTAATGCTGACGTTAAACCATTTACAAAGATTGCTTATGGTAATGTAAATATTACACCTAAGTCTGGAACAGCACCTGGAATATCAACAGTTACAGTTCCTGGTGGTGGTTTTAGAAATAAAGTAAAAGCAGGTGATTTAGTATCATTTACTAATCCACTTTTAGGTAATACAAATGTTAAAACATTTGCTGTAGTTGATAGTTATACTGATGATAATAATATTATTATTGCAGGTGTAACTACAGTTGCAGGTGTTTGTGATGGTGGTCTTCCTGCTGCAGCAGCTCAACCAGTTGATTTTGAATTAATTGGATCTAAGTTCCAATCATCTACAGATAATAGTCTCTACACACCACTACCTAAAAAATGGGTTGCTAATGTTGATTTAACAGAGTCTAATATTACAATTAGAAAAGAATATGATGTAACTATCACTGCTAATGCTACTAATACTATACAAGCAGGTCAAAATGAGACATTCTTGGCATATGATGAAGAAAGATATGTTTTAACTAATGATGCAGGTGTTACTGAGGAATTAACTCCAGATAAACTGCGTTTTACCAATGGTGGTAGAGAATTAAGAATATTTGGATTATCTGCTACTGCAGGATCTGCAAGATTAGTTGCTACTCTTAATAAGATTAATATTAAGAACAAAGTTAAAAATAGAATAAGAACTAACTCAATTATTGTTGATAAGTCTAAATTAGTAACTTCGGGTGTTGGTACTACATCATTAAATGATGGATTAACATATGGTAATTATGGTTATGGATTAAGAGTTCAGGATAATGATATTTGTCTTGGAGAACCAGATGTAACTAAAGTTTATGGTGTATTTGAGTCTGGTGCTACTGAAGATCCATTAATTCCAACAGTTAGTGTATTCAATATGAATGGTCCAACTGGACGTGTTGATGACTTAATTGCTGGTGAAGAATTTGTTGGTAAAACAACAGGTGCAATAGGTCTTTATATTGAACGAATTAATAGTGCTAAAGCAGCGTTTGTATATCTAAGTGATTTAAGATTTGAATTAAATGAGCAAATTGAATTTGTTGAGAGTGGTATAACTGCTACTATTAATGATTTTGATCCTGGTGATAATAACATTATGGATAGGTTCTCTTTAGATAGTGGACAAAGAGAGACTATTTGTGATTATTCTCGTCTTATTAGAAAACCTAACACTAGAGATCCTAGAAAGAAAATAAGAGTTATATTTGAATCTGCAGAATATGCATCTACTGATGATGGTGATATAACAACTGTTTCTTCTTATGATCAGATTGATTATTGTGTATTACCTGATGTTAGAGAGAACACAAGATTAAGTGATATTATTGATATTAGACCAAGAGTAACTAATTTTGATTTAAATTCAACTGCAGTATCTCCATTTGAATTTAATGCAAGAGTATTCTCTGATGCTACAAACTCTGCTAAGAATATTTTAGCGTCTGACGAATCAATTAATATTCAATATTCATATTATCAACCAAGAATTGATAGGATATATTTAACTAAAAGTGGTCAATTCCAGTTAATTAAAGGTATTCCTTCTGATACACCAGTTCCACCTATTCCTATTGAGGATGGATTGGAAGTTGCTCTATGTAAGTTGCCTCCATATATCTGTAATACTGAGAATATAGAAGTATTACTTAAATCTCATAAGAGATATAGGATGCAAGATATTGCATTATTGGAAGATAGAATCCAGAATTTAGAGTACTACACTGCACTCTCTCTTCTAGAATCTAATACAGAAAGTTTGTTTATTCCTGATAATGCTGGTTTAACAAGATTTAAATCTGGTATTTACGTTGATAACTTCTCAGGAACAGCAACTCAGTTAAAACTTGGTAAAGTAACTAATAGTGTTGACCCTGCAAATCTTGAATTAAGACCAACACACTTCACTACTGAAGTTGATATGTTGATTGGTTCTAGATCTCTAATTGGTATAGGAACAACTGCAAATCCAACTGCTGATCCTAGATTTGTTACGGATTTAATTGGAAATGGTATTAAGAGAACTGGTCAATTATTAACACTTGATTACAACGATGCACCAAGAATTGTACAGGGATTTGCTACTAGAGTTGAGAATGTTACTCCTTATCTTGTAACTACTTACACAGGTAACATTGTACTATTCCCATCATCTGATATATGGATTGACCAAGTTAGACTTCAACCACAAAGAATTGAAGTTGACAACTATACTCAAACCCGTAGACAGTTAGAATTTGATGGTTATGATCCACAAACTGGTTTAGGACCTGTTAGATGGGGTGCATGGAATACTACATGGACTGGATCTAGTACTAGCAGTAGTTCTAATAGAATACAGACAGGATCTAGTTCTAGAAATAATGGAAGTGCAATTGTAACTACAAACTCTTTCCAGACTACAACTACTACAACTACCACTAGAACTGGTACTTCAACCAGAGGTGGTGAGAGACTTAGAGTTAGTGAGCAAGTAGATACTGTAAATGAAGGTGATAAGGTAGTAAGTACCTCTGTTATCGCATTTATGAGGTCTAGGAATATTGAATTTACAGGACGTAAGTTTAAACCATTAACAAGACTTTATGGATTCTTTGATGGACAAGATGTAAATGCATTTATTGTACCAAAACTAATCGAGATTAAAATGATTAGTGGTACATTTACTGTTGGTCAACTTGTTACTGGAACAATGGCTGCAGGTACAGTTACTGCAACTAATGCAGCAACTCCTAGATTAACATTCAGAGTAGCAACATCTAACCATAAGTTAGGACCAATTGCTTCACCAACTGATGTATTCACTTCAAGTCCTTATGATGAGACATATACAGTTCCAGAAAGTTATTCAAGTTCTTCAATTCTACTTAACGTAGATACTGTATCATTAGCAGACCAAACACAGGGTCTTTATAGTGGTTTTATGAGATCAGGAATGAGACTTAGAAGTGCTACTGGTGAAGCAGAAGTTACTGCAATAAGACTATTCAGTGATCATGTAGGAACAGTTATTGGATCATTCTTCATTCCTAATCCAAATATTACATCTAACCCATCATTTGAAGTTGGAACTAAACTATTCAGATTAACAAGTAATTCTACTAATAGTACTATTGGTGGAATGACGGGAACAATGGGTGAAGAGCAATACTTTGCTCAAGGTACAATTAATAATATGCAGGAGACTATCAGATCTACTAGAAGACCTAGATTTGATGTTCAAGCAACTTCTGAAACTCGTCCTGCTACAGATGTTACATCTACTCAGGCAGTAAGTACAAGTAGTGAGACAACGAGAGTCCCATTACCACCCCCTCCTCCACCTCCTCCACCCCCACCTACGCCTCCACCAAGGCCAAGACCACCTAGGCCACCTAGACCTAGACCTAGGCCAATACCAGTGCCGCCACCGCCTCCACCAAGGCCAGTGCCACCCCCACCTCCACCTCCTCCCCCACCACCACCTCCAAGGCCACCTACGCCTCCACGGAGACCTGCAAGGGGCGGTAAAGACCCTCTAGCTCAATCATTCTCTGTCCAAAATGACGTTGGATTCTTTGTAACCCAAGTAGACATTTTCTTCAGAACAAAAGATCCACTGCTACCTGTAACGGTACAGTTGAGACCGATGGTTGCTGGCGTTCCTTCAGAAGAGGTTTATCCTTTTGGAGAAACAATTGTAGAGGCAAAAGACATTTTTGAGTCAGCAGATGCTGGAACACCTACTACGGTTAAATTCCCATCACCTGTTTACTTAGAACCAAAAACAGATCATGCTATCGTTCTACTATCACAGTCTAACGAATATACAGTTTGGATCTCCAGAATGGGTGAAGTTGACATTACAACCCTTCTGCAACCAGAATCTAGACAGGTTGTTGTATCCGCACAACCAAGTCTTGGATCTCTATTCAAGTCGCAGAATGGTTCAACATGGAACCCAAGTCAGTATGAAGACCTTAAGTTTAGTCTTTACCATGCTGATTTTGTTGAAAAATCTGGAACAATATCGTTCTACAATCCAGAATTAGCAAAAGGTAATAACCAAATTGCTACATTGGTCAAAGATTCTATGGAATTTAATTCCAAGAAACTTATTGTAACAACGGATGATCTTGTAAACACTAGTGGTTTAGTTCTTGGAAATACAGTTATTCAAAAGAATGCCAATGCATCTGCAAATTATGTTGGTGCTGGTGGTTCTGCAACTGGTGATCTAAGTATTATCAATGCTGGTATTGGATATACACCTACAAATGGTTCCCAATTTACATTTACTAATGTAGCTTTAGATTCCTTCAGTGGAATTGGTAAAAACGCAACTGCTGACATCACAATAGGTACACAAAGCGGTACAAGTGGTGTTGCTATTGCTGCAACCATTAATGCTGGTGGATCTGGATATCAGGTTGGTGATGTTCTATCAGTACCTACAATTGGTAATGATGCTTTGGGTAGAAATATGCAACTATCATTAGGTGCAGTTACTGGAATTAATGAATTAGTTCTGGATGATATTCAAGGTGATTTTGAAATTAGTAGTACAAAACCACTTCAATATATCAGTCCTTCTACTGGAATTACCACTATGGTATCCGTTGGATTTGGTTCTGATGTAACTATTAGTGATTATGCACTAAACAGTTTAGAAGAAGATGGTATGCATATTAAAGTGAACCATAAGAACCACGGTATGCATCAAGACACCAATAAAGTGATTGTTAGTGATGTACATTCTGATACTAAGTTAACTACTTTATCCGCAGAGTATACAAACTCTAGTTCTGCTGCTATTGGTATTGCTAATACTGCAGGATTTGAATCCTTTGAGAATGTTGGTGTTGCTGCTACTAACCCTGGATATATCAGGATTAATGATGAGATTATTTCTTACACTGGAATTGCTGCTGGTCAGTTAACTGGAATTACTAGATCTGTTGATCAAACAACTCCATTTACTTATCCATCTAGAACACCAGTTGAGAAGTATGAGGTTAATGGAATCTCTTTGAGACGTATCAATAAGACACATGATCTTCAAGATGCTACTCCTACAAGATCTATTAGTCTTGATTCTTACTACATTAAGATCAATCCATCTCTTGATGGAACAGATCGTAGCACTGGAATTGGATTCCCTAAATTGTTCATCAATGAATCCAAGTCTGCTGGTGGTGAAGAGATGCATGCAACTCAGAACATCCAGTTTGAAGCAATAAGACCTGTTGTTCAGACAATGGTATTACCAGATACCAACATCAAGGCAGAGATGAAAAATACTACTGCCAGAAGTATTGATGGTATTGAACAGTCCTTTATTGAGACTGAATCAATTCCAATCAATATTGAAGATGATACTTACCTTGATTCACCAAGAATGATTGCCTCACGAGTCAATGAACTTGCACAGTTAGACAGTCGTCCTGGTAACAAGTCTATGGAAGTAACATTTACATTATCTACCTCAGATGGTGATATCTCTCCAGTCATTGACTTGGATAGAGTTGGTATGGTTCTTATAAGTAATAGAGTTAATGCTCCAATCACTGATTATGCTGGTGATTCTAGAGCGTCTACAATTGCTGAAGATCCTACATCCTTTGTTTATGCTAATAAACCGATTCAATTAGAAAATTCTGCTACTTCGATTAAAGTCTTAATGGCAGCATATACTAATACGGCATGTGATCTGAGGTGCTTCTATTCAATATCAAATGATTTAGAATCCGATCCAATTTACTATCCATTCCCTGGATATGATAACTTGGATATCAATGGAGCAATCAGAGATATTGCTAAGAATAGTGGACTACCAGATAAGAAGATTCCTAAAACGGATGTTCTGGCTCATGGTAGTGATGAACTTCCATTCACAGATTATGAGTTTAGTATTGACGATCTTCCTGAGTTTAGATACTTCAGTATTAAGATTGTTGGAACTGGAACAAATCAAGCATATCCACCAAGGATACGTGATCTAAGGGCAATCGCATTAGCATAGTATGTACAATCCACGTTTTTTAAAGGTTGAAGGTCATAGTTATCTCGTAAGAGATACTATGTCCAATGCCATTGTTAATACCGATAAAAAGGGATATGAACAATACATGACTTTGAAGAGAGCACGAGGAAGAGAAAAAGACAGAGTTACAGCTCTTGAAGATGAAATTCAAGGGCTTAAGTCTGATCTAGGTGATATTAAATCTATGTTAGGACAACTGTTAGATAAGTAAAATGGCAAAACCATCAAGTCGCCAAGGACTAATAGATTATTGTAAGAGGCAATTAGGTGCTCCTGTATTGGAGATTAATGTTGCAGAAGAGCAGATTGACGATCTGGTAGATGATGCTATTCAATTATTCCACGAACGTCACTTCGATGGTACTACCCAAGCATTTTTAAAGTATAAAATAACTCAAGAGGATATAGACAGAGGTACTGTTGAATATCCACATGAAGGAGGCAAAGTTGGTATTGCTACTACTTCTGTAACAGATAATATTCCTGGTCAAGGGAATGTAACTTTTAATTGGTATGAGAATGGCAATTATATAAAGGTTCCACCCTCAGTTATGGGTGTATCAAAGATTTTTAAATTTGAAGGTGGTGGTGGACTTTCCGCTGGAATGTTTAGTATTAAATATCAGTTATTCTTAAATGACATTTATTATTTGGGATCAACTGAATTACTAACATATTCAATGACCAAGAGTTATCTTGAAGATTTGGATTGGTTATTATCAACTCAAAAACAAATAAGATATAACCAGAGAGAAGATAGACTTTATGTTGATATTGATTGGAGAACACAGGTTCCAGGTAACTATCTAATTTTAGATTGTTATAGGGCACTTGATCCTGCTACTTCTGATCAGATTTGGAATGATAGATTTTTAAAACCTTATTTAACTGCTCTTATTAAGAAGCAATGGGGTATTAACTTAAGTAAGTTCCAAGGAGTTAAATTACCAGGTGGTATTGAGATGAATGGAAGGCAAATACAAGATGATGGGCAGAAAGAAATAGATGCTATTCTTGAAAAGATGTCTTCTACTCACGAATTGCCACCATTAGATATGATAGGTTAAGATCATGGCACTTAACCCATTTTTCCTACACGGATCTAAAGGAGAACAGAATCTTGTTCAGGACTTAGTGAATGAACAATTGAAGATGTTTGGTATAGAAGTTTATTACATACCAAGAATTTTTGGTAATGAAAAATCTGTTATGGAAGAAGTTTCTAGATCAAACTTCGCAAATGCTATTCCTATAGAGGGATATGTTGAGACTTTTGATGGATACTCTGGAGCAGGAACACTTTTATCTAAGTTTGGTGTTCAAGAGTTAGATGATTTGACATTGATTATATCTAAAGAGAGATATGAGGAAGAGATACAAAAACGTATAGAACCATTAAAGGGTGTCAAGTTAGCATCTAGACCAAAAGAAGGAGATTTAATATACTTCCCATTAGGTGATAGATTGTTTGAAATTAAGTATGTTGAGCATGAAAAACCATTCTATCAATTACAGAAGAATTATGTGTATGAATTGAGATGTGAACTATTCATATACAACGATGAAGAGGTAGATACTGGAATAGACTTTATTGATGATAATGTGGAAGAAGAGGGTTATATTCAGTCCTTTACACTTGCTGGAATAGCATCACAAGCAACTGCAGTAACAACTCTAGTTGATGGTGGTGTTCGTAATATTATGGTATCTAGAAGAGGTTCTGGATATATGCAACCACCTCAAGTTGCATTTTCGTCTGCTCCTACAGGAGGACAAACAGCAGTTGGTATTGCATCAATGATTACTGGTCTTATAGATTTCTGTGAACCAGATCCAGATAAATCTAGAGTTCAAGCAGTTAACCTAACAAATCCAGGTTCTGGGTATACTGTTGCACCTAGAGTTGGTTTTATGACTGATACTGGAGGTGGTGCATATGGTGTGGCAAATATTGCTGATGGTGTTTGTGGTATTATTACTATCACTAATGGTGGTGGTGGATATATTGGAATACCAACGGTAGCATTTGCACCTGATGGATATAGTGGTATCGGTAGTACAACTATACCAGCAGTAGTGCATGCTGTTGTATCTGCTGCAGGTTCAGTTACTGAACTTGTTTACGAATCTTGTGGTGGATGGTACACTGGTACACCAGAGATATTAATTGCACCACCAGTACAAACTGGAGGAACTGGTACATTTAATAGAGGAGAAGATATAGTTGGTACTGCAAGTAGTGCAACTGCAAACGTTAAAACTTGGAATGCTGTAACTAGAGAGTTAAAAGTAGGTCAAATTGTTGGAACCTTTGTAAAAGGCGAATACATTGTCGGACAAGAGACTGGAACAAAGTTTGCTATAAGTGATCTAAATAGTGACGATAATCCAGATTCTGGATTTGCCCAGAACACTACAATAGAGTCTGAAGCAGATAATATTTTAGACTTTAGTGAAAGTAACCCATTTGGAAATGTATAATTATGTTTGATCATTTTTACCATCAAATTTTTAGAAAGACTGTAATCGCATTTGGAACTTTGTTCAATGGAATCACTATCCATAGGGATGGTGCTTCTGATGACCCATCTGCTATTATTAAAGTTCCATTGGCATATGGACCAACTCAAAAGTTTTTAGCAAGAATAGAGCAACAACCAGATCTGAATAAACCAGTATCTATGAGTTTGCCTAGGATGTCATTTGAGTTTACTGGTATTGAATATGATACTAGTAGAAAATTAGGTGCGACTCAAACATTTACTACATCAATCAAAACTGATAAAAAGGATGTTCGTAGAATTTATATGCCAGTTCCTTATAACATGGCATTTGAGTTAAACATAATGACTCTTTTAAATGATGACGCTTTACAGATTGTAGAACAAATACTTCCATATTTCCAACCAAATTATACAGTTACTATTGACTTAGTAGAGAGTATTGGAGAAAAAAAAGATATACCAATTACTTTAGAGAATGTAAGTTTTGAAGATAATTATGAAGGAGATTATACATCAAGAAGAGTTTTACTGTATACATTAAACTTTACTGCTAAAACATACCTGTTCGGACCAGTTCCAGTTGCACCAAAAGATCTTATCAAGAAGGTTACTGTTGGTATTACACCTGGAGAAAGAAGTTCAGCATATGGTTCTGGTCGTCAGATTGCGTATGCTACACCAGTTGCTACGAAGAATTACACTGGAAATGTTATTGCAAATCTAGCAGAAGATGTTCTTGCAGGTGCTACTGTTATACCAGTAGATGATCCTGCAGGATTAGCAGCAAATACCTTTATTGATATTAATAATGAGACGATGTATATTGAATCTATTACAGGTAATAGGTTGACTGTAAAACGTGCTTCTTATAATACAACTGCCATTGAACATGTTCGTGGTAGTGATGTTAAGGGAATAACGTCTGCTGATAATGATTTAATAGAAGCAGGTGATGATTTTGGATTTGATGGAAACTAATCATGAAAGACAAATTTGAAGATCTAAATGATACTTTTGATATTACACCAGTAGAGTCTGAAGTAGTAAAAGAACCTAAGAAACCTGATAAAGTCTCTAAGTCAAAAGAGATTGATATTGATAAAGATTATGAGTATACTCGTGGTAATCTTTACAGTATTATAGAGAAGGGCCAAGAAGCACTTGATAGTGCTTTAGAGATTGCTGTAGATCAAGGTCAGGCAAGAGCATTTGAAGTTGTAGGACAACTTATTAAATCTGTTGCAGATACCACAGATAAGTTAATGGATCTACAAAAGAAGATTAAAGAAGTGGAAGAAGATAATACTAAAGGACCAACTAACGTTACTAATGCAATGTTTTTTGGTTCAACAGCAGAACTATCTAAGTTATTAAAGAAAAATAGAACTGAGAAAGAAGATAAATAGAAAAAAACTGCGTTTGAAATGACGAGTAAGTCCAAAATTGAATTACCTCCCAATCCAGAGATTGAAGGATTAAGAATAGTGGACTTAATCATCACTGAGATTGAAGAGGCTCACATGAATCAATCATGTGGGAAGGGTCAGTATTATTGTTATACTGATAAAAAATGCAAGAAGATTCCTAAAGGTTCTCATATGAATTCTAAAGGTCGTCTTGTACCAGATGATCCTGAAGGTGATCAAGAGGATGGTGGAGATCAAGCAATTGATCCAGGTGGAATGAGCACTGAGAACGTAGTACTTCATACCGCTGATGGTAAGAAGTTTGCTGAGATCATTGATCT
>Ga0066856_10000595_pt1 | contig 13584 bp, 13 predicted proteins | sample ETNtaG_5_FD_65605 | JGI IMG/M metagenome (GOLD analysis project Ga0066856, IMG submission 65605) | Marine microbial and viral communities from oxygen minimum zone, Eastern Pacific Ocean - ETNP201406SV205 | ecosystem: Environmental > Aquatic > Marine > Oceanic | place: Pacific Ocean: Eastern...
ATTACAACCACTCCCAAATTCAATGGCTCATTTTGCATATTTTATGAAGGATTTAGCATTCTATGTTATGCTGATTCTCACTCCAATTATCCTTGGAATGGCGCTTGGAATTCTTCTTGATGGTGTCGCTGGAATTCGTACGCCCCTTCTGTGGACCTCGCTTCCTTGGACATGGCTTGCCATGGCGACTACCCTTGGTCAAGGACTCGCACTTTCATTTCTTGCCTCTTCCCTATGGCTGAGGGGTCGGCCTTACACAGTGATTGGGCCACTCGCCATTGTTGTTCTAGGAATTGGAGTTGGTTTAGGATGGCTCCCAACTCAACTGCTTCTTTGGGGCTTGGTGGCTCAATCAACCCAAAACGGATTGTTCATTATCGGCGGATTGTTGTTCTCTATTGGTCTTGGTTTTGTCGCTTCAATGTTGATATTGGATGATTTTGATGTTAGCGTTGTTGAACGAGGCGACCTTCTCGCACCGATTTATGGCCGGTTGAATTTCCTTGGACGTGGAGAAATCCGACTTATTGTCGCCAAAGAATTCGTTGATCTGTTTCGTTCTGGCGCCATCAAGAAGATGACGGTTTCCTATGCTATTCCGCTCCTTGTCTTGCTTGGAATGGCTTGGTTGGTTGACTTCGCAGAAGCACCAATCCCCATTAATTTACTGTCTTATGCTCCGTTTTTGGGCTTCTTTGGTTTCAATTTCTATTCATGGTTAACCATTCTTGATTCGCCCGATTTCATGAATGGATTGCCTCTCAAGGTGCCCGATTTAATTCGTGCAAAGGTGGTCGTATATTTCTTGGCCACATCATGGATTTCACTGATTTTTATCGTTCTGATGGCGTGGCGATTGGACGAATGGGCATCGTTGCCAACAAGCATCATTGTTATGTTTGCCAATTCGATATACATTGTCGCCTTGACAGCATTTCTCATGGGCCTTCGTCCGAACAAGGCTATTTTTGATGCATCCATAATGATCTGGTTTTGGATTGGGACTGTCCTTCCCTTGCTCGGTTTGTTTTTACTTTCTTTTACTCAAGGTGATGTTTCATTGTACGGTAATTGGTGGGAGCGAGCGTCACAAGATGGCCTTGCTGCAACCTCGCAAATGTACGATGAGTCAATGGTTCAGCAGGGTTACATGGGGATGATTGCCATCTCAATTTTCCTCATTTTTGCCTCCGCCGTACTTTGGAAACTCATGGACCGCCGTTGGGGTCGAGCAGAGTTCTCAAACTGAATTGTTTTGTCTCCAATTGGGGGTATGTTCTTGAGCGTCACTCACAGGCCTACTTCATGGCTCAGGTGTATGCAGTTTGCGGAATGCCCGGGTCAGGTAAAGGCGAATTCGCTGCAGTTCTCTCAAACAAAGGCATTCCTGTTGTCTCAATGGGCGATATGGTTCGGGCTGAAGTTCGCTCCAGGGAGTTGCCTGAAAACCCAAGTATATTTGGTGAGGTTGCCGCAGAATTACGAGCAGAATTTGGAGAAGATGTACTTGCAGTCCGTCTTGGAGACCGGGTTGATGAATTGCTTCAAAATCACTCGATTGTTCTGATTGAAGGATTGAGGGGTACGGCAGAACGGAGCGTGTTCTCTTCTCGTTGGAACGATGAATTTCAAACGGTTGCAATCGATACGTCAGAGGAACTAAGATTCGTGCGAATTCAACAACGAGGTCGCTCCGAGGATGGCGATCGTGCTGCTTTTGAGGTGCGAAATCAGCGTGAGGTCGGGTGGGGGCTTGATGTTCTCATTGCAGAAGCAGATACGGTGATCTCCAATGATCTCGATTTAGACGCGTTTGTTGCTGCTTGCGAAGCGTGGTTGCATTCGGTAAAAACCGCGTGAAAAAACTTGCAGGGCGGCTTTGGGCAAAATGACCGCAGGGGGCCGTTTTGAAACAAATTTTCACCCAAGTGTTATAGTCGGGGATAGATTGTAGCAAAATGCGTTCGGCGAAGGGGATGACCATGGCAAGAAAAAAAGGTGGTGGAGAACGACGTCAAAGAGCCAAACAACGCGCCCAATACGACGAGTTGGACAAGTATCCTGTTTTGCCACCTCACGCCTTTGCCCGTATCGTTCGTGATCGGACTACATTGAACATTATTTACCAAATCATTGAGCCTCCGATGACGAAGAAAGAACAGGAGCAGCGAGACGAAATAATGGATATTTTCATTCGTTCCCTCACGGCAAATATCGAAGAAATTGATTCCAATCCTGATGCATATGTTCGGGCGGCCATGGACAAAGTCATCAAGGCCTACAGCATGAAAATCAACAAGAAATCCAAATCCAAGATTTTCTATTACCTGCGCCGCGACCTTATCGGCTACGGCAAGATGGACGTTCTCATGAACGATGCTAACGTTGAGGACGTTTCTCTTGACGGTACCAATGTTCCGATTTTTGCCTACCATCGTAAATTTGAGTCCGTTGAAACCACCTGTGTTTGGGAAACCGACCATGAATTGGAGTCATATGTTATCAAACTCGCACAGCGTTGTGGAAAGCACATCTCTGTCGCAGAACCCCTTCTCGATGCTACGTTGATGGACGGGTCAAGAATTGTCATGAAGTTGGGCCGAGAAGTTTCAACCCGGGGTTCAGCCTTCTGTATCCGCCGGTTCAAGGATGACCCGTTCTCTCCTGCCGACATCGTCGCATTCCGAACCATGTCGTCTTTGATGACTGCCTATCTTTGGATTGCCTTCCAAAACGAAGTTCCAATGCTCTTTGTAGGTGGTACGGCGTCTGGAAAGACAACAACGCTGAATGCCATGTGTATTTTCATTCCTTGGCAGATGAAAATCGTCTCCATCGAATCCACTCGTGAGGTTAACATCCCTCAACCTAACTGGGTTCCGGGTTTGACTCGTCAAGGGTTCGGTGGTGAATCCACAGACGGTGTGATTGGGGAATTCGAGTTGCTCAAAGCTGCTCTGCGTGAGCGACCAGAATACATCATTGTCGGTGAAATTCGTGGTGCTGAGGCTTACGTTCTGTTCCAGGCAATGGCTACAGGTCACTGCGCATACTCCACGGTTCACGCAGACTCGGTTGCTTCTCTTGTTCACCGGTTGGAGAACAAACCGATTGACATCCCTCGTGTTTTGCTCCCTGCTCTCGAAGCATGCGCCATTCAAATTCAGACTCGTATCAACGGAAAGCGTGTTCGTAGAACCAAACAGATTGTAGAAATTGTCGGTATTGACCCGAACTCAATGGAAATCATCACCAACGAAGTATTCCGTTGGGATGTTACAACCGACGATTTCATCTTTAGCGGTAAATCCTATGTCCTTGAGAAAATCATGGTTAAGATCAATTACAGCCAAGAAGAGATGCGACGTGAATTGAGGACTCGAAAGAGAATTTTGGAATGGATGGTTCTTAATGATATCAGAAAAGCGGACCAAGTCTCTCAAATCGTAACTGAATACTATGTGCGACCGAATGAAATTATGGCCCGTGTAGACGGATTAAAGTGATTTTAGCAAAGGCGGGATGATTGCATGGACCTAACGGCATGGCAGCGAATCTGTAACCGGATTCTTGGTGGTGTGGTTCGTAAGCGTGCCCGTAATGACAAGGAGTTGTCTGCCAATCTTGTCAAAGGTTCAATGCCGATGATGCCTGAAGTCTATCTGGCAACAGTCATCGTCACAACCATCGCCATCGCCCTTATTTCTTGGGGCGTAGTTGGTATCTTTTTCTTCCCTGAAATTGGAGTGATAGCGTTCTATGAAGGAATTCAAGACGCTTCTTCCGTAGCTCCATGTTTTGAGTGGGAATACTGGAACCCTGATATGGTTAACACCGACTTGCCGGGGAACGGTTGCCCTGAATATGCGCTTCAAGTATTTCCTGTATTCTTGAAAGTCATCATCATTCTTATCGGTGGGTTCGTCGTCCCCTATGCTGCCTACAAGTACAACAAAGGTGGAGCAGAACGAGAAGCAAAGCGTCGTGCTGACATGATCGAGAAGTACTTGCCATACGCCGCATCCTATACCGCAGCGATGTCAGCAGCCAACGCAACACCGAGCAAAATTTTCCGTTCCCTTGCGATGCACAAGGACATTTACGGAGATGTGGCCGATGATGCCGCCATGGTTTATCGTGACGTCACGTTGCTTGGTTACGACCTCATCACCTCCATGAAAATGAGTGTTGACCGGGCCGCATCAGTATGGCTCACAGAATTTTTCCAAGGGATGGTTGGAACACTCACTGCGGGTGGGCAGCTCAAATTGTATTTCCTTAACAGAGCCGAACATTACATGCGTGAAAATCGAACTCGCCTGCAGATGTTCTTGGAATCCATTGCCCTTCTTGCAGAATCTTACATTGTTGTCGCTGTTGCTATGCCCCTGTTTCTCATCGTCATGCTCGTCATTATGTTCTGGGTATCAGGTTCCGGTGCCCAGATGAGTGAGGGCATGCTTTACGGTATTGTTCTTGGATTTATTCCAATGATTCACATAGCCTATGCGGTTTTAGTTTACACCAGCAGTAAGGAACAAGAGATGTAGAAGGAGGTGAGATTGTGGCGCGGAAGAAAGAGAAACTTACGGTCAATTTGGACCTCCCTAAAGACGACTCAACCATGTCCCGTCTTTACATCATCCTCTTTTTCTCAATCATTCTCGGCCTTGCATCAGGGCTGTTTTGGATTGCAAACTCTGGTTTTGTTCCAACCCAAAACGGAGAACCAATGTTTACGAATGTCTATTGCGGGGCGACTGCGCAAGACGAAGCAGGCAATCCAACGGGCGAATACTTCCAAACCAATCAGCAACCAAATTATGAGGCCAATCAAACATGTACAATTCTTCAAGACCGCCCTGACCGGGTTACTTGGGAAGGCGAAGAATGGGATTTGGTGACGAAACGAGGTAAGAATTTTGACGTTCCCGGTGTCCCTGATAGCGCAACGGGAAATTCGGTGATTCTTCAACCACTTTGGCTAAATTGTACTGTAGATGCCTCAACGGATGCTGATTATACCGTCGCGATTCGTTCACAATCGGGAGAGATCATCGACTATTACAACGGAACTGCGAATTCAGGAGATTGTGGGATAGAACTCGTCACCATCGCGCCTGGAGCACGTTATGAATTGATGTTCCTTGCACTTGATGAAACCGAGTACTTGAACAAAGTTACCTTTGATATGACCGTCCATTACTTTGATGGCATTCCTGCAAACATGAACAACATGTCATTGTGGCTTGGTCCAGAAGTCAATGTCGGACCTGCTAAACTTCATCCTACAATTTTCCTCAACTTTTTCGGACTAACGTTCTTTTTCTTCATTTTCCCGGCTTCATATTATTGGGAGCGGGTCGAATTCAAAAAGAACGAGATTGAAGAAAAGTTTCCCGATTTCCTTCGAGACCTTGCAGAATATTGGAAAGGTGGTCTATCGATGACCGTTGCTGTTCAAACCCTTGCAACATCTGAATATGGAGCTCTCAATGACGAAGTCAAAAAGATGTCAGACCAACTCAGTTGGGGTATCAAATTTAGCGATGTTATCCTGCAATTTGCAGAACGTGTCGGCACACCATTGGTTAAGCGTGCTATTACCCTCATCGCTGAGGCTGACCGTGCAGGTGGTAAGATTTCAGATATCCTTGTGACTGCAGCCAATGACTCCCGTGAATTGAAGTTCTTAGAAGGTGAACGTAAACGGGCCATTGGGTCTTATATTGCTGTCATTTGGACTTCATACTTCGTTTTCCTTGGCGTTATCGTCGTTCTCGCCAAGGTGTTTATTCCTGCTATTGCGGGTTCCAATTCAAGCGGTGATGACGGCGGAGATAGCGGTGGACAAACCATCGGAAACATGACCATTAGGAACATTGACCCGCTGTTTTTCCTTACAATTTTCTATTACGGAGTTACCATGCAAGCATTGGGTAATGGCTCTATGGCTGGTTTAATGGCGACCGGACGATTTTCAACAGGATTCAAGCACTCAGGAATGATGATTGTTGTTGCTCTGGTCATCTTCAATTTCGTTGCGTTCTCTCCCGACTTGATTGGAGTGACCGAGATTCCAGGGCTCAATCCTTCACAGGGGACGTTCGTCCCTACACCGCTTTATTGGGGTTGATGGGTTGAAGGCAAATGACGAAGGTCAAATCCACATCCTTGAGATGCTGACCCTGTTTTGGCTGTTTTTCATGTCTGCGACTTTTCTTATTCGTGTTCATGTTCCGGACTCTCAGTCAGTAGCTTTGGATGCATCACTTGAGATGGCAGGCAATGACGCCATTCGTTATGGCTTGGGTCTCGATGCTGAACTTACCGGAGAAAATCGTCTTGAAGAATTGTTAGAGGACGATGACCGTGAAGGCGTTTGTGAATTGCTTCAATCTGCTGTTGCCCCAGGGAAAGAGGCAAATTGTTGGTTAGCAAAAGACAGTTCGGTTTCAACACCACATGGAACTGTGGGCACTCCTTCGGGTGGGACGGTTGCAGTTCATCAATTGGTTGTTGTTGGAGCGCACGCATGGACCGTCACTCTGGATGTATGGTCACGTGGAGGTGGGGCTTGATGCAGAGAAGTGAATTTTCCGAACGTGACGGTGCTCAAATGTTGCTCGCCACAGGCGTTGTTCTTCTCATGTCGCTGCTTTCAATGGCGATCTTTGGGGTGAAGGTGGCGGGATTGACGATACCTCATGATGCTGCCTCAGACGATGTGATCGTGACGACCGAGGAGGTCATGGGGCCCCTTCAGTCGCTTTCACAAGCTCGTACGGACATGTGGATTGCAGGAGGGCTTGAAGGAAGTGAGGCTGCGGAATTAGCGATTGAAACGGTTCACGACGACTTGCTACACCATGGAGAGTTGAGGGGAGTTGAAGTAAAACTCACAAACATCACCATCACTGAAAACGGGGCGAACCAACTCAATGTTACGGGCCAACTTGGTGTTTCAGACGGTGAAGCCATGCTCAGTGTTGATGTGGCTTTCACACTTGATGTGTGACATTATGAATGATACTCATCGATAACTCGGTTGAACAGTGTAAAAATTCGTTCAACATCATCGTCCACACGCGTCGGGTCAACAATTGGCCACCGCGCTATTTTCGCTCGCTCAATCAATCCGTCTTGTATTTGTCTAATCCGAGAAAAGCCAGCCAAATAACGGTCTGCTCTTCGGTAAGATTGGGCATCCCTTGATTTGAGCATATCTTGATGAATCCGCTCTTCGTCAACACTCATGACAACACCAAATGCAATACCTCCTGCATCTTCCCAAGAACGTAACAGACGAGCACTCGGATTGATGTGAACTCCTTCAATCAACAAATCAAGCCCTTCTCTTCTCGCTCGGTCAATGGTTGCCTGAATCCCTTCTTCCACGGCCAAGCATGTTTCTGACCAATCGATGACTGCTTCTCCACTTTCACCGATTGAAAATGACGAACGGTGGAGTCCAGGGGTGTTGTGTTCGGGGTCTGAGACTCTCATAATTTCCCGAATTGCATCCGTTGAGATGATTCTCGTGAACCCAGCACGCGATGCGAGCCTAACCGAAGCGGTTGACTTGCCAACACCGGTTGCCCCAGCGATAACGAGCAATCTTGGTGGACGTGTAACAAGCGTCTTCGCCGTTGCTTTCGCTAAGCCGACTCGTCGCGACATACGATGTACGTAGGGAGGTGAGCACATGAGGCTTCTGCCCTTTCTAAAGCAGTTTTGAGCACATTCAGTAAGTGGATGGAGCACCGATGTGCCTTTGAAGCGAGTCCACATGGACTGGACATGGGCGAAGAAACAATGTTGATTGGTGGAGAATGGGTTGCATCATCCGATGCTGCTACAAGTGATGTATTGAATCCTGCAACTGGAGAAGTCATGGCCACCGTTCCTCGCGCCACCATCGAAGATGTTGACCGTTGTGTAGAAGCATCTCGTGCAGCATTGAATCACTCTGACTGGAAAAACATGGACCCTGCTCAACGTGGAAGAATCCTCAACAAAATGGCTCAAGCCACTTATGCAAATGCAAAATCACTGGCTGTTATTGAATCCAACAATAACGGCAAAACTTTCAGAGAAGCACTGTCTGAAATCCGCTATGGTGCATGGACTCTTGAGTACTTTGCAGGTCTTTCTGATAAAATTGAAGGCAGCACCATACCCGTTCCTGGAAATCGCCTCAACTACACATTGCGACAACCGCTTGGTGTCACCGTTCATATCGTTCCATGGAATTTCCCATTGCAACTTGCGCTTCGTTCAATTGCCCCTGCTCTCGCATCGGGTTGTACGGTTATTGCCAAGCCAGCGTCATGGACGCCACTCTCATTGATCGCTTGGGCTAAAGCCATGGATGAGGCAGAAGTTGGCTTGCCCACAGGAGTACTTCAGGTCATTACTGGATCGGGAGGCCTGATTGGCGACGCACTTGCTGGACACACAGGTGTTGATGGAATCGTGCTAACTGGAGGCGTTCCAACTGGACAAACCGTTATGGCAAAGGCCAGTGAGAACTTGACTCCTGTGACTCTAGAACTTGGTGGAAAAGGAGCGAACATTGTGTTCCCTGATGCGAATCTACGTTATGCTGCAAAGGCAATATGCTTTGGAATCTTCATGAATGCAGGACAGATGTGTTGGGCAGGTTCTCGTTTGATTGTCCATGAGGATGTCCACGATGAACTTGTAGAGGCAGTTTGTGCAGAAGTGGCCAAGTGGAAAGTGGGGCCGGGAATGGAAGAAGGTGTTCGAATCGGTAGCCTCGTTCATCAAAACCATCGTACAGAAGTGATGGAGAAATTGTCTGCTGGACTTGCTATGGGAGGTAACGTCGTATGCGGTGGAAACATCATCGAGGGAGATGGAGCGTTCATGGAAGCCACAGTAGTAACCGGCGTCGATAAGGACAATCTCTTGTTCAACGACGAATTGTTCGGACCCGTACTTGCAGTGACAACCTTTGTCGAAGATGCTGAAGCACTTGCACTCGCAAACGACACTCCATTCGGATTGCTCAACGGTATATGGACCAACAACCTCAGTCGTGCCCATTTGATGGCCCGTGATTTGGAAAGCGGTATGGTTTCAATTAATGAATACCCAATCACCTTCCCCCAAACTGCGTTCACCGGTTGGAAGCAATCTGGAATTGGTGTTGAACAAAGCCAAGACGCCATGCGCTTTTACACCAAAGTGAAGAATGTCAACGTCAAACTTTGAGGTGAACAAATGAGTGTTTCATTCAGCGACTTGGAACATGGTGTGCGATTGATTCGTTTTTCCGGACAGTCTGCTACCCAATCGTTCTCGCGAACATTTCTCCCGCAGATCGCTAAGGCAATCGATGACGGTTTAGCCAACCCCAAAGTTCGGGCACTGGTTCTAACAGGAGAAGGGAAATTTTTCTCCGCAGGTGCAGATATTCATGCCTTTGCTCAATCCATTGAAGACGGTGATGCACCCGAGTTAATCCGAGACCTTACAGGTGTGCTTCATCCTTTGCTGGTACGAATGCGCCAATCACCGACCATCTGTGTAGCTGCACTCAACGGTGCATGTGCTGGAGGCGGACTTGGTCTGGCCTTAGCATGCGATGTTAGAATTGGTACGACGACAGCTAAGATGGCCGCTTCGTATGCAGGCATGGGACTCTCACCTGATGGTGGCACCACGTGGTTGCTGCCACGCTTGGTAGGCGTTCAGGTAGCGAGGCGTTTTTTCTTTGAGAATGAAGTTTGGTCAGCAGAACGTTCGCTTGAACTCGGAGCCATCGATGTTCTTGTTGATGAAGAAACGCTTCTAGAAGCGGCCACTGAAACCGCAATCAAATGGAGCCAATGGGGCAACCACACAAAGGAGGCTACGAAGCACCTGCTTGACGTACAATCCGTTCAAGATTTTGAAACGCATCTCAAACACGAGCGCACTCTGATTGAAGCGGCAGGAACAACAAAGGCATTCAAAGAAGGCGTCAAAGCGTTCTTGGAAAAGCGTCCTCCCAACTTTGAATGAACGGTTCATTGCATTTGATATGTGACTTGAGGTTGCTTTCCGCCACCCAGGCGAGTGAGTCCTACAACGAGTGCAACAAGTGCAAAGCACATGGTACAACACCCAGCGCCACCCACAGCCGCCGAAGCGATGCCAAGGCCAATGGTTTCTTCCATAATTGGCCCGAATACTTCGTCATAATCACACAGTGACATTGATTCTGAGTTGTTGGTTGAAATCGCATAGGTTTCGTCAATCTTACAAATTATATCATCATGGTCGATTGTGCCGCAGACCGTACCGATCTCGATCATTCCATCCAATCCCAACCAAGCCGCAGTGTTGTTGTCTTTATCGTATTCACAGGCGCTCGTCAAGGTTTGATTCGTGACGTCTATTCCATTGTTCATGACCGTGACGTCAAAATTTTCACACGCATCCACCCTTCCATTTGAGTCGGTGTCAACATAATCGCCAACAATGAATATGCCCCATCCGGATTCCCCCATACCGTCTGGGTCATCGTAAATCATTTCAGTACTGTTTCCAATTTCGGTTGTGAATTCTGCACCATCAAGTTCGGTCCAAATATCAATTATTTGCGAGCCAACGACTGAGGATATGATGAGAGATATAACTCCGATTGCAGCCAGCACTCCTGCAATGATCATCGGCGTCTTAGGCGACTTTTTTGGGCCGACTTCAACCGGGATTGGAGCGAATGAATTTCCTTGAATTGTTGCCCCTAATGGTTGAGCACCAGTGGGTTTTGCTCCTTCGGGATTGGTGCCATAAATGCTTGAATCCATGCGGAGAGGTCACCCTCCATGTTCATGAATGTATGGGGGGTGTTTACTCTAGAGAGGTTTCTTCAGCACTTCCAGTGGACCAGTCATAGATGCCTTTTCCAGATTTTTTACCCAGTCGTCCTTCTTCAACAAGACGCTCGAGAAGTGGATGAGGTGCATATGAGTCGTCCCCAAACGATGCTTGCAAATTCTTTAGGATGTCTCGACGAACATCAAGGCCGACCAAATCGGTTAGCGCTAGCGGACCCATCGGATGTTTGTAACCAAGGACCATCGCCGTGTCGATGTCTTTTGCACTTGCAACACCATCCGCTAGCATGCGAATCGCCTCGTTACCAAGAACAACTCCAAGCCGGCTTGTCGCAAAACCAGGAATATCCTTGACCAAAATTGTTGTTTTCCCCATGGCCTTTCCAGCTGCTTGTGCAAGGGCAATTGTCGCTTCCGATGTAGAATCATGCTGAACGAGTTCAAGCAATTTCATGATTGGAACAGGATTGAAGAAGTGCATCCCAATCACTTGTTCTGGCCGTTTTGTGGCGTTTGCGATGGTTGCAATAGATAGTGATGATGTGTTGGTCCCTAAGACTGCGTGCTTTGGTGCATAGGTGTCCAGTTGTTCGAACACTTGCTGTTTAAGTGCAGGTATCTCAGGTACGGCCTCAATAACCAAGTCGGCTGACGAGACTGCTTGCTCCATGTCGTTAACGGGATGCAAATTTTGCTTCCACTCCTGCTTTTGTTCGGGGGTTGTTTTCCCTCGTGCAATCCCTTTGTCCCAAAATGCATCAATACGTTGCATGCCTCGTTCTAAACCTTCTGGAAATGCATCGTACAGTGATGTATTCCAGCCGGCTTGTGCACACATTTGGGCGATGCCAGCACCCATAGTTCCAGCGCCGATTACGGTGACATTTCGAATGCTCATGCTAGGGGGGAGAGCGCCCACCTTCATGATGCTTGCTTGTTTTCATCTTCGTGCTTCTGAGCGATGGCCACACCTGAGACAATGAGTATGAAAGCCACAAGAAGTGTTGGTCCAAGTTGTTCTCCGAGAATGAACCATCCTCCGAGAATCCCAAACGGGGGTACGAGATATATGTAAAACGATGATTTGCTTGCTCCAATCAAATGAATTCCGTCGGCAAACCATACATAGGCCAAAACTGTGGAAAAAATCGCTAAGAATCCAATGGCCAACCAGGCTTCAATTGACGGTATTGCCGCCCCCTCCATCAAGACTTCAATACCAGCCCATGGCGTGAGAAGAAGAAGTCCGATCAAGGATGCCCAAACGGTGACCAAAACTGGAGTAAGGGGCTCCTGAGCGTCGGCAGGTGTCTCGCTCATGAGTTTCTTCATGATAATGCTTGAAGCAGCCCAAGTTAGGGCTGCTCCGGCAATAAATGCATTACCAATCCAGCGTTCAATCTCCGGAATATCGGTATTGGGAGATTGTGTGAAAATAACAAGCATGCCCGTGAATGCAAGACCCAATCCAAGCAAGAGCCGCCATGTGAATCGTTGGTTCAGGAAGATTACTGCGAGAACGGCAGTGAACAAGGGATTGAATGTAATGACCAAGGAAGCATCTCCCGCAGCCGTGTATTTCATTCCATACATGAACATGGCTTGATAGACAAAGGTAGAGAAGAATGCGATGAAAACAATACTTTTCCATTGTGTCAAAGAAGGATAGGACCAATCTTGTTTTCGATTCATGTAGAGTAGAAATAAGCCTGCAACGATAACGTATCTAAGCCATGCAGCGAAAATCGGCGTCACTTCGGCGGCAACGATTCTTCCGGCAGGCCATCCCAGCCCCCATATCGCAGCAACGATGAGGAGTTTTAGGTGGACTGCCGCATGTTTCATTCGAATCGCTCCAGCCCAAGTTGTAGCATACGAGACCTCGGCAATCCGATTTCTGGCAATCCTGTGGCTGGTGCATGGAGTTTAAGCCCTTCAATACGACTTACGTACAAACCGTAACTTGCAATGTCTCCGGGGAGGTAAGGTGTTTCCAATCCCATCTTTGTCAGAGTTTCACATGCCTTTTGGGAGTAAATTGGAAAGGTATTGGTTGAGAAGTGCATCCATTCAGATACACGCTGTGCATCAACGGCGTCAAGAGTGAGGAGATGTTCAAGCAACGATACATCCGGATAAACAACCGTCCTCAAGACCATCTCTACCTCATTGATGATGTCTTCGGGCCAGGCATAGGGGGAGCGTTGGGCCCAATCGTCGGATACACGAATGTGTTCAACGGAATGTTTTGAGTCAATAGCATACAACGCCTCAATGTAGCGCTGATCTTCATAGGCATCTGAAAGCAAAGACGGCATTTCCTCATAGAAACGCTCACACATGGCCACATCAATGCCATACAAGGCAACGGGAATCATAGGTCTCACTCGTCGTTTCAAGCATGAGCTCCAATTCCGGAAGCGACTTGCTTCGTTGTCATTGGCTTTTCAGCAACCCAATCAAGTTTGAAAATTTCCTTGAGGTCTTCTTCATCCTGAGCACTTGGAAGTTGAGATCCAATGTACGCTTCCCATTCGGCATCGCTGCCTTCGAAGGCTTCACCTTGCGTTGTGAATCGTTGACGCTTGAATGCACCGATTTCGCGATTAAAGTTCTCGTGTGGAACATAGAGTTCAGGAGAACCTTCCGGTAGATGCTTGCTTAGTTTACGCACTTCACGAACGATTTCTTCGTGGTAATGGCCACGAGCCTCTTCGTTGAGTATTTCTTTGTTGAC
>Ga0066856_10000598_pt1 | contig 13574 bp, 10 predicted proteins | sample ETNtaG_5_FD_65605 | JGI IMG/M metagenome (GOLD analysis project Ga0066856, IMG submission 65605) | Marine microbial and viral communities from oxygen minimum zone, Eastern Pacific Ocean - ETNP201406SV205 | ecosystem: Environmental > Aquatic > Marine > Oceanic | place: Pacific Ocean: Eastern...
CATCATCATCCGTTTCCCTCTTTGGACCTTTACACGAGTGACGTCGTCTATGATACCCTAAATATATATTATGTTTTAGGGTTTAAAGGAATTCAAAAAAAAAAATTGGGAACTTTTTTTTGTTAAATAAAAGCCCCCCTTGAAGAAATTACACACACGCCCCGTGTAATAACGAGAAGGACGAAGAAGAAGAAGGATACCTTTGCGATATGACGACGACGACGACTCGGACGATTCGGACGATTCGGACGACGAGTTTCCAGAAGACCCCGGACGCTCGGGGTTGTCCGCGCGCGTTTTGTCGGCAAAAGGGGGGTGAAACATCATCGGGTGTGTCAAAAGCGCTCAAATCATCATCGCCGCCATCCCAAGGGAGTTTTACGCGAACAACAACGACGGCTTGGTTGGATGGAGGAGGGAGAAAGCGCCGCGCGGAGGCCATCGGGACGCGATTTTTGGCGTTTGGCGGGAAAGGAGAGGACGGGTTTAAAGACGTCTCGGAGATCATGAAGAAATACTCGAAGGAAGTCCCGAAAGACGTGACGAAAGTCGTCGGCACTGCCGTGAATGTCATGGGAAACACCACGAAACAAAACGAATACAACGGCGTCTTCGCGCTCCTTTTCTTCAACTTTTTATTCTTCGCGTTGGATCATTGGGTACAACTTCCTGTCATGAAAATGTTCTACCTGAATCACGTGGACCCTACGTGGTGGCAATTCATAACGTGCACGTTCTGCCACGCCAGTTGGGATCACTTATCGTCGAATATTTTCTTTTTATACATATTCGGCAAGTTGATCGAAGAAGAGGAAGGCGCGTTTGGCGTGTGGTTTTCATACATAGCGACCGGTACAGGCGCGTCCTTAGCGTCGTGGCTGATGTTGCCGAAATCAGTTGGAGGAGTGTTAGGAATGGGCGCTGCCGCGACGGTCTCGTTGGGTGCCTCGGGAGCGGTGTTTGGTTTGTTCGCCGTGAGCGTGTTAGTTAAATTGAAATTTGAATGGAAAAGAATTTTGGAAGTCGTCGTGCTCGGTCAGTTTGTGATGGAACGATTTTTGAACGAAGCGGCGATGATAGGAAAAGTCGGAGGCGTGGGTGCGGGTGGTGTAAATCACGTCGCGCATTTAGCCGGGGCATTAGCAGGGGTGGTGTTGATTGCGCTGTTGTCAAAGATTTTACCCGAATGAATTTTGATAGATGGAGAAATACAGAAAAAGAGAGGGAGAGTCCTCCTCGCACGCTCGATATATATATGCGGCGCAGGTATTCGTAATGATAATAATAACAATAATAATAACAATCGTAATAAATAAATAAATAGGAAAATGACTCTCGCGATTAAAAGATGCCGATAGCAGTGAACAAAGCAAAAGCCAAGAACAACCACCCGCCACAAAACGCAACGAAGCGTTCGGAAATTTTCTTCGAAATCAAACTTCCGCCAATAACCGCGATGAACGTCGCGAATAAATGTCCAGCCGTGGCTCCTATGGCCACACCGACTGGATTTTGCGCCGCGCCTAAAGCAATCGTCGCCAACATTGACCTATCCCCCCACTCGGCGACAAAAATCAAACAAAACGTTTCGATGATGTTTTGAATGTCCGTCGACCCTTTCCCGTCCGACTCTTTAATCTTCGATTCTGCTTTGCACACGTCCTCGGCCGCTTCCGCCAACGCACCTTCAATTTTCACCCCATCATTTTTATCCACTAAACTATTTCCGTTGTTGTTATCTCGACTCTCTTTTGTTTTCTTCGGCATTTCGTTCGCATCCTTCAAAGACTTCAACCCAAAGAACAACAAACTCGCCACGGCGATGTACTCGCCTATTGGAATCGTATTCGAAAAGCTCGCCGGGACCGCCGAAAACACTCTTCCAATAATCACTGAAATCACTGACATCAGTCCTAACGCTGACGTTGCTCCAACAATCACCGGCATCCGTCCCATTCGCATCGCCAATAAAGCGGCGATAAAAAATGTTTTGTCACCCAATTCCGATATAAAAATCAACGCAAACGCGGCGGTAAATCCAGTTTTCGCGACCGCTTGTACGACTAACTGAATCGCGACTTGAATGTTATTCGCGACGTTTAACGATCCTAAACCACTGGAGATGTACCCAACCACTGCCAAAACGGTCAAAAAAACTAAAGCCATGGCAGTCGCGTTGGACTCGGCAAGCGGGTCGTCCATTTTCTCTTTGATTTCTTGGATGAATTTTATGGAGCAGCTATTGACGTTATTCTCATCGTCACCTCCACCCGCCGTCGCGCTACCGCTACTACTACTAACGACTAACGCTGCCCTCCGTCGTTGATGGCGCCCGCTGCTCCCGCGAAGACTACCATTAAAAAGAGCAGAAGAAGACCAAGAATTCGTGAGTCGCATCGTCAATCGAATTCTCGGCGGCGATGACGATGACGACGACGACGACGACGACGACGACGAACAAAACGTCATCTTTCTCGGCGATCCTCCGCGCCTGAACGCGACCGCAACTCCCACAGAAAACGGAGGAGAAGATAACGTCGTCATGATCGTAAGGCGCGCGACAAAACCGAAAGACCAAGCAGCAGAACGCAAAGAGGAGAGTGGAACTTATGAAGGGGAATGTGACTCAGCATAAAAGGGAAGGTTTTCAAGGGGATTTTCTTCCCAAAAAAGGGGAGGAGAAAAAGTGTTGGGATATTTTACGCGCGCAACCGCCACGCGCAGAAAGAAGTCTGCATCGCGTTACATCTGAGCGGCACGCGCGTCTCTGTTGCCTCTTTGTGAAGTCTTTCTCCTTCTTCTTCTTTTTCTTATCGTGCTTCTCAAAACTATTTTCGTGTCAAAACTCTCTCTTTTCGCTTCTAAAACGTACCGCCGACGGGCATATCGCCTCGCTTACTCGGATTTGTCGCCAACTTTTTTAGCATTCGTTTCTTCCTCTTTTGACTGTCTTTTTCTCTCTTTTTACGCTCAGCGGTGAGTTTATCGAGTTTTTTAGCGTTGGAGAACGCGGCGGAACCTTTCTTACCAACCAAGGTTGGAGCTTCGCGTAAAGCGAACGCGCCGGCGACGTGGCCGAGGTGTAAGCGCTTGACATGGAAGATGTGTTTGAGCGAGGATGGGTAGGCGGCGACCGCGCGAACGTGGGAGCGGAAGGCGTCTTCGGCACGAGATTTGAGACCTGTGTCGGATTGCATTTTTTTCTCCGCGGCGGAGAGTAACGCTTTGACCGCGACGTGTTCGGTCAGGTTGTTGCGGGAGTAGTTGGAGGGATTCTTGTTGTTGCCGCAATACTTTTGCATCGTCGTTCGTGCCAGGACGTCTAAAACTGCGCCTAACTTTGCCTTTGAAAACGTAAGATCTTCGATGTCGTTTTTCAACGCGTTTTCAAACTCCAATTCTTTTGGACCAAGGAAAAGAACGGCTTCGCCGTCGTTGCCGAGACGCGCGGCGCGGCCAACTCTATGCGCGTACGTTTTCGAGTCCGTGGGAGGGTCGACTTGCACCGTCGCGCCGACGTTGTCGAAATCTAACCCACGAGCACCAACATCTGTGCACAAGAGAACACCTCTTTCTTGCGATTGGAACCTGGAGACGGTCTTTTGACGCTCGGATTGCTTTTGCGCGCCGTGTAAACGAAAGACTTCGTAGAGGCTGCTGCTCGAGGATTTTCTTCGACTCTTTTTACTATTATTATTATTCTCTTCATCGTCCGAATCGCTTTCGCTGCTGCTGCTGCTACTACTACTACTACTATTAGCACTAGTATTGTTCCAGTCCCTTTCGTTCCCACCACCGCCGTCGTCATTCTTCTGCCCAGCTAACCAGGACAATATTTCGTAGTGATACTCCACGGACTCTCTGCTCGCAAAGAACACGATGACTTTGTTCAAATCAGACAACGCCCATCCGGCGAGTAAACCAGCGATAGCTGCCATTCGCGCTTTCGGCGGCGTTTCGAATATCGTGTGCGTGAGCTGCGAAGGCACGCGAATCTTTTTGTTTTTTCCGTCGTCGCCACCAACCTGTCTCCCAGAAGCTCTCGCCATGGCTTTCATTAATCCTTCTTCGTCCTCTTCATTCTCGTTGTCGTCTTCTTGTTGAACAAACTCAATCTCGCGATCGGCTTCAGGGTTTACGTCCACTGTCACCGCATTTTGCATTTTCCTTCGCAAACGTTCCGTACCTGGCGTCAACGTAGCCGACAATAACGTCATTTGCAAAAATGGAGGCGACGCCGATGCCACCCGCGCCTCCTTTTTCGTTCTCTCAATGATATCTAGAATAGCTTCGATATCCTTCTCAAACCCTAAATCTAAAACGCGATCGGCTTCGTCGAATACGATAAAACTGACGTTCACGTACGTAAACGCAGCGGTATTTTGCAAGTGATCCAACAATCTCCCCGGCGTGGCGGATAAAACGATACACCCTTTCCTCAACTTTGCCTTCTCCTTCGCTCTATTTTCTCCCCCGTGAATCGATCCGGTGGAAATCCAATGGTACGGTTTCGATACTTTCTCGATAAACGAAGAGACTTGCGTGGACAATTCTCTCGTTGGCACGATTATTAAAGCCCTCGTGCCATCTTTCCTATCGATTCTAGGCTTCGCTACTCCTAAACTAATAACTATCGGCAAAACGTACGCCAAAGTCTTTCCGCTTCCAGTTTCTGCTCGAACGTAACAATCCTTCCCGTTTAGAATCGACGGCACCGCCAACTGTTGCACGAGAGTTGGCGTCGTAAACTGTAAATCAACGGACTCGGACATAATTTTAATCAGCGTCTCTGGAACGCCGAGCTCAGCGAACGATTTCGCTGTCGACGCGTTGCTATCAAACACCCGGTCCCGATGCGGCGCTGCGTCTCTATTCGCTTCATCGTCATCCAATTTGTCCTTCTGCGTTGCTTTCTTCATCAAATTCGCCCAATCCGCTGGATTAAATGCTTCCTCCTCTTCGTCATCGTCCCCCTCCTCCTCCTCTCCCTCTCCCTCTCTCGTTTTCGGTTGTTGTTTTTCAATCTCCAAATCGCTCTCTTTCTCCGTCTTCTTCGACAATGCCGTTAACACATTTTCCCTGTGTTCGCGCGAGTTTTTCAAGAATCGTTCTTTCGCGGTTAAGTGCGCATCCTCCGCGTTCGCATCCTCTCTCGTCGTCGTCGTCGTCGTCGTCGGTTTCTTCACCCAAGTCGAGCCGCCAGATGCAGCAGCGCTCTCGTCGCCACCAGCAGACGCCGGAGCGGCGACGACGAGTCTTTTGCGCCCATTCTTCCTCATCGTCTCTTCGCCCGCGTCACCAACCCAAGGTCGCTTTCTCGTCGTCCCCGCGTCTCTGGTGGTGCCGTCCATCGGGTTGGTTCTTCCCTCTCTTTTCCGCTTCTCTTTCCCTCCCTGCCATTTCTTCTTCCCTCGAGCGACGGTTCTTTTGCGAGGGTTACCTTTAGGCACTCTCCGACGGGCGCTGTCGTCGCCGCCGTCGCCGGAAGAAGACGAAGAGGAAGAAGACGCGCCTGCGATGTTCAGGATTAAACGACCGCCCCCGGCGTCGTCGTCGCCGTCGTCGCCGGCCGGCATTTTTTTTGGAGCGAATCGAGACGACAAAAACGAACAAAGAAAATGTGGAGAAAGAAGACGCAGCAACACACCTAAAAAATGAAGTTGTTCAATCACAAAATGTCCTCGCCGCGTGACGCGCGCTATCACACGCCGCACCGTGCTTTTTTAAGTCGAGGCAACGCGCGAGTACGCGTCGTCGTTCCCGTGAAACGTGTGCAACCAGCCGTGTTTGCACACGATGCATTCGTGACCAAAAAGATGAGCACGTTTACGCACGGCGACGTTCGAGTCGCGGATAATCGATTCTTGGTACATTTCGACGAGAGAAGGTGCGCAAAGATAGACTTTGTTGTACGCGATGGCAAATGGGGCGACTTGCCCGGATGTGCTGAGATATTTCGCGAGTCCTGATACGCATCCTGGCCAGTCAGGGTTGAAACAATCGTCGAGTATCACCACTCCTTTTTTATCGAGACATTCGTCGGCGGCTAATTTCAAATCCTTCAAAGTCGTCTCTAACGTGTGCGATCCGTCTATGGAAAAGATTCGGACTGGACCGTCTTCGTCTTCGTTAAAGTCTGTTTCCTTGGACATCTTCGTCGAGTCTTTCGAGATGGGCACGATAAAGCTCGGCAAACCCGAATCAACTCCCCCATCCCACGAGAAAGAGCCCGTTGCCTTCATCGCCTCGCACGCCTGCGCCATGTTTTTTCTAAACTTATTGTAATCTCCTACTCCAGACTCGTCCACGTTATTCGTTTGATTCTCGAAACAGTCGATAGCTATGCACTTTTCGTCCTGTTTTCTCAGGGACAATAACGCTAAAAACGATCTCCCCTGATACACCCCGATCTCCGCTAAACTCGTCTTTTTCCTCTCAACACCTAATCGAGTCTTTTGGCACGCATCTATCGCTCGGTAGACGTCTACACCTCCAACCTCGTAAAACCCGCTCATTTTTGAAACGAGCGTCTTTACCACGTCTTCCTTTCCTCCCCCGCGGTCGTCTCTGTTCCGTCCCACGTCTTTCTTCTCGTCTTCTCCTCTTCTTCTTTCGGCGGCTGCGCGTAACTTGTTTTCGTTCTCGTTAGGTAAAATTCCGCTTCGTGTTGGTCCGAATCGTCGTCGTTTCTGTCGTCGTCTTCCTCTCGGATGCTGCCGCTGCCTGCTGCCACGGGGGAGACATGGAGAAACCGACGACGACGCGTCCATCATCCGCGTGTTTTGACGAACGATGCGGTGGTGATTTTCGGCGACGTTTGGCGATACACAAAGAACGCACACAAAAGGAGAGACCATTTTTAAAGAAGAAGAAAATAATGCCTCTTTCCATTTTTTTGTGCAAAATTTAATTGTCCGACCATTTTGTCGGACAATTAAATTTCGTATCTTTCTTTCTCCACACGAACGCGAAAAGCAAAAAATACGCGCGACTTTTCCCCCGGGAGAAAAACGAAGAAGAACGATATGGGCGGCGCGCACTCGTCGGCCATCTCCCGATCGAGACAAAACGAGGACGACGGCGGCGGCGGCGGCGGCGAGGTTGAGGAGGAGGTGGAAATGCCCGCTCGGACGACGAGGACGACGACGTCGAGGACGACGAAACCCGAAAGAGAAGAAGACGAAGAAGAAGGAGGAGGAGGAGGGAGTGGTGGTGGAAACAACGAGGCGATGAAAGACGAAGAGCGAGGAGAAGAAGAAGACGAGCGCGAGGGCGACGAGGAAGAAAACAGCGGCAGAGTTGTGGCGTCGTGCAGAGTGTGTTTAGAACCCATACGATTGTGCGACTTGGTCGAAATGAACAGCAGCGGCAGCGGCGGCAGCAACGGTGCTGAAGCCACCCTTTTGGGGTGTAAGTGCGCAGGCGTTGGCATACATTTGAACAGAGAGTGCGGCTTGAAATATCTCAAGAATTTACGTCGACCGAACCAGGCGCTGACGGTGTGCGAGGTCTGACAAAGCCCCATGTCTGAATTTGCGGAAAAAATCCGACCAGTGCTCTCGACGTCCGAGTCCGAGTCTCCGTTTTCCCTTCACGATAGGGATGGCTTCATCCACACTTTAACGCGCCCGCGACGCCGACCGAGCGAGTGGTGCGAATTCTTCTGCTTCCTCGTTCCGTGCCTGCCGTGCATCGCGCTCGCTTCGACCAACTGTTTCCACTTTTTGTGCATCTCTGCCATGCGTTTTCGAGCGTACATTTTCCTCGGCGTCATTTTAGCCGTGCTGATAATATTCTTATCCGACGTCTATTTGTCCATGGAATCGAAATTCAAGTCGCGAGAGAGAGAGGAAAGAAAGGACACGTATGATACCGGCAACGATAGCGGATATAATTCCGATTACTACCACCACTCTGGATGGAGAGGCAGAGAATCTAGGCCAATGTTTGGAGGAAGAGGAGGAGGATGGAATAGCTTTTATTACGACGCGTAATAGCGCGTCGCGCTCGCGTATTTTCGAGTGATGGTAAATTCAAAATCCAAGAGGAGACCTTTGATTTGAGAGACGGAAAGAGAGAGATATAAATTCAAAAAATTTATAAAAACAGCATTTCGACACGCGCGTTATTTAGTGCACCATTGTAAATACCCGATGACTGCAGCAGAAGAAGATGGCGCATTTGCGGTCGTCGCGCCAGAATCGCGTCGTTCCTCGCACGACGAGTTGCTCGATTTGTTAGCGCGAGCGGAAGAAGAGTTGGCGTCGTCGTCCTTGAAACAGCAACAATATAATCGCGAGAAAAATAGAAGAGGGGAATTTGAATCGCAATGCAAAAGCACCACAGACAACGGCTATAACAATAACATTACCACGCCTTTGAAGTGTCACGGCGGCACGGAGAGAGACATTCCTCCGTCTTCGTCTTCGTCTCCATCCCTGTCGTTCCAAACACCGCAGAATTTATCGCAGTTGCGCACGCGAACGCGATTGTCGCCTCCTTTGCTATTGGTACCTGGAGGAGGGAACACGAATATATCGCCGAGATCATCGAATGGAAGCAAAGTATCGCCATTATTTTCAAGTTTGTCGTCGCCGGAACGAGAGGTGTGCGCGATATGCATGTGCAAGTTGGACGATGTGGAGTCTCCGAAAGTCAGTCGGGAGGATTTGACGGGTCTTGGAACTACTAACGACGACAGTACCGATGGCGACAAAGAGAACAAAACGAAACAACAACAACAACAACAACAAAGGAAGAAAGAGACGTACACTTTACCGTGCATGCACAAATTTCACAGAAAATGTTTAGAGGATTGTCGCGCGAACGATTTTTCGCAGTGTCCGATGTGTAGGGAGGATTTGCCTGGAGGTTTAACGCCGGATTACGTGAGGCAGATGAGGGCGAAGAAGCAAGAGGAGGATCCGGACGCAGCGAGAAGAGCGTACGCGGTTCAAAGAAATCGAGCTGCGAGAGAGGCGGTGAGAGCAGCGGCGTTGAGGAGACAGATGGCTGCAGGGGTGTTTAGCACGAGTCCGACGAATTCGATGAGTTTGTCTACGCCAGGTCAACAACCGCGAACGCCGCTGGCGTGTCCATCGGGCGTAGGGGGTACATCGCCGGCGAGCGCGAGTGGAAGCGGGGAGAAAGTGGGTGGAGGTACGTGTGTGGGCGGTGGTTTGCGAAGGACAAACTCTGGAGCGGGTGTCGATGCGAGCACGGATAAGAAACCTCCACTTCCGCCGCGAGGTGTTCCTTTGAACAGAGGAGGAGACGAAGCGTACAATCGACATCGACGACAGAGGTCAAATCTTACCGAACAATTAGCCAAAGTAGAGAATTTGGACGACAAGGACGACGAGGACTTAGACATGGACGACTTAGACATGGATCTTTCCCAATCGCAAAAGTCGGAGAACCATTAAAATAGAACTAGTGTAGAAAAGCAAGCATAAAAAAAGTCGCGAAAGCAAAGCAATTTGTTTAAGTTGTGTTGTAAAACCATCATATTACTGTTGTTAATCAAAAAAAATATCCCCGGGGTTAACAACCATGGGAACACCAAACGCGTTTTCAACCACTCGTCGTCCGTCTGGTAGCGTCTTTCCTACGTATTGCATCAACTCTTCCTCCGGTATATCTTCGTATTTCGGTCGCACGCCATTCGCGCTACTTCTGCCTTCAGTCGAAGTCTTCTTCTTTTGTGGCGAAAGCACACGTCTCGGTTGCGTTCGCGACACCCCAGGTCTCGAGTATTTACTAGTGCTACTATTACTATTACTATTACCAGTACTAAACGGATGCACGGTAAAAATCTCCCACTTCGTCGTCCCATCCACGACGTGCTCCGCAAATCGCATCCCCCATTCCCTGTGCATGTTCACATCTATATTTTGCACCAACTCGTGGAAATCCCCGACAGAACTCAACCCGTTCCTAATTTCTAACTCAATCGTCGACTCAATCGCGCCAATATTCCCAGAGATGAGTACAATATCACGCACCGGGTCCAATCCCGCCGCTCGGCCTACGGTATCCGCCCACTCGTGCAACATTTTAATACACTCGTCTTTGTGGCCGTATTTCGCCACGAGGTTCCACCGGGCGACGACAGAAGCCGACTGTGAACTCGAGCGTCCCTGTTGTTCTCGTTGCCGTGCGGTATCGCTCCCGTTGATGCCAGATAAAACGGATGAAAAAGAACCCGCCTCTTTCTCTTCGTCCAAATTTAACGACGACGACGACGACGACGACGACGAGTTCTTCGTCATCATCTTCTTCGCCTCCAATTCGTCCGAGTCTAGAATTTCCCACAAAGTCGCATTCGAAGACGACGACGACGAAGAAGAAGAAGAAGAAGCGCTTTCGAGCGTCTCCGCGAACAGCTTCGCAAACGTCGCGTCCCTTTCTTCCTCCTCCTCCTCTCGTTGTGGATCTCGCCCGTCGTTGCTCCAAGACGAGGGTGCGGCCGACACTTTCCTCGTTTTCAAAGCTCTTCGTTGTCTTCTTCCTCCTCCTCTCAATACTAATGTTTTCTGTTGCGCGTGCCTCCTCCTCCTCCGCGGGAAGAACGCGGAGAGACTTTCACCCCCTCGAAGACGAAAAACCGACGAAATCGTCGTCGTCATCGTGGTGGTGGTTTTGGTGGTGGTCGCGAGTGTTCAGTCCTCTCTTTGAAGAGTCGTCGTCTTCAGCGTAAATGGTAAAGCGCTTTGGTGTAGGTATTAAAGAAAATATCTCAAACCCTAAATACACCCAAACCCTAAACCCTAAGTAGTGTGGACTGCCTGAAAAAGATGGGGCATTAATTGGAAAGGAATGTCATCGTCGTCAAATAACGAACGCGATAATATCCCCGTCGTCGTCAACAACAACAACAACGAGAAGAAGAGCTTTTTGGATGTCTGCCTCCTCCTCGTCGCACAAAAAGTCGTCGTCGTCGTCGTTTCAACCCGCACGCGGAGGAGGAAGCAGGGGAGTCAACACCAATTGGACGACTTTGACGACCAAAAACATTGGGGGCGATGATGATGATGATGATGATGGGAACGAATCGATCGGAGACGAGGAGACGTCGTGGACGACGACGACACCGAGAGAGAACCGAATATCCTTCGACGACGTGGAGAAGAACAAAGGAGGAGGAGGAGGAAAAGAAGAAGAAGAGGCGCGAGGAAAGAGGAGGAACGTGGAAGTGACGAGGCAAACGCTGCTCGTGCGCGCGGAAGATGAATGCGATTGTGATGCTGACTCGGAAGAAGAGGAAGAGAAAGAAAAAAAAGATGCGTTCGAAGGGACGACGACGACGACGACGAGAGAGGTTCACGTTCGCAAAAGAGACGTCGTCGCGTGCGAGTTAATCACCACCAGCACCACCACACGTGGAAAGAAAAGCAGGAGGAAGAAGAGTTCTCCTCCTCGTCATCGAATCGTAATCACGTCCTTTCCGAGAAGGAAGAGGTTGATTGACTACGCGACGTTGCCTCGATTTTTGTTCTCCGCGAGCGCTTCATCGACAAACGAAGAAGAATTTAAAGCGGGGAAAGAGAACAGCGGGAAACGGTTTGGACATAAGAGAAACGTACATGTAGTCAAATACGCGTCTTTAGACGAAGCTTTAGAAGATGTGAAACGAATAGAAGAGGCGTGCGGGTTGGAACATCAGCGAACGAATAAAAGGGGGAGATTTTTGGTGCTTATTAACCCAGCTGCGGGAAGAGGGAAAGCGGAGGAGGTGTTTAAAAAACACGTGGAGCCAGTATTGAAGTGCGCGAAAAATTGCGTGGTGGATGCGATCGTGACGAGGAGAAGTGGAGAAACGGAAGAGAGGACGTACGAGAGGAGTAAGGATTCGTTGTTGTTAACGAGAGGTCGAGAATACGATAACCACAACGGTACTCACGACGAGGATGCGCGAGTTCTCGGCATCATCGCTATTGGAGGCGATGGTACGATTGCAGAAGTGTATGCGGGTCTAGAGAGAGCACAAAAAGAACTCGGGACACACGAAAGTATTCCGATCGGTGCTATTCCCGCCGGTTCGGGGAACGCCATTTCCGTTTCTCTGGCAGAACAGAGCAGAGAGGTGAACGACGCCACGACGATGGCGTTGCTTATAGCAAAAGGTCAAACGATTCGGCTGGATGGAGCAAGACTGGAGATTTACCGCAACGACGAAAACAGCAATAACGATACGACGAACCATGCGACAAAAAGTAATGGCGGCAAGAGGAGGTTAAGTTTGGACAGGAGAAACGGCAGTAAGAAGAACGGCAGTAGCAGTAACAATACGAACGACACGAACAATAGAATAGCGGTATATCAAAACACAGCTTTATTGAGCGTTTCGTGGGGTTTTTTTGCGGATGTTGATTTAGAATCAGAACGCTTCCGCTGTCTAGGAGGGACTCGATTTATCCTACAAGCGATTGCCCGACTCATCAATCTGAGAACGTACAAGATGGATTTAACCTACAGAGTCTCTCAAGAGACCAAATCTGTGTGCGAACGACTCGAGAAATCACTCCCCGGTCGTAAAGAAGGCGAATTCCGAACGATAAAAGACGAAAATATTCTAGGAATATGGGCGATGAACCTCCCCTGGGGCAGCAGCGACACAAAATCCGCGCCGCTCGCTTCGCCTTCTGACGGATTCTTTGACATCATCATCGTCCACCCTACGAGTAAACTAAACTTGCTCAAATTGCTGCTCGACTTTGACACGAAAGGATCACACGCGAAGAACGAAGCCGTCACATACTTGAAAACGAGCGAATTCGTGCTCACTTTACTCGGTCGATCCGATTTGACCAAGGGCGTGAGCTGTTCTACCGACACCCCCGCCGGCGCCACGACAAACATCGCCAACCCGCTCGGATGCATGGACGCCAGAGAAGATCCCGAAACGCCATCCACCGCACTATCTGACCTATATGAAGGCGGTCGTGTCATGATCGACGGTGAAGTCGTCCCAGACGTTTGCTCTCGGGAAGATATGTTCACGGTCAAAGGCTGCGTCGAGAGAGGTTTGGCCGATGTCTTCTCCTTTGCGCCTTCTTCTTCAAATGTCATTTCTGCCGGTGGAAGTATAGCTTGATATGCTACTCCCACTACGACGTATAATACTTGGAGAGAGCAAGAGAGCTTGTTTTTGAAGTGTAATACTATATTTTTTCCTGCGTTGCGCTCGCGCTACTCCTTACTAAGTTTTTTGGAGAAAGAAGGGGGGGGACATATTCTCCTCTCCCGGAGGTCTTTTTTGCTCTAAAAACCTGCATCTATCTTTTCACTCTGTCGTCACTTTTTTGCCGACGCGGAGAGAGCCAACGGGGCGTACGCATTCGAACGTCGCGAAGAGCACGAAGAGCGCATAAATAGAAGTAGAGCGTCTCGCGCGGAGTAAGAGGAAGAGGAAGAGAGAAGAAAAGATGTCGACCCCGGCGGAGATTAGTGTGCCAAAAGTGGATGAAAACGGCCAACCTTTATCCAAGTCCGCGTTGAAAAAGCTCGCGGCGAAAGCGGAAAAGGAGGCCAAAAAGGCTGCTCGCGCGGCAGAGTTAGCCGCGGAATTAGAG
>Ga0066856_10000601_pt1 | contig 13569 bp, 18 predicted proteins | sample ETNtaG_5_FD_65605 | JGI IMG/M metagenome (GOLD analysis project Ga0066856, IMG submission 65605) | Marine microbial and viral communities from oxygen minimum zone, Eastern Pacific Ocean - ETNP201406SV205 | ecosystem: Environmental > Aquatic > Marine > Oceanic | place: Pacific Ocean: Eastern...
AAAAACAAATCAACAGAGAGGTGGTAGATATGAGTACATTAACATTAACGGATCGATATGAACGAACAGAAGAGGACGAATACGGTCCGGGTTATAAGCAACCCAAGATGTTCCTACAGTTTTCTAAGATAGAAGACTCGCAAGGGAACCCTAAACCGCTTACGTCAGTTCTAACTGATGATAATAAACGTGTGCGTGTTACACTAGAACAAGCACGTAAAATGAAAGCACTAGAGCAAACTATCGAAAAGCCTTACGATAAACAAAAGTTTGCTGATACCATTCAATACGAGAAAGGTCTACGTGCTTGGTTGAAATCTCCAGTTCTGGATATGTTGTAAAAACTTGACAGATATGAGAATCATGTTATACTGTAAGTATAGTCAATTAAAGAGAGGAAACTATTATGATGAGTAAAGAATTAGAAAATGCAATCCTAGCCCTAGGTCGTTTAACTTCTACTAGTGATATGTCTGTACTAGCAGACCACTTTCGTAGGCATCAAACGTTTCTAGGTAAACAAAAGGGTGCTGGTCTTAAGATTGGTGATACTATCGAATGGGAATATGGTGGAATTCTCAAGCAAGGTGTCATTACTAAGAACAATCGTTCTACAGTAGACGTTACTAATGTTGGGAATAACACGGGTTTTAAAACTAGAACTCGACTTCATAAATCAATGATTACTAGAAAGGTAGCATAATATGACAAATCTATATCTATTTGACCACGCAAGTGGTAACTTTGACGGAGACAATGCGTCTGATAACATTCTTGTAGACCATAAGTTTGGTGATACAGGAATGAGTGTTCAGAATATTGACTTCTCAACTGTTAAAGTAACAGAAGTAGAGGGCATTGATATGTCCGACTATCCAAAATTCTGTGATGCTTATATCTCTGAGGCTACAATCAATGGTGTCGAAGCCACTGAGGCTCAGTTAGATGAGATTAATGATAATGGAGAGTTCGTACTCGAATCAGTTTACGACTACATTTATTAATGGAATCACTTCAAGTATTTTGGGATACACTTCAACCCTTAATCATTACCGGTATAACTGTTGGTGTAGTACTAGCAGTTATAGTTGGCTCTATAAAATTCGGTTGGCGATATGCGCCCTGGATTGTGTTATTAGGACTAGTTATTTTATTCCTAAACTAAATAGCGAGGTATGAAAATGATAATTCGAAATATATTTATAGGTCTCCTACTCCTCACTTGTTGGGGTATGATTATATCTGGCACGGTCTCTATGGCTAGGGCACAGATGGTAGATAACAATCCTTTAAATTTGAACCCTCCACAAAAAGAACCTGATGCAGAAGTAACAACTCCAGAGATTAAATTACTTTGCAGATTTGAGGGTACACTAGATTTCGCTATCGCTATGTACATACTTCCAGAATTTGCACGTGCTAGTATTAAACCACTAAGCGAAGACTACGATGCAGTACCTTGGGTACCAGTGCATCTACAACCAAGCAATGACGGTACTGAATATCGTCTATGGTTACAATTAGACAATGGCTTTATGATTTTTGCAGTTAACAGACAAACTCTAGCCTATACAGTTTTACAATCTATAAATATGATGGGAAAGCAACTATATCAAGGTGGTTGGTGTCAGATTGTAGAGTAAACGGTGTCGATGAAAATAATATATAACAATCAACTTATTGATATAGATGAATTGAGTGGGTTAATGACGGAAGAAGAACTTATACATCTAATAGAAGTATTCGGGTTTCCAGGTTGGGCTTCACCGGGTTTCTATCGTTGTGTAGAGTTAGGCTTTATCGAAGAAGGTCTTGATGAATGGGATTACATTCATACTTACATAGAACGTGACCCTGCTACTTTGCATTAAGCAATTCTAAGAACTTACCAGCATAATAATCTTGCATTATCGGACCCCAATGTCCACCAATTGGACCAAGTTCCGGATCCATTGACTTTATATCTCTTGCTTTACATTTGTTTAAGATAAACAACTGTTCTTTCTCACTAAAGCTATCCCAAGGTTTAAACTTCTCAGGTTCTCTCTTTTTATTCTCAATACAGTTTATTACAATATCATGAGTCCACTTTGGTACCATTGTTCTTAAACTTACTGGTTTTGTCTTTTCTGTATCTTCTCTCCAGATCCAACCAGGAAACTCTGCACTCAATTCGAACACATTTTCTTTTCCCATTATTGCATGAAACGTTTCACGTGCCAGTGTTCTTCTATAAAAATGTCTAGGGTTTGGTACAAACTCAGTAATATGATGATGTAGATTTCTTAAACTTTCAGGATAGTGATTCATTTCTTTATTGAGTTTAGCAGGAGTATCTTCTCCTGGCATTATATCCTGTCTTTGCCATACTGGTTCGTACATAGAATTCCATGCATCAACTCCCTTTGGTTGATAAGCTAATGGCTCACTGTATCTAGGAGAATATGTCCAGAGTACAAATAACCCTTTTGGTTTACCATATTTTTGGATAGCATGGACAACATTGTGCATCATAACATTATTGCCTGTTCCACCTACACCTAGATTAATAACAGGTGTATTAAGTTTTCTACTTATTATTTGTCCTATAGTTTGCTCGTACTTGTTGCCTACGCCCATTACATGAGAGCATCCTACAATAACATAGCTATTTTGCCAATCATATCGGTCGAAGTCTAATGGATTTCTAAAGCCTTCTTTGTTTAATCTGTATTCTACTTGATTGTCATACCAGTACCAATCAGGGCCAATCTCTTGTTTTAGGTCTAACCATGTTTCTTTTTTATCTCCACCATAGAACTCAGCTACCCAATAAGGATCTTTTCCCTCTGGTTCAATACAAGCCCAATTAGTTTCAGGTGGGGGAGTAGGTGTATCTTCTACTGTTTTGTCTCTAGTACTTTCAATAGGTATTAATTGATTTATAGAACTCCAAAAGCCCAATTCAAAATCATTGATTGGCATTGCGGTTGCATAACCCCAATCTTGTACCCTCATATAAAACCAAGGTCTTTGTTTCTTTAGATTAGGTCTATCTGCCCATGGGTTATCCCCTTGGTTCTTTACGTACTCTTTGTATTTCAGATATTCTTCTTTTTTACTCATGTGTAAGTCCTTGACAATCTGGTCGAATCATTATATACTATATTTATGTTCGTAGTTAAAAGGGATTAAAATGACACCAGTACTTTATATATTAATGCGTAATGACTTAGATAGTCTTAACCCAGGTAAAGCAATGGCTCAGGCATCACATGCCAGCAATCAGTTTGTCCACTCTATAAAAGAGGGAGGCATGATTGATTACGAATTGTTTAATATGTGGGAAAATGAAACTACAAAGGGATTCGGAACAGTACTTGTTCTAAGTGTCAACGAAACACAATTACAATCTTCTATTATGATGGCAGAAAAGCATCTAGCACATTGTGGAATAGTACACGACCCAACTTATCCTATTCAAGACGGAGAGATAGTACATCACATACCACTTGATACATGTGGTTATATATTTGGTGATAAGGAAGATCCTATGATTAATGCAATCTTGGGTTTGCTTCCATTACACCCATAAACTTGACAACTATGGAAAAGGTGTTATTATAATATTATGATGAATTCAGCAGAGGTATATGATATGGAACATGTAGGTGGTAAACACACTCATTTTGAACGGAACGTACTTTATCACCACAAGTATAATTTCCAAATAGATAATTCAGGTGTTGATTATAAAGATATTTTAGAACGTGAAGAAATTGGTTTCTCACGTGAACAAGTTGTAGCGGCGGCTATTGTTGCCGATGGTTTGAACGAAGGACAATATGTAAAAGCCGCAGGTGGTGTTTTTGATTTTGCTGAGACAAAAGAAGGTAGTCGATATCTTCAAATGAAAATTCCGAATAAAGATATTCTTGTAGGTGTTCTACATTTATATCCACATCTAATCGAAGATAAGCACATTGAAAGTGCAAAAGAAATTATTAAAGAACTTGAAATGGACTTCATGTTTAAAATCATGTCAGAAGATATGACAGAATTTGAACAGGGCATTGCAAGTATACTGGCGTCTACAGATAAACTAGCCAAGCAATATTGGGGTGTAGCCGCATATCTACCGACTTATGCAGTTAAGAAAGTATGGGAACGGGAAGTTACTGACCGTAGTGAAAATTCAGTACACATAACATCAACACGCAACGATGGTAAAGTGTTCATGGACATTACAGTATTGAAATCACATTCAAGTCAAACGTTTCCTGGTTTCAATGTATCTGCTATTTCTAGTGACGGCAATCGTGTAAGTTTCTTTAGTACCAAAAGTTTTTGGGAAGTAGATAAAGAATTTACGATTACTGCTAAAGTTAAAGGTCATGGAACTGTTTGGAATCAAGAACACATTGCAGAGACAAGGTTGAATTACGTAAAGGCTTTATGATTCCATTACTACTTACTCTTTGTTACTTAGGAGCAATATACGGTTTCGTATGTTTACTATTGTTACTTTGGAACAACGAAGACGTTAAATGAGAATAATCTGTTATAAGTCACCAACCGATTACGTCACACACGATTTTCCAAAAGAAGAACTCAATGAAATATTAGACATATGTAAAGAACTTGATATCAAGTGGTATGTCCTAGTATATTAACAACGAAAGAATAAATACGATTATGAGTAAGTTACTAGTACACAAGCACCTGTTAATTCGTGCCGAGGTTAATAAGCCTCTACAAAACAAAAACAAAGCAATTAAGTATTTGCGAAAGATGATTAAAGCCATTGGTATGAAACCAATGTATGGGCCTACTGCATCTTATTGTAAGATGGAAGGCAATAGAGGTCTAACTGCTTTTGCAATTATAGAAACATCACATATCGCTATGCACATATGGGACGAAGTGAGTCCTGCATTATGTCAGTTAGATGTATATACTTGCTCAGAAATGGATCCTAATCAGGTTCTGCCTTTCTTAGAACTTATGGAACCTACTAAAGTAGAATATAAATTCTTAGATAGAGAAAGTAAGTTTGAAGAAATATACTCAAGTAAATAATTCAAACGTATACAAATTACTAAATCCCCGAAAGATAAGTATTAATATGAAAGAAGTAGTTTTAGTAACAGGTGGGTTTGACCCATTACATTCTGGTCATATAGAATACTTCAAGTCTGCAAAAGAACTAGGCGATGAACTAGTTGTAGGCATAAACTCAGATGAATGGTTAACTCGTAAAAAAGGCAGAGCATTTATGAACTTTGCTGAACGTAAAGCAATCATCGAGGCATTAGAAGTAGTTGACAAAGTTATAGACTTTGATGATAGTGATGATACTGCCAGTTACGCATTATATAAGATACAATCTATGTATCCAATCGGTACTAAGTTTATATTTGCAAATGGTGGAGATAGAGGTAATACTACAACACCTGAATACAAACAGTATGCAGAAATGCCATGGGTTAGATTTGAATTTGGTGTAGGTGGTGCAAACAAAAGAAACTCTAGTAGTTGGATACTCAACGATTGGAAAACACAAAGAACTCATCGTACATGGGGATATTGGCGAGTACTTGATGATAAACAACCTAAGGTTGGGCAGAAGATAAAAGAACTAGTTATCAACCCACGCAAGAGTTTATCGAATCAAAAGCATAGATATAGAAACGAATATTGGTATGTCCTAGAAGGAGATATCATGATTGAACTAGAATTTAACAAGAAAAAAGAAGCAATCTATCTGCGTCCACATGACACATTCTTAATACCTAAGGAATGTTGGCATAAAACAACGAATATTGGTGACGAACCAGCACATATTATTGAAGTACAATATGGTGAAAGTTGTGAAGAATCAGACATTTTAAGAAAATAAATCACTCCAAAAACTTGACAATATAACGATTCGTGTTATATTATATACATAATAAACAAATAGAGAGGTTAATTATGAATATGAAAACACTAATAGCTACAGTATCAATGATTGTAGCATTGACTACTTCATCGAATGCGATGGACGAAAGTCAATTTAATCAAATGAAAAAGGACGGTATGATTACCACGTTTGGTAATTACGTTTCTACTGATAATAAAATAGATACTCCTTGGGGTTCTCATTATTATTTACCTAGTGATACATTCATGAAGAAAACACAAAGCGAATATAGTGAAGTGTTTTGGACTAATGGATTTGCTTGGGGTAACTTTAATGGTGATAATACTCCAGACTTGTTAATGGCATGGGAATTGCATACACAATGTCAAGGACAGATGTATGAAGATAAACATACTGGTACTTACTTTTGTCTTGCTGAATCATTAGACGACAAGAGAGGTATGTTACCATTCTCTATATTTGAAGTTGATGCTAATGGTAGAGAAAGTTTAGACCATAAACTTATTAACGATGTTAGCATAGGTGCTAGAAATTGTATGAGACCTATCGTAGCTGATTTCAATAGTGACGGTATAGATGATATCTATTGTGGAAGTGCATTCGGTGTTAAACATAATGGTAAGAGAACACATGGTGGTGCAGACTTTGTTTTCATTTCTAATGGAAAAGGTCAATGGATTAGAACTAAAGAAAAAGGTGATAACGTAAATAAAGAGCATGGCATTTACATGGGCTTCTCTCATGGTATTACAGCCGCTGATATTGATAACGATGGTGACATCGATGTTATTACTCCTCATATTAAATGGGAAAGTGTAAGAGGTGGTGGTAAAATTTATTGTCATATAAATGATGGTAAAGGTAACTTCACTGTTAAGTGGTGTGCTGACCAGTTTGCTCATGCAGTTACAACAGGTGACTATAACGGTGACGGTCATGTAGACTTGATGGCTTCACATGGGTGGCATCAAAGTCCTGCTTACAAGCATAACAATTCTAAAAAGCATAACCAAACTGTAATCTTGTTTGGTGATAGTTCAGGTAAGTTTGGTAAATCTAAATCAACTAAGAAGTGGTTATACCCAGAACCAGCATATGACATCTACGGTTCAGGTTACTTGTTAACTGATGTTATCGGTCCAGTATCATGGGACTTTGATAACGATGGTGATGTAGATATCGCAGGTTCATCAATTGGTCCTCTTTATGTCGGTGGTACTCATACAGTATGGGCTAACGATGGTAAAGGTAAATTCACTGTTGCAGACCAAGTTCCAATGATCCCTTCTCCTGACTTTGTTAAAACAAGAAAAGGATTTAAGAAGAACATCAAAATGGAAAGCAATCAATGGAATTCATTTTGTACTAGAAGTACATTGATTGACGTTAATGAAGATGGTCTAATGGATATCTTATGTGATGCTTCTCCTCAAGACAAGCATGGTGGTTGGTTCTTTGTTAACAAAGGCGAACTTAAGTTTGAAAAAGTTTCTCCATACAAAGCATGGGAAAACGGTTGGGTTGACTACTACACAGGTATATATGGTGGTCAAAACAAAAAGTTTGAAGGCTTCTCTGACCCTGACATGATGGCTCCTGGAGCAGGTTGGTACGTATATAAGTCAGACTTCAAATAAGAATTAACTCTCTATTAAACTAAATTAGCCCGGCTTTATGTCGGGCTTTTTTTATTGATAAATAAAGTATGTAGTTAATAGAGAATTAAATATGAAAAGAATTATTAAACTAGACCCAGATATAAATCCAATAACAGTTAAAGACGGTAGAGGTATAATAAGTACATTCTATCCACAAACAACTGATATCAAAGAGTGGAGTTATATAGTAACTCTCAAAGGGTCTGTAAGAGGACATCATCTACACAAAGAGTTTGACGAATATATTATGTTTGTAGAAGGCAGTGGTGTATATACTGAACTAACAGACGGCAAAGAACTCGTTACTCCTGTAGCAACTGGTGATTGTATCTTTATCCCTAGACTAACACCTCATACGTTTTACCCAACTTCTGATTCAAAAGCAATCGCTCTTATAACAAAGAAATGGAATGATTGTGATGAGCCTTTGACAAGAGTAAACAATGAAGAAACGTAAAAAGAAAGTTAGAATGATTTTAAATGAACGTACTACTTGTAGAGTATGTGGAAGTCCTGTAAAAGAATTACATGACTTTGGTAGAATACATATCAATGATTTTCCCACAACACCCGATGATAGTCCTGGCGAAGCGCCTATGGTGTTAGACCAATGTGAGGAATGTGAGTTAGTTCAACTTAGACATACAGTTAATCCAAAGATATTATATGGAGAACACTATTGGTATGAGAGTGGATTGAATTCTAAACTTAAGAATAACTTATTTGATATTGCAGGATATGTAAATGAGAATACTAAAAAAGGTGATGTGGTATTAGATATCGGTGCTAATGATGGTACGTTGTTAAGTGCAGTTAAGTCAAATAGATATAGAATAGGTTGTGAACCAGCACCTAATCTAATTAAGAAGTTAATGAAAAACTGTGAAGCAACTATAAACGATATGTGGCATTATAAACTAATGCAAGGTAAGAAAGCAAAAGTTATTACTGCAATTGGTATGTTCTATGATATGGATAACCCAAATGATTTTATCTATAGTGTAAATGAAGCATTGACAAATGATGGCATCTTCATTGCACAGTTAATGACACTTGCTCCTATGCTTAAAATGAAAGACTTAGGTAACGTATGTCATGAACATTTAGAATACTATAGTTATAGAAGTCTTGTAGAATTATATGAAACTAATGGTCTTGAGATTTATAAAGTAGTAGAGAACGATATACAAGGCGGTAGTTATCAACTGTGGGCTAGAAAAAAGAATGAAGGCAGTATAGAATACCATGAAGACTTATCTTCTTTAAATACTTTCTTTAAAGATGTAGAACGTAATGGTATGTTGTTACGAACTGTATTACAAGATTCAAAATCAAATGGTAAAAAGAATTATGTATATGGTGCTAGTACAAAAGGAAATACAATGTTACAGTTTTGGAAACTACATGATTTATTCGAAGGTGCCGCAGAAATACACCCAGATAAAGTAGGAAGATATACTGTTGGAACAGGCATACCTATTGTACATGAAGATGATGCAAAGAAAGATGCAGACTTATTCTTTGTACCTAACTTTGGTTTCAAAGATATGTTTGTTGAAAAAGAAAGTGAATGGCTTGAGCAAGGAGGAAGAATGCTTTTTGCAATGCCAGATGTTAATGTCGTAGAAAAGAAATGAAACAAGAAATTATATATGTAACAAAAGAACAGATATCATGCACTGGAGAGAACGATGACCACCCTAAAGTTTATTATACTCTCAAAAGCGGAGAAGCAGTTTGCGGATATTGTAATATCAAATACGTACTAGTTAAGGAGAAAGAAGAATGAAAATCGCAATAACAGGTGGGGCAGGATATGTTGGTTGTAGATTAAGTGAACAATTACTAAACAACGGACATGAAGTTATTTGCATAGATTGGTTGAAGTATGGTGTTCAACCTATATTAAACATCTTAGATAGAAAAGGATTTCATTTACACAAGATGGATATTTGTAGTCCAGAAGTAGAACCTATTCTAAAAAGTGCAGATGCAGTAATTCATCTAGCAGGTATTGTAGGCTATCCGTCGTGTGAACGTGAGCCTGACTTAGCATATAGAGTTAACGTAGAAGGAACTAATAGAGTTATAGATGCTTCTGTAGGTAAACCTTTTGTATATGCAAGTACAGGAAGTGTATACGGTGAACTTGGTAAGACATGTGACGAAACATGTGAGACTAATCCAATCAGTACATACAGTGTTTATAAACTTGATGGTGAAAAGAAATTAGAAGGAACTGATGCAGTTATACTAAGACCAGCAACTGCATTTGGTGTGAGTAATAGATTAAGACAAGACTTACTTGTTAATGACTTTACTTACAAAGCAATAGCTGAAAAGAAATTGGTCTTATTTGAAAAGCACTTCAAACGTACTTTCTTAAGCATTAACGACTTGGCACGTTCATTCAGATGGGCGTTAGAGAAATACGATATTATGAAAGGCGAGATATGGAATGTCGGTGATGAAACATTAAATCATACTAAGTTAGACATTGCACAAATTATTAAAAGCAAAGTCGATTATGAATTAATTATTAACGATGAATTATCTCACGATAAAGATGGCAGAGACTATTTTGTTGACTATACAAAAATTAGAAACATCGGGTTCACTGCTACCGAAACTCTTGAAGATGGTATTGATAGTTTAGTTAAGTTGTATCACGCCGCGTGATTTTTAACAACACTTGCAATCTTTTTTACGTCTTCTTCACGTAAATTAAACTGACCTGGTAAATGCAAACCTCTACTTGCTAGTTCGTCTGCTATTGGTGTAGGCGTTCTGTACTTTCTATGAAAAGGTTGATTACAAAGACTATCGTATACTGCACGACAACCTATACCTTCTGCACGTAGTTCCTCTACGAGATTATCTCTCTTGCTTACTAGTATCTCTGGATACGTAGGTGTCTGGTGTTCTAAATCTGTAGGGATAAAGTCTACTACTTTCTTTAAATGTTTACGATACCATTTGAATAATTGTTTCTTATGTTGTACGATGAATGGTAACTTCTTCATTTGTGGCACACCGAATGATGCTTGTAAGTCTGTGAATTTAAAATTCAATCCCATTACGTTATATACTTCTCCGACTTTAACTGTTCTGCCAAAGTTTTTTATAGCATGAATTTGTTTACTAATATTCTCATCATTAGTAACTATACAACCACCTTGTCCTGTAGTAATAATCTTTGGTGCACCGAAACTAAATATTCCCATATCACCCATAGTACCACAGTGTACATCATTAACTGTTTTACTTCCCAATGCTTGTGCAGAGTCTTCGATTACAATCTTACCACTTTCTCTTAGAGATTTAATTCTTTCTTCAACGTCTTTAGGATATCTACCATTGATTGCTGATACAAATATAACTCTACAATCTGTTGGTATCTTATCAAAGTTTATACAGTAATTGAATGGGTCAACATCTACTATTACAGGAACACCGCCCATTAATATTGCACCATTACATGTAGCCGCTTGAGTATATGCACTTACGGCAAACTTCTCTCCTGGCTTGATATTAGCTATCATAGAAGCACACAGGAGACCCGTAGTAGCACTTGTTACCATGTGTGCATACTTGGCACCTGTATAGTCACATATAAGAGATTCTAATTCTCTGGTTTTATCGTGTTCCATAATCCACCCACCAGAGTTGACATAGTTGTAGACACTCTCAATTTCTTCTTTCCCATATACGGGATTCATGTGACTATTCTTTGTGAGCATTTACAAAATTCTCCATCTTATGTTTTACGTGTTCGTAGAAAATCATATTTCCTTCGATACTTGGATGAACCCAATTAAATAAGCCTTTATCTTCTAATTGCTTCCAGACATCATATTGCTCATGTATGTAATCTATAATGCTTGGCTCAATGTTATCTTTCTTTATCGTTGAACCTTTCCACGACATTATTGGATTCATAATCAAAGACATAAGTTGTCTAGTACTTTCACCAGGTCTCCAAGTGTATTTATCTAAATTATGAACTTGCATATGTTTCTCTATGTCTGCTTGTTTGATATAAATCTTTAATGTTTGGTGTAAGAAGTCTGCACCCAAATTTGGATTCATACCTTTAATGCCTGCATGTTCACATAATATGTTCTGCCAACTAGGTTCTAAGACTGTAAGATTTTCATATGGTTTAACATCATCATATGTTATATCTGTGTGAGCACCTAATATTCCAATCGGTACTTCTAGTTCATTCATTGCCTGCAAGTCTAAATGTAAAAGTTCGTTTCGTTGTTCTAACCAATCTGGGTTCTTAAAAAATCTATCAACCCATGATCCTACGTTGATGCCCTTAGTTATTATTTCTGATTCTTGATAAGAGGGCCAACACATCTTTCTTGTTTTCTTCTCGTAATATAATCTTGCTATCGGGTCACACATAACCCAAATCACAGGTTTCTTCTTTACTTGATTAGAAATGTTTCCAGATGATAAGCATCGTTGTACACAAGTTAAATTACCTATACCATGAGTAGGTAACCACGCATGTCTCTTTTTGCCAAACGTATGATTGAATTCTTCTGCAAACATATCTCCTATGTTTATATCTTTTCCATCACCGTCATTTCCTAAAGGCGTAGAATAACTTTGTACAGCCCAACTAGGACCTATGTAAATAATGTCATTATCGTATAAGACATTATCTGATACAAACATGTCATGCTTCTTGTGTTCCATTATCATAATACCACTTATATGTTTTGGCGAATGCATCTTCCATAGAGTATTTAGGAACCCATCCTAACTCTTTTAAACGTGAGTTGTCTATCGCTCTATTTTTAATTCCTTCAGGTCTATCAGTATTGAACCAAAGTTTACCTTTGTACCCACTGACTTTAATTAATAGTTCAGCTATTTCTCTAATAGAAATCTCAAAACCACTTGCTACGTTAACTGTATCATACTTGTCGTTGTTTAGAATTATATCCATTGCCTCAACTGCATCTTCAATATAAAGTATATCTCTGCTTTGATTACCGGAACCCCATATCTCAATACTGTCTGAATTGTTTTTACATGCATCGACAAACTTTTGCATTAATGCACCTATGACATGTGCATGTTCACCTACTCTATCGTGTGGTCCAAACATGTTTGTATTGATTGCAGTACGCCAATGTGTATCATACTTTTCATTACTTGCTCTACATTGATACATACCCATTAGCTTAGGTAAAGCAGTTGGGAAGTAAGTAGAGTACGGTTCGCCTTGTAGTAACTGAGTTTCTTTATATGGTTGTTCGCCAATCTCAGGATAACTACATGTGCTTCCTTGTAGTAATACTCTATCTGTTCTTGCAAAACGACACGCCTCAAATATATTATTTTGAATTGTTAAGTTCTTAATCATTAACTCAAAACTCTTATCTAAGTCTTCTTGTAATCCACCTACTGTAGCCGCATTTATAACTACGTGTGTGGGTTTCTTTATATGTATGTCTTGTTTAGTTGAGATACGTGACGTATAGTTTGCATTTTGAGTATTGCCTCCTTCTGCATCAGGTATTAGTTTCTTATACCATGTTCCTACTAGTCCTCTATCTCCTGCTATATAGTATTTCATCGGGAAAATTCCTTATGAATAATAAAGTAATTATTCATTTCTAAAGTTGGACAATGCTTAGTTGACTGAGGCTTCTGATGTCCTCTATATTCGCTTTGCCACATTGCAACGGTGCCCTGTTCATTTCTAAATCCATCAAACGATGAATACGCATAAGGGAAGGGTTGTATAACTGCACTACCGCCAACCTTGAGTTGATTCATAATACAACCTACAAAATAATGTATATCACCAACATCATAAGGAGTAAAGAACGTATTAGTATCTTTGTTCTCATCTACAACTTGCCACGCCTGTGATATATTTCCATTGAGTAGTCTTACGACTTTATCTGTTTTCCAAAATACATTTGACATATTCATAAGTATTATATCATATCTTTCCGTAGAATCAAAGTCTTTTCCGTAAGCATT
>Ga0066856_10000604_pt1 | contig 13538 bp, 9 predicted proteins | sample ETNtaG_5_FD_65605 | JGI IMG/M metagenome (GOLD analysis project Ga0066856, IMG submission 65605) | Marine microbial and viral communities from oxygen minimum zone, Eastern Pacific Ocean - ETNP201406SV205 | ecosystem: Environmental > Aquatic > Marine > Oceanic | place: Pacific Ocean: Eastern...
CGCTACGCATGTAGACACGGGCTTAACCAGTTCTTGATGTATGAAGCAGCGACAGGATGAAACAGCAATATACACCAACATTGAGGCGACATCATGGAGTTGAGACCACTTGAAAATAAAGACATACTTGCCATTTGGAGTATCAATCAGGAAGGGCTCCCCGGCACGGGAGAAGTTTCTCACGATGAAATATCATCACTTCTTGGATTTGCCTCATATTCAGTTGGTTATTTCTTAGATGAAGAACTCCTTGGATTTGTGATTTGTATGCCGCCTGGAACAGAATATGGTAGTTTGAATTATGCATGGTTTAACCAACACTTTGAATCGTTTGTCTACGTTGATAGAATCGCTGTCTCGCAAAAGCATCGTAACAAGAGTATTGGGACGCAACTGTACAATCATGTCGTTGAATTCGCTTCACAGGAGAATGTTCCTGTGGCTGCTGAAGTGAGCCTTAAGCCCCCAAATCCTGGCTCGATGAGGTTTCACTCGCGGTTCGCTTTTGATGAGGTCGGAGTGCTTCATCATGAGAACAAGTCGGTGACCATGCTCATGAGAGATAGGGCTCTCTAAATCCTAATTGCGGGGAGGCTTAGGAACAATCCTCAACCAAAGGATATTGCATGCATGTATTCGTGACGGTGATGAGAATGTTGAAATTGTCTTGAACAAATCCGAAGGTGCTTTCTCCCCAGCCGCGAGCTTTGACATCAAGTACCCATTCTCCTTCAGCGAATGTGGGATTGGGTTGGAGGCGATCTTCAAGAGGTGACGCATCAGCACTGACATCTTGCTCCCACACGATGTTGCCGTCTGCATCAGTAAGTGTTGCCCGAACATACCTGGTATTGTTGTCCGAAGGGAGGGTGTCCGAAAAAGAAAAACTGGCTTTGAAATAAATACGAACCTCTGTTGTTGATTCATCAACAATAAATGTAGACCTGTTCGTGAATTCATCAATACTGGCCACAGTAAAAGTATGAGCAATTTCAATTTTGGAATAATCCAAACTTTCGAATGCCTCGGGCCTCAAACTTTCAACCGTCTCTCTTGCGGCAATCAAACTAAGGCATCCAGACATGGAACAAAGCAACGCTGTTAGCAGCACTGCAAGTACTCGCCTTTGCCTCATCAAACCTTCCGAGGATGAAGGCCCCTATCAACTCCGCGACCGGAAGTTTCCGTTGATTTCAAGAGGATAAGGTTCCAGCACCTGTTGTCTGAATGAAGCGAGCACAAGGCCGAGCCACGGCGATGACGACCCCTATGAACGCTGACAGGCACTCAACCAAATCGTGCACCACAAGTGCTGCACTCAATGGCTCCGAGTGGTAGATCTGCTCCACAAGCGCCACATTCTTCGGTTTCTTTAGCAGATTCCTTCTCGGCTTCGTCTTGCTTTCTTTGGCGAGCGCTTCTGCGACGAACAGGTTTACGAGATTTAGCCTCTTTACGCTGTTCTTCTGCGGTCTTGGTTGATGCTGATAGAGGGAGGTCATCGTCTTCAAAGGTGAAGTTCGCAGTTGCTTCAGCAACCTCGTTTCCTGCAAGTGCGGAATCGGTAAGCGTCATGCCTACTGTGACCTTTTCGCCTGGAAGAACACCTTCCTCACCAGTAATCTCAAACAACCGTTCCCTTATTCCAGCATCGGATGCGCTCAGCTCACCATCGTCTGCTGCGAGAGAACGAAGTTCACCCTTTGAAGCGAGGATGGCGTCAATATCATGGTCAGAAGTCTCATCACGGGATGATTTGAGAGTCGTAACAACCTGTGCGTTATAGGATTCAAGTTCTTCCTCAGTCATCTCTTCAAGGGCGAGCTCATCGGCATAGCGGCGGTCATATGCAGCTTCAACTTCTGCTTCTGCAGCTTCAATATTGGTGTCCCATTCTTCCTCAAGATGCTCCTCATCAAAGCCAAATTCTTTGACGGTTTCAGCAAAGTTCTGTGTTCCTGTGACAATACGGTCTTCGTCCTCTTCGGGAAGCGCAATGGTCTCTTTAACAACTTCTTTGCGCTCCTTGCGTTCTCGGCGCTCAAAGTAAGAGGATACGTCCTGTTCTGCTCCACAGTAAGCACAGTTTTCCAGTAGGTCAGGAATTGATTCACCGCATTCACTGCATTCGTGGAATTGACTTCTTGCCTTCTTCAGATTGAACGAACAATGTGGACATATGTCTTCAACTCCTTCGAGTTCACCATCGCAAGCTGGACAATAGTCAAAGATGTCACGCTCAACCTCTTCCTCTCGTTCACGGGTGAGAAGGACGGCTGCCACCAAGACGCCAATGAGAATCAAAGCTCCGATTCCGAAGAGTGTCATGGTTCCTGCATCGGAAGAAGACGCGCCTTCTGAACCGTCGTTGACTACCACTGTTGTGAAGGAACGAGTAAAAAGATCTGCAATACTGCTTTCACTTGGAACAAGGCGAACCGTGGTCATGGCCGCATCTGCAGTAAACGTACATGATAACGAAACTCGCTGGTTGCGTTCTTCTACATTCACCGACAAGGTAGAAAGAAGGGTTCCTGTGCCGTCCTCGCAGGTAAAGTTGGCACTTCCAGTCTCCTGGCTCGTCATGTTGATTGAGAGCGTGTATGATGAGCCATCCAGTAGAGGGCTTGTGGCTGGTTCATTCTCCGCATCAACAATGTTTAGAGATGAAAGTTCCCAATCCAACTTTAATTTAGAATCAACTTTTGCAAATGCAGTAAACTTGGAATTCACCGAGTTTGCATCCCAACTGTTTGTTGCAGCGACCCAATTTCCTGTGAGGTAGGCATCGTGTTCACCTAAAGTGGTGGGAAGACTTGTCGTCCAAGTGAATACCTGTCCCTTTGCAAGATTGATGGTTGGAGATTGTCCATCGATGCCGTCAAAAGTGTATGCGATGTACCCGCTCACTCCAATGTCGCCGGTATTGGTGACCGTTATTCGCCATTCAACATCGTCTCCGGATTGAACGGTGCACGCAGTACAGAGTGGAGGATCTACATTAACATCGGGAATTGGGGACATCGTGAGCATGCCGGATGCAACATCGTTGTCGGTTGATTCTTGCTCAAACCCTGCTTCATTGAAAGGATTGATTCGTGCACTAACAATATGGTCGCCGTCCGGTAAAGCACCGATGGTTGAAACATTTAATTCGGCGGAAAACGCTTGTTCAGCATAGCCAGTTCCAATAATTTGGACCGTAAACGGAGCGCCCATGACAAGACCACCCAGTGGATTGTTGATTTCCAAGACCATGGGGATGTTGGCTGTGCCTGTTCCGTTCGTACGAATCAATACGCCTGAAACGGTCCATGGCCCTTCAAGCGCTCCATCGTCACTCTCTACTGTCAAATCGTCCTTGAAGGAGAGGTCCATCCGGCTTGAGACAAGCAATTGAAGCGAGGAGGTTTTTCCAGTCTCTGAAGCCTCGTAAATGGTGTTGTCAATGTCTGGCGTTACTTCAATCGTATGCGTTCCACTGCTTGGGGCGGTGATGGTCGTATTGACCCATGCCGATGAACCAGCAGTCAATGCGGGAGTTGAAAGGATGGCATCTGGAGATCCGGGAACTACGAGTGATAGATTGCTTGAAGGAGCATCGATGGTGCCTGAATTCAATACGAGAGAGGATACTTCCACCGTATCGCCGGAGTAAATCGGTTGCGATTGATCGATGAAGAGCGTATCAATGCGAAGATTGGGGAGGCCTTGAACGGTAAATTCCTTGTTGAACTGAACGGGAGTGTCTCCATTTGCACTGTATTCAAACCAAACCTTCTGAACGCCTTCGGTCAATCCGTTCCAGGTTACGCTGACTGTTTCTGTTTGTTCACCGAAAATTGTAATCTCGTCTTGAAGAAGACGATTTTGTGAGGAAATGGAATTCTTGTAAAAAGCTACTTGGACGTTAAAAGCGTCGCTTTGAGCGCTGTTATAGAGGCCAACTTGGATGTCCACCGAGCCCCCCATTACTGGGTTTTGAGGAGTGAGTGAGATTTGCGCTGCTGAGGATTGAACCCCGCCGCTATCTGCCGCTTGAACGGAGAGTGGAATCAAACTAACCAATAACAAGGCAACGATGATGGCGGCCTTCGGCGTTCTCTGCATAGATTCCCCTTACACATGCAAAGCACTTGAACCCATCTCTCCTTGACCCGATTATGGGCATGCCTTAGGTCCTAAATCAAAGGGCGGGAAGGTTGCATGGAAGCCGGAAAAGGGTGAAGAAGATGAAAAGCGGGGGGAGGGTTGAAGGACAATCGCACCTCTCGTAAACGCATGGGGCGGAGTTGGCTAGGCATCTTGCTTGTTCTCGTTCTTCTTACTGGAACGGCCCCGCTGCCTTCACAAGAGGCGGCTTTTCTCAACGAGGCGCCTCTCAAACCAATGGAAAGTGGGACGTCCGGTCTCACCATTGCGTTCTCAAACGGCCCATCTCAAGACCAAGAGGTGAATGGGTTGCTTACCTTAACGTTCAGCATTATTGGGACCGGGACACTTGATTCATTGATGATCGAGATTACCGATGATGACCTGTCTTCATCATCAGTGGATTGGAGCACTGTGATCAATCTCACTGAAACACCATGGATGTATCCGTTTGACAGTACCGATTACTCCAACGGCTCCTACACGATTCGTGCTGTTGGCTGGGACAGCGATGCAGAAGCCAATACCACGGCTCAATCAGGCTCGTTTAACATCACCAATCAGGTTCCTGAAATTACCATATTCACAGCACTAAACCCTGATGTGGGGGCTGGAAGTTCAATTTCAGACCGTGCATGGTATAACATTGCATCTACAGGCACCATCTCGTTCCGTTGGGGCGCAAACGATGACGATTTGAAACAAGCAACACTAACCACTGTACCGGGCCCAGGAACTCCAGCGACAGATGGACCAACATCGATTGCATATGGATGGGATTGGGCATCGGGGAATATGGCCGAAGGGACATGGTCCCCGCGCCTAACTGTTTACGACCAGTCCGGCCTTTCAAACACCTCCACCATCCATATCGGAATTGACCGAACTGGACCAACCATGGGGGCCATCACCGTTGGCGACGGGTCTACATGGCACCAATCGGGAAGCGTTACGATCAGCAATCTCATGACCGCTGCTAATGATGGACAAGGGTCTGGAGTTTCAAGTGTCCAATACATGGTCGCTGGAGCCACAACTTGGACAACAACAACCAGCAACTCGGTTACGCTCACATTCGCAGAAGGTAGCCACGAACTCATTGTTAGAGCCATTGATAGAGTCGGAAATGTTGGAGCGAATCAAACTGTTAGTATCAACATCGATGAAACTGAACCGGTCCCTCTGGGATGGACTGTTGACGAACTCACGACAAGCCGCATTGGGGCTGCCAATGTTTCGTTTGCAGCTGAAGACCTCGGCTCCGGCATGGACAATGTCTCATCCTACATCCAATATGGATTCGACTCAAATGGAGTTGGCCAAACACCTGACCTTTCTGGACGCTGGTTGAACTTGGGTGTTAACGGACTCGACGGGCAAATTGGGCTCTCAAGTTGGGTGACAAAATCGCGCCAACACATTATGCTCAGAGCCTTCCTTCAAGATGAAGCCGGAAACACATACCTTACCGAAGCAACATCGTTCCAGATCTTACCGGGATTGGATTTGTACTGGAATGCAAGCCAAACGAATCTTGACCGACTCGTCGTTCGCCCGGGTGAACAAAATGGTAACATCACCATTACGAGCGTGCTTGAATCAAATCAGGACTATCCAGGCAGTGTTATCGTTCGGTTGGAATCTGCGCCTGCGGACCGCTCATCAAACGTACAATGGACGGTTATGGAAACCCGTAACCTTCCGTTAGGGGCGCTCTCAAACAGCACTGAAACCATCACTTGGCAGTACACTGTTCCAAGTTCAGGACAATTTGATTTGCGCTTGGTCATCGATTTTGCAAATGTCATTGATGAATATGATGAAGGGAACAATGCAAACTATCTGGTCGTCACTGGAGCTTCATTGGATGCTCCGGGAACCGTACCGTCTTTTGCTCCATCATTGTTGTTGATTGTTCTCGTTGGATTTGGATTGTCCTTACTCCAGCGAAAGACAAGGGATTGAAAAGAGAAGGGTTGCACGGCCAATCATGCGCCAGTCCTTACCACGGGTACCAAAAGACCGCATCGCGGTCATCATTGGAGCCAAGGGGGCGACAGCAAAATCGATTCGCCGCGCTGCAGGGTGCAAGGAGTTCAACATAGACTCTGATAGCGGAGACATTGAGGTTTTGTGGGGTGAAGTCGGCTCTTACGACCCGGTTAAAGCCATGAAATTACCAGATGTGGTCAAGGCTATAGGACGGGGAATGGCTCCAAATGCCGCAGTTAAACTCTTGGAAGACAACCACTTCTTTGAACTCGTTGACCTCCGTGATTTCGTTGGCAAGCGCTCCAATCAACAACGTCGTATTCGTGCAAGAATCATTGGAAGGGAAGGGAAAATTCGTAAACTCATTGAAAACTTGACACAAACCCAAATCAGTATTTACAACTCCACGGTTGTTCTGGTTGGCGAAGAGGGCGGATTGTATTCTGCACGGCACGCGATTGAAATGCTGGCCGGTGGTTCCGAACATGGTAGTGTCATCAGTTTCCTGGAACGGGACCGGAAAAGAGCTCGCCTTGAATCAAAGTCCCTTGATGCATTTGAGGAGCGGGAAGATACCCTGCGCCCGACGGCTGGCTTTGACAGCCTCGTTCCCGGACTTGCCGAGGTATCGGAGCGTCGCCATCGCCGTATGCGTGCTGCTCAAGTTGACCCGGAAGACGATGACGCTGTTACCGACATGATGGAACTTGCAGAAGACGAAAACGTCCAATGGGAAGAAGAATGATCAATGTTCCGACTCGGGAAGTTCAACTTGGTTGACATGGGCTAAGTCCATGTTGAGAACTTCATACATTGCTTCTGCAAGATTCACATCAAGATTGTTTTTCACACCCCATTCAACAAGTCTCGTGACGTCCCTAACAAGGAATTCTTGGGATTTCGGATGGCTGTCAACAACTCCTTGCCCAACATCGATAACTTTGGCTCTTCCATCATGCCAAAGAATGTTGTAAGGTGAAAAATCCCCGTGGACAAGTTTCCCTTTCTGCCAAGATACGGCAAGGAACTCAATCAAATCATCATAGACCGATTGCGGGTCGTCGATCAAAACGTCCCGAAGTTTCGGAGAAGGAGCAGCCTCAGTACCGATGTAATCCATAATGAGGACATTTTTGTGAATGCCTCGAGGCAGAGGCACATTGAGGCCCCATCTTGCTAAGCGAGTTAAATTACGGTGCTCTTTGCGAACCCACACTTCCACCAAGTCCCGATGTTTTCTTCTCAAACCAGTAAAACGCGGGTCGCCCTCAATGTACTGAACAAGGTTCTTGAATACTGCATTTGATGTGTGGAAAATTTTGACCGCAACCGGCTCTCCTGACAAACTTGTACCATGGAATACATGCGCTTCTTTCCCACGCGCTACAGGGAAATCCAAGGTATCAATAACGCCCGTTTTCATGAGTTTGTAAAGTGCCATGAGCGTCAAACGGTCAAAGACCTGATCAAAGACTCGGCGGTCCACCCAATCGAAGGAACCCGTTCCCATAGCGCCCTGGATTTTCTCTTCAATATCTCGGAACATTGAGTTGTAACGCTCTTCTTTCATCCAAGCGTATTTTCTGGAACCCTCGTCCAAGTCTCGAATAAATTCACCTTGCTCGTATCGCTCAAAATCCGAATCTAAGCGCTGTTCTTTGGACTGCTGCTTCCCTTTTTTGGGTTGCCTCCGTTTTCGGGATTGACGTCTTGCGAGTTCTTCCCAATCATCGTCCTTTGCCATGCTGGCACCTCATCGGATCGTTTCATGCAAACAATGCATCGACATCGTCGTCATCGTCCTTGTCATCGTCGTCACCCTCATCTTCGGGGAATTCTTCAACGGGAGCACTTTCCACGGGTTCAGGTTCTGAGTCATCGGTTGTCTCTTCCTCATCGAACAAATCGTCGCCATCGCCATCGTCTGCGAAAAGGTCGTCACTGTCATCATCGTCTGCGAAAAGGTCGTCACTGTCATCATCGTCTGCGAAAAGGTCGTCTGATTCTTCTTCTTGAACCTCAGTGGCTGATGGAGTTCCTGTTGAACTGAACAAATCGTCGTGCTCATCATCATCATCGTAGCGTGTATTCATTCCAAACATATCAACATCGTCAGGAAGAACGCCCTTTCTTGAGAGGTACATGGCTTGAGTTTTGGTATAACGGTGCTTCACATCAGCTTTTGAATCTTGGAAATCCCAAGGCCAAACGATGATCAAATCGCCTTCTCGGACCCATTGACGACGACGCATTTTACCCGGAATACGGGCCATCCGAGTTTCACCGTCCGCACAAAGCACGGTAACTCGGCGTCCACCAAGGATTTGGGAGGCCAGTGCGAACATCTCGTTGACTTTCTTGTTCGGCATTTTGACACGGATTTTACCGTCACTGGAGCCTTCAGGATTCTCAAGACGTGCGAGTTCTTCAACGTCTACTTTTTCCTCATGTCTGCGACCCAAATAGCCTCACCTGTATGTCCTATCGGTCTACCCCTCTTGAAGTCATCACCTCAAGATGGCATTTTAGTGTCTTGAGAATGGAATTCACCATGCTCCAACAAGGGCGTTGGCTGCGGACTCGCACAGGGCGATGAGTTGCCCAGCCCCAATACCGAAGTAAACGGTTGAGATGACGCATACGGCAATAGCTAAACGTACTGAATTTCCTTTGGGAAGGGGCCCTTCACGACCTGCTTCTGGTTCGTGGAAGAACATGACAAGTCCGACACGGAGGTAGTAGAATACGGATACTGCTGAATTGATGACCATGATGAGCGCAAGATACCAAACCCAATGTATTTCGCTGAAGGAAATATTTCCTGAGGCGCTGGCTTCCAAGAGAGCCGCCTTGACAATACCCATGATCACAAGCAGTTTCGACAAGAAACCTGCGAGAGGAGGGACACCTGCTAATGACATCATGAAGATGAACATGGCAACTGCAAGGAAGGGTTCTCGCTTGACCAAGCCGCCCAGTGATTCAAGGGTATGACCTCCGTTTTCTGACTCAAGCAATGAAAGAACGAGGAACGCTCCGAGTTTGAAACAGACGAGAACAACAAGATGGAACATCAATGCGGTAACGATGGCCAGCGATGCAGATTTACTGTCCATTACATGAGCGGGCTCCCAGTTCAATGCACCGATTGCAGTGATCGCCGCCATCATATAACCTGCATGAGCAACCGAAGAATAGGCAAGCATTCGCTTTGGATTGGTTGAGCCAAGGGCTGCAAGATTGCCCCACGTCATGGTTACAACGGACAGTACAGCAAGTGCAACAAGCCACACGGTTGTACCATCGTCACTGTTTTCTGGAGAGGCGACGACCAAGAGTATTCGAAGAAGTCCGACGATTCCCATCGCCTTACTGGCCGTAGCAAGTACACCTGCAACTGGACCTGGGGCTCCGGCATAAGCATCAGGTGCTGCAAAGTGGAAGGGGGCAGCGCTGACCTTGAAGCCAAATCCTACCAAAAGCATACCAAGTCCAGCCAACGGTAGGGCCTCCATCCCAGAGGTATCGAATTGTGCTGCAAGATCTGTAAATTGGAGGGAACCCGCCCAGAGGTAAAGGAGTGAGAGTCCGTACAGACCAACACCAGATGCTACTGAGCCGACGATGAAATATTTCATTCCAGCTTCTGAACCTTCTTTCGTTTCCTTCATGAACGCTACAAGAACATAGGTGGAAAACGATGCGAGTTCAAGTCCAATAAACAGCAAGAACATGTCCTGTGCCAAAGCAACAACGGACATCCCCAAACCGCAGGTCATGAGCAAGATGTAGAAATCCACCTGTCGGCGGTTGTTGTACAATCCTGAAGCACTTCGGTCAGCACGGAATGTTGCAGGAAGGCGATTGATGGAAGCGATGGAGGCAAGGGCGAGTGCCCCGTAGAAGATCAACTCAAACAGTCGGCTGAATTCATCCACCTTGAGAAGTACATTTTCTCCTGACGCAACGGTTGTCTGATTCATTCCTCCCAAAAAGGATACAATTGCAAGAAGGAAGGCGATGGCGAAGAAGATTGATGCAAAAATCCCAGGAAGTCGTGGGTCGCTGTCAAGCGTTCCTCGTTTACCACCAAAGAACCATGGAATACGGATTTGAGTGAGAGGAATTCGGAATTTTGCATCACCAAGGTTGGGCACGATCATCAATGTAAACAGTCCAATGACGAGAACGAATTCAGGAGCAAGTGCAGTGACGAAACCTTCGCCAAACGGTTCAATAACAGACTCCATTTCAGGCACCTCCATTCAAAATTGGGATTAACAACTGTTCAAAGAACGCCACAGTCCATCCGTTCATCATGTCAAGAGCAATCCAAGGCATGACACCAAAGAGAATGGTAAACGCTGCCATAATGACCATCGCAATCTTTTCTGAATCGGCAATGTCTGGTACCGGCTCTCCATGCAGACTTGCAGGAGGTTGTGTGTCGTCTCCACCCTCAAAGATGGTGCGTTGCATGGACCAAAGGTAATACGCAGCTGTAACGGCGAGAACAAACGCAGGGCCAACCATCCAAAACACACTCCAGTTCTCAGCGGCAAGGAAATGCCACAAAGCGAGGAACATCATCAACTCAGCAACGAATCCTGCGAGAAGTGGAAGACCCAACGAGGCCATCCATGCGAACATCATCGAGGTTGCTAACCAAGGCGAATGCTTGGCCATTCCACGCATAGCACCGATTTCCATGCTGTGGTAATGATGCTTGAATGCACCACAAACAGCGAAGAGCATTGGGCTGATGATTCCGTGTGCGAACATCATGAAGAGAGCAGCAGCCCAACCGAGAGGTTGCATGGTAGCAATACCGATGAGGATAACACCCATGTGAGAAACTGAAGAATAGGCTACCATTTTCTTGAGGTTGGTTTGTCCAAGACAAACAACGGCTCCCCAGACGAGAGAAACCATTCCCAAGGCGAGAAGCCAGAATTGGAAGAATTCTGCTGCGTGAGGGAACATGGCTAGGGGCAGACGGAACATTCCGTAAGCACCCATCTTCAACATGACTCCAGCAAGAAGCATAGAACCGCCCGTAGGGGCTTGTACGTGAGCATCGGGCAGCCAAGTATGGAAGGGCACTGATGGGAGTTTGACGAGGAAACCGAGCATCAACATCACGAAGAGAACCTTTTGCATACTTTCGCCAAGGAACCACATTCCGTTTGCGTTTGCAGCCTGAGAATGACTGATGAGGGTTGGAATGTCAAAGGTACGACCGGTCCATGACCCTGAGTATGCCAAGGCTGAGTCTGGCTGAAGGAAATACATGGTGATCAATCCCAGCAACATCACGACAGAGGCTGTGAAGGTGTAGATGAAGAATTTTTGAGATGCGTACTTGCGGTCTTTTCCGCCCCATTTGAGGATGAGGAAGAACATCGGAATGAGCGTTAATTCCCAGAAGACATAGAACATGAACAAGTCCAAAGCGACAAAGACGCCAATCAATGCACCTCCCATCATGAGAATGAGTGGGAAATAAACCGAGGCATTCTTTTCGTTCCATGTTGCTACAATTGTAATGGGAAGGAGGAAGGTTGTTAGCCAAACCATTGGGAAAGAAAGAGCGTCCATACCGACACTCCAGTGAATCCCAAGCGATTCAATCCACACATAGCGGTGTTCAAAATTGAATGATCCAAAATTCATTGTTGCCCAATCACCCATGTTATCCATTTGACCAAAGAACATCATGGTGGTCACGCCGAGCATGATGAAGGACACGATGAGGGAGACCATACGGATGGACGGCCCCAACTTCTCTCGAGCAGCGACCGATGAATTTCCGATAAAGATGAGCAACACAATGCTGCTGATTAACGGAAGGCCGACCAGCGGAATGGAGATCCAATCAATAGCCGTACTCATGCAAACACCCCCCAGATGAGACCAAAGAGAACGAGTGTTCCAACCGCCGCCATTAGAATGTAATCACGAGCAGAACCAGTCGTCAGTGCACGAAGTTTCGTTGAAAGTTGTTGAGAAGTACGTTCAATGGTCTTGATGGTTCCATCGATAATGCTTGAATCCGCCTCTGCAGCCTTGAAAGAAAAGGCGGCGACAATCTTGAGCATGGCCATGTCGTAGTAATGGTCAAAGTAGAGCCGATTGCTCAATGCTCTGGCAAGGCTGGATTCGCTGAGTGGAGAATTGTCCCAATGATAACGCCCCTTGATGGCTGCATTGAGTGCAAGAACAGGCGTGAACCAGGGCTTAGCAACTTCACCTTCGTCCAACTTTCCACCGTAAAGCGATAGAGCGAGTCCTGGACCTACAATTGCGCCAAAGAACAAGGCCACATAGGAGAGGATGAAGAAGAATGAGTCGTGGTTAGCAAATGCGTGTTCCATCTCGTACAAGACGCCTTCAAAGAGGTTCTTTTCTCCATCGAACATTGGTGCATATTCTTGTTCAGGAGCCCAGTGGGTGAAGCCTGTACCTGCGAGCAGAATTCCTGAGAGCGTCACAAAGGTAAGGATGAAGAGAGGCGTTTTGATCCAAGTATTGGTTGGCCCAACATGCGCTGCAACTTCTCCCTTAGGAGCGCCAGCAAAGGTCTTGAGCCACATCCTTGACATGTAAAATCCAGTCATTCCGGCACCGAGAAGAACGCAAAGAGCAGGATACATGAATCGTGGGTCTTCCAAAGCAACCCGCCATGTATTGGCGATGATTCCTTCCTTGGACCAGAATCCTCCTACGAGCGGGAATCCCATGATCGAGAGTGAACCGACGAGCATTGCAGTAGCAGTAATCGGCATCTTGGAGGCCAAACCGCCCATGTTCTCCATGGATTGGGCATCAAATTCACCATGGTGGTCATCGTGGTGGTCATCGTGCGCATCTTCAAGGAGTACACGGGTTAAGGTGAGGTCAAGTTCTGGAACATTGATTTTGCCGTTTCCGTCAATATCAATGGCCTTCATGAGCGGGTCCATTTCCCAAGGCGGGAGATCTGCAATCTCAGCCCCTTTGAGAGCTTCTTTGAATTCATAGGTATCAATCTCTCCGGAGCCGTCGAGGTCAATGGACTTGAAGAATTCAAATGCAGTTTGGTTCTTTTCTTTGAGATAACTCGCAAGCATAACCAGTTCCTTGGGACTGGGGTCATGATGGTGCTCGTCATGGTGCAAATGGTGATGTGCGTGGTGAACTTCGTGAATCACAGCACCGCTTGCCATGAACAGCATTCCTTTGGCCATGGCGTGGTTGAACAGGTGGAAGAGCGCAGCACCGAAGGCGACAACAACAATTCCATGTTCGACTTCGTGACCTGCTCCGTGCCAGTGAAGGGTATTGGCAAGATACAGAGCTGCGCCAAGCCCAGTGAAGATGTAAGCCAATTGCGACATGGTTGAGTAGGCGAGAAC
>Ga0066856_10000605_pt1 | contig 13534 bp, 17 predicted proteins | sample ETNtaG_5_FD_65605 | JGI IMG/M metagenome (GOLD analysis project Ga0066856, IMG submission 65605) | Marine microbial and viral communities from oxygen minimum zone, Eastern Pacific Ocean - ETNP201406SV205 | ecosystem: Environmental > Aquatic > Marine > Oceanic | place: Pacific Ocean: Eastern...
AAAAGAACAGCCATTTGATGAAGAGCAGTACTAATTTGGTTACGGCTAAAGAACGGGGGGCCGTTCATTCGCGGCTTGGGTAGTGTCCAAGATGCGCCTGCCATGTAACTTCCACTGCGTGCGGGTTGAAGAACCCCTGCCTATTGGCATTGACATGGTCGAAGTAGGGGTAATCGAAGTTTTAGCCCAATCTATGTGCTTTGTCTCCTTGACTGCATTCATTTTCATTGCGACATTTTCTCGTAGTGAGAAGTTGGAATTGATGGCGCAGAATTTCATTATGATGTCTTTGCTAACAACTGCTGGAATATTGTGGTGGCTTTCTCTATCTGGTGGCGAGTTATGGGGTTCAAACTATCTTCCGAAGCCTTTGTCCCTTGTTTGCGTAATAATTGCAATAGCAGCAAGATTAAACATCAAAGGGCAAAATGTGTCCTTTGGAGCTAATCCTCATAACATTGGGAAATCTGATAGTGAAGAATAATCAGATTATTTCGCCTTCTTTGTTAGCTTCATCTGCCATTTTTTGGTCGATGAATGTACGCATGTATTCCGGTAGTTCACCATTTACGAATACAACATCGTTCACTGAGTCTAATTGTTTTAGGGAGTAATAGATCTGCATTGCAGTCATCGGTGTCGATGAGCAACCCACGCATCCACCATCAAGTGATAGCATCACATTGCCGTCCGCAGTGTCGATGACTGTAACTACTCCATCATGAGCATCAAGGACCTCTTGAACAGGTCCAATTTCTTTGAGAACCTCTTCGGCGGTTATTGCCATGATTTCGGGTGAAAGCCGCTCATCTATCAACCATCGCATTCAAGTTGTAGAGCAATATGGGATTATTCATGGGATTATTTTCTCGAGCAGAAACGTTCGAATTCAAGGTTTCAGGGATGGATTGTGGCGGTTGTGAAAGCAAAATTCTGCGTACTCTAACTGGTATTAGAGGTGTAAAAAAAGTAGAAGCATCTGCATCTCAAGGCTCAGTTTCAATTACTGCAAAAGGCGTCGATTCCGGTATTCTCAGCGAGGCGATTGAGAGCGTCGGCTTCAAAGTAGAATGACCTGAAAACGCTAGATGTCATACTTTATTCAGGGGATGTCCTTATGAAGGGGACTTTTGTCGCCGGCCAAGAAGGTGTTTATGATGGAGAATAACATGATTGCATTATACGCGGTAATGGCATCCCTAGTTGGATTAGTTATTGCTGCATTGTTATACAAGAAAGTAGTTAGTGTGAAAATTGACAACCAAAAGGTTGCAGGTATCACAGAACAGATACAGGACGGGGCTATGGCTTTCCTTAAAGCCGAATACAAATATCTGTCAATTTTCGTAGGTGTAGTAGCAGTAATACTATTCTTCGTAACTGAAACAGACGGTCACTTGACCGCACTTGCATTCCTAGGCGGTGCAGTAGCTAGTGTACTAGCGGGACTTTCAGGAATGAGGGCTGCTACCGCTGCAAACGGACGCACTGCAATGGCTGCACAAAAAGAAGGGCAAGCAGGCGCACTAGCAGTCTCATACAATGGTGGAGCTGTAATGGGTCTGTCCGTTGGAGGCCTGGGCCTTCTCGGTATCTCTCTAGTTGCTTACTTCTTAGGAGCGGGCGATTCTGGTAGTACTAACATTCACCACGCAGCAGGATTCGGTATGGGAGCATCTTCCATTGCTCTATTCGCACGTGTTGGTGGCGGTATTTACACTAAGGCTGCTGACGTTGGTGCTGACTTAGTCGGTAAAGTTGAAGCAGGAATTCCTGAAGACGATCCTCGTAATCCTGGAGTTATCGCAGACAACGTTGGAGACAACGTAGGCGATGTAGCAGGAATGGGAGCAGATATCTTCGAATCTTTCGTTGGTTCAATTATTGCTGCAATGGTAATAGCAAACTCCAGTGATAACATGAATGCAGACTACGTTATCCTACCAATCTTCTTGGGACTAGTTGGGTACCTCGCTTCTCTAGTAGGAGTATTCTCGATGGAATTCCTGAAGAACGGCGAACCTGGTGCTGCACTACGTAACACTACATTCATTGGTGCTGGATTATTCTGGATAGTTGGATGGTTCGGTATTGGTTTCATGGATCTAGATACAGGAACAGAGCCAATGATTGCAGTAATTATCGGTTCAATTGTTGGTATCCTTATTGGTCTTGTAACCGAATATTACACTGGAATTGAAGATGTCTTTGGATTGAAGCCAAAAGCAATTCCTCACATTGGACAAATGTCCAAGACAGGACCTGCAACTAATGCAATCGCTGGACTTTCGGTTGGTATGATGTCTACATTCATTCCAATTATCTTGATTTGTTTCGGTATCTTTGGTGCTAACCATTTCATGATGGATGGTCACACATCTAGTAGCGCTGGTGGATTTATGCCAGAATTCGGCCTGTACGGAATCGCAATGGCTGCAATGGGAATGCTTGCTACTGTCGGTGTTACAATGACAGTTGACGCATACGGGCCAGTTGCAGATAACGCTGGTGGAATCGCAGAGATGAGCGGTCTAGGAAAGGATGTACGTGAAATCACAGACGGCCTTGATTCAATCGGTAACACAACCGCTGCTATTGGAAAGGGATTCGCAATAGGAAGTGCTGCTCTAACAGCACTCGCATTATTCGCAGCATATTCTGCAGCAGCAGGATTGGGTCTTAGCCAATTGGCTCTTTCCGACCCTAAGGTCGTTATCGGTCTACTAATTGGTGGTGCTCTACCATTCGTAGTGGCTGCAATGACCATGACTTCTGTCGGTAAGGCTGCTAACGAAATGGTTACTGAAATCCGCCGACAATTCGGCATGATGAGAGAAGCTCTAACTGCAGATACTCCTGAAGGTGTAGATCTTGAAGACGTATCTTCATGGCCTGAAAAGATTGAACACAAGGGAACAATGTATCCAGACAGTGCACGATGTGTTGAGATTTCAACCGACGCAGCACTAAAGGAAATGGTTGGACCTGGTGTTGTAGCAATTATTGCCCCAGTTATCGTTGGATTCCTTCTTGGTGCTCCTGCACTTGGTGGACTTCTTGCAGGTTCCTTAGTCACAGGTGTTCTAATGGCACTATTCATGGCTAACGCTGGTGGTGCTTGGGACAATGCAAAGAAAGCAATCGAACAAGGACACATCGAAGGTGCACAAAAGGGCGACGACGCTCACGAAGCAGCAGTTATTGGTGACACAATTGGTGACCCGTTCAAGGACACAAGTGGTCCATCTCTTAACATCCTGATCAAGTTGATGAGCATCGTTGCAGTTGTAATTGCACCGAGCTTAACAATCTCTGGATTGTTGTGAACAAGGAACCTACTAACTGAAAAATAACATGGCTGTGGGCCGTAACATGCGTGCTTACTTGTTGTCGTTATTGATGGTGACAGTCTGTCTTACAGGTTGTATCAGTGATGATTCTAATTCAGAATCTGATATTGGTAATACTACTGAAGATGAATTAGTCCTGCCCGAATGGCAAATTGGTGAGCAGTGGCTGTACACATTCATCACTCCAGAGTTTGGAGAAGACAGTGCTCGTTTAGTAGTTGCAGATATTCGTGATGATGATCGCTTATACATGCTAGGTATATCATCAGAAGCCGAAGCTCAAAGACATGCAGTAATCAATCATAATCCATTCTTAGGCAGGGTTACAATGGACGGTTTGTCAGTTTATGAGAACGGAGATCCTCAACCAGTCTTTAATTTCCCCTGGGAAATAGGCAACACTTGGGAATTTAGGCTCTTAGGCCAAGATTGGAGTGCAAAAACCGATGATATCTACAACGGAGAAGTCACAGTTTCTGCAACCTCAAGCGAAGGTCACTCTCTTACCTATGTTTTTAGTGGACGTGAGGGTTTCATCAAGAGCGTTCTTTGGACTGACAATGAAGGTGCAAATAACTTACAAATGACTCTCGTTCAAAAGAAAACTGGCTATTCTGGTGATGTATTCTTTTATCGTGCTGGAGACATACATGACAATTTGTATGAGGAAAATGATCAAGAAGTTTACGATACATTTCTCGATGAAGGTTATTCTCCAAACGAAGCATGGGATACTTTAGTTTGGTATTTAGATGTTGAAATAAGTCAGCAAGGGGGCTCAGGTTCACTTAGTATCAAAGACCACCAAGGCGCTTCCCCATTGACTCGTGCTTGGGGTGCTGGGGCGACAGAAAAGGGCTCATTTGGTACAATTCCATCTAATTCCGGCGAGCATTCAATCACAGTAACTGTACGGGGACAAGATTCCTTTGTTCACCTCAAAGTTGCCGGTGCTCTTGTTCGTTCTTGGACATTGTGAGGCCGCTACATGCCTACGCTAGTGATGATGCACGGCATGACTGGTACCGCTGAAATGATGCGACCGTTCGCAGAGAAGATCCTGCCAGATGGTTGGTCTCTATTGGTGCCTGAGGCAGAGTTTGAACATTCTAATCGAGGATACACTTGGTGGAGGTACGAAGGAGGTGATCAACCTGGTCGTCGAATACTTTCTGCAACAGAACTTTCTGATGTTGATTCATCTCTTCTCAAATTATCCAATCTGATGCCAGATGAAAAATTAGTTCTTGGCGGATTCAGCCAGGGTGGAGCCATGGCTCAAGAGCTATTGCAATTCGAACATGAAGTCATTGGAATAATTGCAATTGGAACGCGAGTAGTTCGCCCACTGGAATTACGTCAAAGATTACAGGAGATTCCTTCTGCCAAATTACTCTGGATGCATGGTGAGACTGACCATCGTGTTACACTTGATGCGGGACTGGAGATACCGGTTATTTTCGAGGATTCTGGATGGGATGTTACAAGAATTCAGCATTCTAAAGGCCACATGATTCCAATTGAATTTCATTTATCTATACGTCAATGGCTAGAAGATTTGTAGTTAATTTTCCAATTGGATTTTCAATTTTCCAATTGGATTTTAATTCCTGTATTTCGGAAAACCTAGAAAATTGAGTAGGAGACTTAAGCCCCCTCTACTTCGGAGATGCATGGTCACAGCCAGAGCGCCAGTTAGAATCGACCTTGCAGGTGGATGGTCAGATGCTGCTCCATTCTGTGAGCAGGTTGGTGGAGATGTTGTCAATGTTGCAATCAATCATTATGCCCATGCTGAAATGACTACTGATGAAGATGGAAAAATCAATGTCAACTATGGTTGCGATATTCCTGTTGGCAGCGGTCTTGGAACATCTGGCGCAATTAATGTTGCATTGATGGCTGCAATCAAAGGCGCTGAAAATTCAGAGGAATTGGCTTTCAAGTTTGAACAAGTCTTGGGAAATCATGGCGGCCGTCAAGATCAATGGGCAGCCAGGTATGGAGGCATCCAGCATCTCAAGTTCATAGGTCAAGATGTTGAGAGAGTACATCTCGTTCCACCTCCTTCATTCAATCGATGGTTGGAGAAACACCTCATCTTAGCAGATACTGGTGTTCGCCACAGTTCAGGTGACTTACATGACAGTGTTTGGGCACGTTATGAGGAAGTTCTGCCTCATTTGATGGATATCCGTCAAAGTGGAAGAGATATGGCCACTCACGTTCAACGTGATGACAGATTCAATCTATGTGAGGCAATGAAATCATACACTGCGGCAGTAGGCCGCTTAGACCCTGCCTTGAATGAACCATATTTGTTGCTGGAAGGTATGTCTGATGTTCTGGCTTGGAAAGGCATGGGTGCTGCTGCTGGTGGTTATGTTGGAATCATATCTCGTAATCCTGAAGCTACCAGAGAAGCGATTCCTTGGGATGTCCTTGAGTGGCAAATTGATTATGATGGATTAGTTCTTTCAAATCAATGAATTAACACACATTCAAGAAGGGCCACCCCGACATCGCTCTATGAGTCGTGTTGTGGCTGATGCAAAATCCTCTGATGCCGATTTCGTAATGTATTCTACAACTTTTTGTCCATATTGCGTCGCAGCAAAGCGTTTATTCGATGCTAAAGGTTTGACTTACCACGAGATTAATTTTGATCATGAACCCGATGTTCGCAATGATGTCGTATCAGAAACAGGCCATCGTACAGTGCCAGTTATTATCGATAATAGAGGCGATAACCCAATGTTCATCGGCGGTTTTGATGAAACTAACCGGTATCTTAGGTCAGCATGAGATTTCACAAATCGCAAGGCTCCTCACTGCAGATGGTCTTTGATTTGATTTCCTCTAGGATTACTTTCTCGACTGCTCATCTTTATCGGGATTGTACGAGTTGAGGAAGAGGCCTAGCAACTTGATGGAAGGTCATTATCGATATCATCCACAATTTCCTGGTATTTGCTTTTCCAAGATTCTGATAGAACGTAACTCTCAATATCTCCATCGTCATAGTAGACAAATGTGGGTTCGCCTATGTCGCTAACCAGAACTACGCATTCATCTCCATCGTTAACGACTAGTCCTCGTTCAAGCGGGTAGAAGTCGGCACAATCTTCATCCATGCATATTTCAAAGTGGTCACTTTTTTCGACTAAAGAATAAGAGATATCGTACTCTGCGAATAATGCAGCAAAATCATAGATGCATAAATAATCTGAATTCCCATATTGTTCTGAATCTGAGTCACAACCGTCTTCTTGATATTCCGGTTCAGAGATCGTATCAAAACTATTTTTGTCCTCAAATAAATACCCGTAAAGCTCTCCATCTGTGTATCCCCAGTATGTTGTTCCGTAGAACTCTTCCATTGGAGTTTTGTTGAAATAACCATAGATGAAGTAGCCTGCTGCGCCCCCACCTACAATGAGTATCAATACAATTAAGACAGTTGCAAGTGGAGATTTTCTCCTTTTGAAAGATCCAGACATATAGCCGTCATCATCATCATCGTCATCATCTTCATCAAAATCATATTCCGAGAAATAGTCCTTGCCGAAGTCCTGATTCATGCTTCTTGAATGGTTTTGCACCGTAGGGGCTATCCTTTGAACAGGTTCTTCTTCCCAGACGCGGTAACCGCCTTCGGTCGAATGCCAGTGTGTTCCATCATTAGTTTTGTACCAATGAACACCATGCTCATCATTCGGTAGCCACTCACCCGCAGGTAAGTCTTCCCAATTGGAAACAAAGCCACTCATGATTACTCCTAACAATTACAATTTATTGTACTTTGCAAACAACTATGAATTTAGGCTTGTAAATCAAACCTTAAATTTGCAAAATGTTCGCACTCAGATAATTTGAGAACCAATCTCTCGACCGTTTGATAAAGTCAAGATCTGATGAGTAGACATGCCATTGGGAATATGCAGGTATAGGTTAGCACTTATGCCTTCACGGTCCAGATACACAGGTCCACATTCATCACTGGTAGGGTCATCCTGTGTTCCTCCATCTAGCGTGAACATGTATATTCCTCCCGGTTGGAAATTGTTGACCATTGTGTGTCCCGCTTCACCGGGGCCTGGTGTGCCAACCTCCCAGACTGCTATTGATGAACCTCCTCTTGAATCACCTAATGCTGCGGACCGGAAATTGAATGTCCCATCTTGGTCTGTGCAAGTTAACACATATATCACATCTAAGCGTTCTACAGCTTCACCTGCTGGACCAAATTCCATCATAAATAGCATATCGTCATAACTATCGTAAACCCATGCTCCAGTGATAATAACTGTATTTACAATCTTCATTCTGGCGTCTTCAGCAGTTCTGTCGGTTCTTTGAGTAATTTTTTCGGTCACACCAATTAGAGTTGCAACGATTATTGAGGATACCAATATCATTGCGATAAATATGATTACAGCACCGGTTCCTGCAGTGCAAGAATCATCAGATTTAAGTTTAGATCTACGCATTTAAATCCCTCACATTAGGTCCTGGCCTTCATACGGCGCTGCACCAATTTCCAAGAATCGTTCTTGAGTCCTGCCTTTGTCAACAATAATAATCAATGTGGCTTCTTCTGTGCTATCTAAATCACAATTAGTGGTCAGGTCTAACACCATGCGGTATATTGTTCCAGGAATAAATTCTGTTTCATCAGCAACCGTTTGCCCATCTCCTAGCATTGTAGTTGCTGGGGTGAAGTCACCTTGGTCGAAAACAACGTTATTCCCTCCCGTTGGAAGGCACATCATAACCCACGACACACTAGTGTCGGCTACAGGTGTGCCAACATAAGGTAATTCGAATACAATATGAAGTTGGTCTACTGCCCCCAAATCAAAAATTTCTAGCACTGCAATATTTACAACTCCTTGGATATTTGGAGTATTTTGTTGAGCATCTGATTTAGCTTCTGAGAAAATATTCGCACCAACTCCCAAAATTAATCCTGAAATAATGGAGCTAACGATTACGAGTCCAATGAATATGATCAGTGCACTTGTGCCGGCTTCGGCCCTGTTGTCTTGAACTACGCGGCGCATACTCGTACACACTAATGTTATTGCCCGATGCAATTTAACCTTCTTACGAGTTGTAGTCAAATGTAGTTCTATGTTTTGATATTGTCTTTTTTCCAACTGTAAATGTAAGGGCATTGATTAATCGATGTTTTACCATTTCAGCCGGAGATTGATTTATTAGATGTACAACTAATCTAAGAATATGGAAGAGGATGACGAAGGGCCGGTAATTGGCTTATCTGCAATAATGAAATTGACAGGTTTAGTACCATTAATGGTTGGAATACTAATTGTTGCTTCTCCAAGAACGATTATGGCTGTCGGTCCTCATCTTACTAAGTACGGAGTCTATGTCGGTTGGTATACCGGAGTTTTAGCAATAATGTTTGGAGTAACACATTGGCTCGTGGCGATTTATGTCAAAGAAAACCTCCACATCTTCGGACGCTTCTTTGTATTAGGTCATTCATTGATCGCATTATTGGAGATTTATGGTTGGTCTTCTGGTCTTATTGAATTTGAGCCCAAGTTCTTATTCGGTAGCATGTTCCCCTTCTCTACAGCTTTTGTTCTATTGATGTATTCAATTAAACCTGAGCAACCTGCAAATGCAATTGATGATTCTCAGACCAAGGGTACTGAGTAATCAAAACCTGTTTCAGCGAAAACAACTTGACAACAGTTTGAGTGTTTTGAAAGTCATGGTGCTCGCGCCGGGATTCGAACCCGGGTCGCCGGGATGAAAACCCGAAATGATGGGCCACTACACCACGCAAGCAGACTAACCCTCGCCCAACGCTGATTATTCATGAATGTTGGGGTCGACCGCCAAGTCGTTCCACCAACGAATAACTAGCCACATGAGGCCTGCTGATATGATTAGCAGTACGCCGATTAACATCTCTCTATCGAGTAGCCACCACAGTGCATCTAGAGCTTTATTGCCGTACATTCCAACAAGAATTGCTTCGAGTCCGAACCTCAATCCACGCCCAAGTAAACCTGCGATTACGAATGGTTTGATTTTCATTTCACCCATTCCGGCAGCCCAGCCAAATACCTTGTATGGAATGGGCGAGAATGCTGCAATGAATATACCTGCAGTTCCATATCTTAGTGTCAAAGCCTCAATCTTTTGAAGATGCTTTTCTGCTTCGAATCGGTTGAATAGATCCCGGCCCCATTTTTTGCCAATATAATAGCCAACAAGGCTACCGAGTACGCTTGTAATGGTTATTACCCCCCATAGCCATACCACTAGGGCAGAATCTCCTTGGGCATTAACTAGCATTGGTAAAAATAGCAAATCTGGAGGCACTGGCTGAATGATTGCCTCGGTGAAAGACATGGCTCCAAGACTCAAGGAACCAAATCCGTCGAACCATTCGACAATCGCCTCTTTCCACGACATCTAACCCATGGGGCGACAATCACACGAATGAACCCTTTCTTAATCGAAGTCTTGATTGCTGCAAAACCTGACCCCGTGTCATATGCCGGTGCTAGATACTGCAGCCTTACTCCACTGGCCGGTAGAGAGGATGGTTGGCGGAATCGTTGCTCATAGTCAATTAGAAGAGTTACGTCGCTTATCTCCGCAACGAGCAATGCTCATCGAGTCTATCGATATTGAATGGATGAGCATGGGTACTGGTGATGCTGAATCTGCCGCTGCCACAACAGGCGACCTTCCTCGCCTAAGCCCTGTTGATCTAGATATCCTTGCTTTGGCACTAGCTACTGGTGAAACATTGTTTACAGATGATTATTCATTACAGAATGTATGTCGCTCAGTTGACCATCCATTCGAAGCGGTCTCAAACAAAAGAAGTAGGCAACAATGGTCATGGGAATTGAGATGTATTGGTTGTAGAGCAACTAAGAAAGCGGACTCGCAAAAAGAAGAAGAATGCGAAATTTGTGGTTCACCAATGAAGGTCAAGCGTTCTAGAAACTAGTCATTCCTCTTCCAGAATCTCTTCTATGGTTTCACCTGCTCCAAATATTGAAGCAAAAATTGCTGAAAGCCAAGTCAAACGTATCACTCTTCAGCAGCAGAGATCTCTTCTGCGACTTCCTCAGTGGTTTTTCCTGTGGGGTCGATTCCAGCAGCTTCCGCCTTTTGTGCAATCTCTACCTCTTTGGTCTTTCCACCAGCGTCTAGGTCACTTTCGGTATTCGTAGTAGATGGCATTGTTGTAACTTCATTCAATCCTTTTTGGAACTCGCCTTTCGACTGACCGGCAGCCCTTGCGAGCTTAGGTAGTCTCTCTGCTCCAAATAATAAGAAGAAGATAGCGAGTAGAATCATGATTTCAAACGGTCCGAACCTCATTTTGTCCCCTCTGGTATAGGCGAGTTGCTCCCGCTTTGTCAATCAATCGGCTGTTAGCCGCCAGAAACAGGTGGAAGCAGAGCAACTTCATCACCCTCGTCCAACGGCTCATCTTCACCGACCTTTTCGCCATTGACGCTGACTATAAGTCCTTGACTGAGCCACATTTCGACCCCTATTTCTTCTAGTAGGAAGCGTACAGAAGAACTTGGAGGAACTTCGATATTATGCTCTCTCCCTCCAATCTGTTCAGCCAGTGGTCCAAATGCCATCACTTTCACCTGCATGACTACGCTATTGAGCACCATCTTATCAACCCGTGGCGGCGTGTGCAGTACAATGGCAGTCGCACTTGCATGTGAGGGACTTTGGAAGATATACGAAATGGGCGATGAAAAAGTCCAGGCCGTAAGAGGAATCGATCTTGAGATCAAACAAGGCGAGATGGTTGCAATCATGGGTCCTTCGGGATGCGGAAAGACAACCCTTCTCAACATTTTATCAGGTATTGACGACCCCTCTGCGGGGCAAGTAAAAGTTGCAGGGAAGCCGCTATTTGGTATCAGTGACGATGAAAGAACCAATCTCCGAGGAAGAGAGATGGGCTTCATATTCCAGAAATTCCATCTGCTGGAAGTGATGAATGCGGTAGAGAATGTCGAAATTCCACTTTTATTGCTGGGCGATGATCCCTCTAGTGCAAGGTCGAAAGCCCTTGATGCATTGGAAAAAGTAGGATTAGGTGACAGAAGTGAACACAGGCCAGCGGAATTATCCGGCGGCCAACAACAGAGAGTTTCCATTGCCAGGGCACTTGTTCACAAGCCCTCAGTTATATTGTGTGATGAACCTACGGGTAACTTAGATTCCACAACTAGTGACCAAGTTATGGACTTGTTACTTGACTTGAATAAGTCTGGTTCCACTTTAATTATCGTCACTCACGATGATACTATTGCAAAACGCTGCTCCCGAATAATCCGAATCTCAGACGGCCGTATAATGAATGAAGAGGAATGAGAATGCTATTCGAAACCTTTGCGGTAATTTTGCTGATATTACCAATCAGCGCAAGCTCCGCATGGGGATTAAGAAATGATTTCTTCAAGAAATGGTATATTGTAATTCTCGCATTAGGGCCAATTATCGATGCATGGATAATTTGGTATTTGTTGAATTGGTTTGAATTAGGTTTTGTCGCAACCTGGGGTTGCACAATTTCAGCAGGCCTAATATCGTGTGTATTTTTGCAACCATTGTTATCTCCTCGACGTTTAGTAGTATTCCGTTTGTCCTGGCAGCAAGTCAAACGTAGACCAAGGCAGGCTGCGCTAATGATGGCAGGTTTGTTAATCGCTTCATCAATTATTACTTCCTCACTTGTAGTGGGCGATAGCCTAGATGCAACTATGAGTAAAGAAGTAGAATCTGTGTACGGAGATACTGATTTATTGATTTATCAAAGAGATAGCCGAACTGGTTTTTCTTACGATATGGATTATAATTTGACAACTCTATTCGGGCAATCGCTTCTAGCGTCTGGTCTAGCAGACCAGTGGAGTCATGGTTTGGATACTACTGCGACTTTATCGCGAACAGATGGAAAGGCAATACCGTCTGCTGGCTGGTACGCGTATTCTGGGTGGCAGGGGGTTGCTATCAACCAAGTAGCTTCAGATGAATTAGAATTAGGTGCTGGCGATATAATTGAATTATCTTGGTATTCATATTCTGATGATGCAGAGTTGATTAGAACCTCTGAGAATGTTACAATAGGATCAGTCATCGAGATGGAAGGCCGAGGTTCAATGAGTGGCACTAAATCTCCTGCAATCTTCACTTCACTGGAACTGAGCCAACAATTACAATCAAAAAATTGGAAAGTAAACATGCTTAGGGTTTCCATGTATGAGGACTTAGGAGCATCAGAGAGTATATCTGATGTCAAATTATTATTCGATCAATTAATTGATTATGAATCAGCAGGTTTTGAGATAAATACAGACGGAGATGCCCTTTCTATCTCTAATGGAGTAGGTCTAGGCCGACTTGATTCGAGATTCATGGAGTCTTGGAATGAAAACTCTACTTCGCTTCTTGCTGGTGGTTCCGCTATGGAGGTTCTACAAATACCTCTGAAGCAAATCGAACAATCTGCCAAAATAATGTCTCTGCCGGATGATAGGATTGATGAGATTCTGATTGCTGATGACGGAGATTGGTACGTTTCAGGTGGAGCTGTCTCTTACCAAAAGGACCGAGCAGGTTCTAGTCACGGATGGGAAGTTCCCGATGGAGGTCTGATAAATGATGTAACTTTACTCAGTGATTCTATTTTAGTCGCCCATAGTGATGGTTTGAGTGAAATTCCAAACGATAAGGACAACGATTTAATTCACCATTCCGAAGGAGAAGAGGTCCTAATAGCGGCCTTCTTACCTCAAGGGCTCCCCGATTTACCGTCCACCATCTTTTCGATGGATTATCTGAATGATTCAGGCGAAGATTGGATTGCAGTAAAGCATCTAACTGGTACAGAAGTACATCATTACGTAGATGGAGCCTGGCTAGAATCTTCAATTTCGGGAGAATGGCTGGCTTTCGATGAAGAAGTATTGATTGGAACGCCAAATGGTTGGACTACTACTTCAGGCATATCTTCACCAACAGGCATGGATGCTTCGAAAGGAGGGTTATTGATAGATAACGACTCTTTGTTCAAATTTGATGGTGAAGTAACCCTCCTATCAAATTTTGATTCAATCTGCGATGAGAGAGTATTTGCGTATGATGGCGAACTGATATGC
>Ga0066856_10000609_pt1 | contig 13502 bp, 9 predicted proteins | sample ETNtaG_5_FD_65605 | JGI IMG/M metagenome (GOLD analysis project Ga0066856, IMG submission 65605) | Marine microbial and viral communities from oxygen minimum zone, Eastern Pacific Ocean - ETNP201406SV205 | ecosystem: Environmental > Aquatic > Marine > Oceanic | place: Pacific Ocean: Eastern...
GCTGTTGGGTTGATGCCATCTACTTCTGCTTCAAGTCCCCATCGGAGTGTTCCACCGAAAACTGGCTCTAAGACGCTTTCTTCTTGATCTTGAACGATTGGAGCTTCAGCTTCTTCTTCCTCAGCAGGTGCTTCTTCAGCTTCTTCAGCGGTTTCGCTTGCGCTACTTTCCGATGAACTTTCGGTAGCTTCGGACGCCGATGAGCTATCAGACGAAGATGAGCTGTCATCGTCGCTTCCTCCGCAAGCTGTTGCGAACATAGTTAAAGCCAATAAGGCAATTAACAATTTGAATAATTTGGATCTGTGCATACAGGAACCCTCTCATTTCCAATTTGGATAATACGCTAATAGTCTTCTATCGCTTGGTTGATTGTGCAAGTTACTAATCATAAAGTTCCTAAAAATAACTGACTTTTCCGCAAATAAAAGAAAAAAATCTCCCCTTAACTGTTAAATCTTTGAAATTCGGGCAATATTTCTATGTGAGTGAAACTCTTTTATGCCTTGAAAGTATTTCTTATAACCACCCCGATGGTTTAGGTTTACGAAATATTAATTTAACGATTGCAAGAGGGGACCGTATCGCAGTGGTGGGCGGTAATGGAAGCGGCAAAAGCACCCTCGCGAAAATAATATCGCAACGACTTACACCTACTTCTGGAGTCATATCAGGAATTTGTAGTAATCCGGAGAATATAGGGACAGTTACAGATCTTCGTCGTTTTAATAGTGAAGAAACAGTTGCTTCAGCTTTGCAAGCAATTTGTGGAGGCGACCCTGCGAAGACAATTGCAAATGTGAATCTGGATACAGAGATTCTTCCTCGTCGAATAGGACGATTGAGCGGTGGGGAATCATATCGTGTTGCATTAGCAGCCCAATTAGAGAATAAAGCTCCAATCCTTGTGCTTGATGCGCCATCGTCAATGCTTGATGCACGTTCGGCAGACTCTTTAGTCGAAGCGCTGGCGAACTGCGAGGAAGCTCTTCTTGTGTTCACTGCTGATATAACTGTTGCTATCGAGACCTGCCAAACTGCTGTACTTCTTGATCGGGGAGAAGTTGTCGCCTCTGGGCCGACTATAGAGATACTTACTGACAGTGAACTCCTCAAACAGCATGGAGTTGATATGCCCTCTGCTTTGTCCCCTAGTTGGCTCCGTCGGAGAGCGCGTAGCCAAAATTTTCAAGGCGTTGTTTCCATTCAAGAGTTTGGGGAAGCTGAAAGAACAGCGAAAGATATAGCGGAACAGGTCGCTAAGTTCTTCAGTCAATTTCGTTCAGACTTTCTAGATGTCACTCAACGAGCTAGAGATAATTTCGCTCACGAGGAGTTTGCGCAGCATCAAATAAATTCACAAATACGTCTTCTTTTGCACCGGCAACTTGTTAACCAATGTGTTGAAGTCATCAATCCTGCTCTGGAGAACTTGGATGAGAGCATGAAAAGAGAGCTATGGGTATCAGCGAGACGTATTTTTGCGCAAGCTATTGCGTGGAGGTCAGACTCTGAATTAGCAGAAACGTTTTTTAATTCCGTTACGCGAAGATTGTTTACGCTAGTCGGCTTTGATGATGACCTTGAATTTAGGTGGTTTGGTGGTATCGCTCTTCCTATTGTTGACCCAGGCCAGGGAGAAGTGCTCACATTCCGACTTCGAACAACCACCGAAAAGCTAATACAGGCCGTGCTGGAAGCGTTTGACATCGGTCAAGATTGGCAGAATCTTCAACGAGATTCCGAAAATATTTCCCGTGCTATAGAGAAACACCTTTCGGAGACGTGGGAAGCTACAATGCCCGTAGAGATTGATGTCCTTAAGCCAGTCTTTTACCGTAATCGTGGAGCATACCTTGTCGGTCGAATTCGATATCTGACTCGGGTTTCTCCTCTCATTATTCCTCTTCGTGCGACTGATAGTGGGGTCGTATGTGATGCTGTCCTACTTACAGAAAACCTAACGAGTAGAATTTTCGGATTTACAAGATCCTATTTCCATGTGAATACTGAGGAACCGGGGGCAATAGTAGCGTTTATCAAAACGCTCATCCCGCTCAAACCCGTAGCCGAGTTATATACGGCTATTGGGTACAGTGCTCATGGGAAGACCAGTCTATTTAGAGCTATCTATAGGCATCTCTCAAACTCAACGGATCGGTTTGAAGCTGCCAGAGGGATACCAGGGATGGTAATGACAGTCTTCACCCTGCCTTCATTTGGTGTGGTATTTAAAGTCATTAAAGATACATTCCCTCCGTCAAAAAAAATTACGCGATCTCAGATTATGGATAAATATAAAATGGTTTTTGCTCATGACCGCGTTGGAAGAATGGTCGATGCGCAAGTTTTTGAAGACTTAGCCTTTCCTCGAGAGAGGTTTAGTGATCAACTTCTTCAAGAGTTAGCGTTAGAGGCTTCTCGCTCAATAACTATTACTGATACTGATGTGATCATTCATCACTTATACACGGAACGGCGTGTCTACCCACTTGATTTATACCTTGAAGAAATGCCAGAAAACCTCGTTCTATCAGCGACTCTTGACTACGGTCACGCAATCAAGGATTTATGCGCTGCCAATATTTTTCCTGGTGACCTTTTTACTAAAAATTTTGGTGTCACAAGGCATGGAAGCGTTGTCTTCTATGATTATGATGAGCTGACTTTGCTTCAAGACGTCACATTCAGGGCAATACCAGAGGCGAGAAGTTTTGAAGATGAAATGTCATCTCAACCTTGGTTCGCAGTAGGAGCAAACGATGTCTTCCCTGAAGAATTCAAGAAATTTTTCCGATTTCCTGACGCTGCACGCGAAGCCTTCGACCATGTTCATGGTGACCTTTGCGAACCAAAAACATGGATAGAGATGCAAAGTCAGCACGAAATAGAAGCTCCGGAATTTTTCCCATATCCAGAGGAAGTGAGATTTGACATTCCCTAATTCTGTCAAACGCTAATTAAGAATTAATTAAGAAAGTGCAAAAATAGTAGCGTAGAGCTGGGTTTCCTATCAGAATAAAATTTGATCGTTGATTGAGGGCCATGCCAGAAAATCAAAGCAAGATAATAATCGCAGAGGACGACCAAGCTGTTCGCGACTCGCTTGACAGAGCTTTACGATACGAAGGCTACTCCGTGATATCTGTAAACAACGGATCTCAAGCCCTAGAAGAATCTCAAATATCACCACCAGACCTATTTATTCTAGATGTTATGATGCCTGTTGTTGACGGACTCTCGGTTTGTCGAGCATTAAGGCGCAATGGGGACAGGACACCAATACTCATTCTTACCGCAAAACACGAAATCTCAGACCGTGTCGCAGGATTAGATGCTGGCGCAGATGACTATCTTGTTAAACCCTTTTCGCTTGATGAACTTCTCGCTCGAATACGAGCCCTTCTCAGGCGTTTTGAAGACCCTGCAGTTCAAACACGTTCAGTAGGCAACCTCACCCTTGAATATGGATCAAGGAAAGTCTTTCGTGAGGGTAAGGAAGTCGACTTAACGAAAACTGAATACGACCTTTTAGAATTATTAATGAGAAATGCGAATCTGGTCTTAACAAGAGAACATATATACGAGGCTATTTGGGACTATGATTTTGAGACAAACTCCAAATCGCTTGATGTTTATATTGGCTATTTACGTCGAAAAGTTGACATCAACCCTGATACAAGACTGATCCATACCATCCGCGGCGTTGGATATTGTTTGAGGGAACCATGACTCTCCAGCTTCGGCTCACGTTTGCGTTAGTGGCAGTTATTACATCAGTAGTAGCAGTTTCAGGCATTCTTGCTGTGTCGTCTGCTGAGAACGAACTCGTAGACGGCGTGGATGACTTCTTGATTGATAGAGCAAAGAGCATAGAGGACCTTCAATCCAACGTGGAGGCTAGGTCATTCGTGCAAAGAGACGAAAAGAAATCAGTCCTATCAGAATTCCTTGCAGAACCTGATGCTGTTACTCAGATAGTGGATCCGAAAGGTCAAATTATCTTTGCATTCCCAATTTCGCTTCCCCTAGAAGATGCGGAAATCAGGATTGCTTCGCAGAAAGATGGAAATCTAAGTGGAGTCATTCAAATACGTAAATCAACTGTTGGAGACGTTGATTACCGAATCCTCTCTAAGCCATTACCCAGGGGTGGTCTTCTTCAAATTGGGCGTGATTTATCAGAAGTCAATGATGCAGTCTCGGGCATGGTCCGCACATTTCTACTTCTGGGACTTATTGGAATAGCGTTAGCTATCTTATTGGCATGGTTGTTAGCTTCTCAGCTTGCGAAACCTATCAAAAGGTTATCTAAAACTGCTGAACATGTAGCTCGTACGCAAGAACTTACTGCTTTTATTGACTCAAAAGATGGGGACAAGGAAGTGCGACGTTTAGCGGAAAGTTTTAACGTAATGCTCCGCGCACTTTCAACATCGCGTGACCAGCAAAAGAGACTAGTTACAGATGCTAGCCACGAACTCCGAACCCCTCTTACAAGTGTTAGAACAAATATAGAACTTTTGGCGAAAGCAAAATCCATTGAGGCGAAAGATAAAGAGTCAATTATTCGTGACCTTAAAACAGAAATAAATGAATTAAGTCTTCTGGTCGATGAAATCGTTAACCTCGCCACATCAACTGATTTCAGGTCAGAAAATTTTGTTCCGAAAGACCTCTATGAAACCACTCGGCAAGTTGCTGAGAAATTCTCCAGAAGATCGGGGCGAACGATCAAGGTTGCAAGTTCAGGGGATTCCATGCGTGATATACAATGCTCAGCAATCGAGCGCGCTATTTCTAATTTGGTTGATAATGCAATTAAATTTAGCCCTGAAGGGACTGATATCGTTATTACAGTTGAGAATGGAACAGTTTGCGTGCGTGACTTCGGAATAGGAGTGAGGGAAGATGATAGAGATCAACTTTTCGAGCGATTCTTTAGATCTGTTGATACAAGGAGTCATCCTGGTTCAGGTATAGGGCTTTCAATAGTTGAAGAAATTATTTTGAGACATGATGGTCAGGTCTTCGTTAGAGCGCCAGAGAATGGGTCTGGAACCGAGGTGGGCTTTACGTTATAAGCACTAGTTCCGAAGGTTATAGATTTTATTACGAACCAATTCAAGGTCATCAGGGTTAGTCAAACCTGTCCACTCCTCCTCGCTTGGGACAGTAGATATTTGGAAATCATAAAGGTCCATAAGAGTTGAAATGCATACTGGGAGAAGGCACTCGGCAGTCTCGGACTGCCTATTTTCGTCAAAAAACTTTTCCCAGAGGCTTTGCAAAGAACCTAAAATCGAAGGATGAAAACACCAGAGATTCATTGATACTGGAGTATTAGGCTCTAGAACATTTCCCCCGATGCATGTGATTTCTTTGGTTGATTCATTAAGAAATAAGCCTTCCGTCTCAATCACTTCAGCAAGCAATCCATTCTGCACATCGCACACTCCTCTGGTAACTGGGCCGCTTGAAGAGAGGGTTTTACTAAGTTCAAACGTTATTAATGCAGCAGACTTTTCATCAAGATTTGCTAATTGCTCAAAAGCTACCTCAATTGAAGATGACCCGTAGTAGTCATCAGCGTTAGCCAAAATAAAGGGCCCTTCTATCGCTTGTGAAGCAGAAATCACGGCGTGAGTGGTACCCCAAGGCTTCGCTCGAGGAGGACCATAACGATCTTGTAAGACAAACTTGAAGTCAAGACCTTCAGGATGTAGGCGCTGCACATGAGATTTCATATCACTAGCTATTTCGCTTCTGACGATAATGACGACATTAGTTATACCTGCATGGAGAGCATCTTGAATCGTGAAATCAAGAAGCGTTTCACCGTTTTTTCCGACTGGAACAAGTTGCTTTGTCCCCCCAAATCTGGTTCCAAGCCCAGCGGCCATCAGAACGAGGCTAGATTTCATAACAATGCTCCCAAAGTACCTAAACTCCTGACATAGAATACGCAATAGTCATGTTAGGGACTAGCATCAAAGAGGCGTAATCAAGAAAGAATAAATTATATGCCTCTTATTGTCGTAAAAATCCTATCCGTAGCCTTAGCGAGCGTATTGCTATTTGGTTGCGGAAATGATGACGGGGAATCGGTCGCTACTGACTCTTCAACTCAAACTCCAACTTCTATTGAAATTGTACCGACTCCTACACCTGCAGGGGATGTTGATAATGCTGATCTCTCAGTTAAACCTCTAGTGACTATCCCTCCATCTTCTCCACCAACCGAGTTATTAATAGAGGACCTAGTAGTTGGAAGCGGATCTCCTGTTGATGTTGGAGATTTTCTTATAATGGATTACGTAGGTGTTTCTTACTCAACTGGGCTTCAATTTGATGCCTCGTGGGATAGAGGCTCACCTTTTCCATTTGAACTTGGAGCTGGACGAGTAATTCAAGGATGGGATCAAGGGATAGTTGGTATGTCGGTAGGAGGGCGAAGGTCTCTTACGATCCCACCAGACTTGGGATATGGAGTAAATGGATCTGGTTCAGGATCAATAGGCCCAAATGAAACACTTGTATTCGTTGTAGACCTTATAGCTTCAGTGCCAGCAAATCTGGAGAAACCCACCAGAGAACTGACCTCAGAATCAACAACAGAACTTCAAACTAATGATATCGCTCAAGGCTCCGGAGCCACAGTCCAGCCTGGGAATGTAGTTTACATCCACTATGTTGGTGTCTCTGCATCTACAGGGGAACAGTTTGACTCATCTTGGGATCGAGGCCGTTCAGAATTTATAGGGTACATCTCTGGCACAGGTAATGTCATTGAAGGATTAGATCAGGGCCTGCTGGGAATGCAAGTGGGAGGTCGAAGAACAGTTGTAATACCTCCAGATCTTGCCTACGGAGAGAATGGCGCAGGTGATGGTCTGATCGCTCCTAATGAAACATTGATTTTCACGGTTGACCTACTAGGAACACACCCGCTTCGCTGATTATCGCGAAACTCCTAAACGTTCCAAAGCAGCTTTCGATCTGTCAAGAAGAAGTTGAGGAACTAGGACACCATTTACTTCTACTCCCCCCGAACCTAAACTCTGCGAGTCAGATTCTTGTGAGTTATCTTGATCTTCGGATTCATTCTCAGTAATTTCTTGACTGCGTTCGCGTTGCACTAGATAAGCATCCCACTCGGCCTCTCGAACTAACTTATCTCTATGAAGGCTGCCAAGCTCAACACCATTATCAAATGCCACCCAATAACGGATCCAGTCGAGACCACTTGACAATATGACTCTTCCCATTGTTCCTTCTGGAACACCTCTCAGATTAATAGCTGCTTTCACAATTTCTTTCTTTTTCAAATTGTGTGGCAGAGTATCGTTTTTTGGCATGTGCACCTTTAGTTATCTTCTGAAGATTACACGATTTTTGTCTTCAATGAACACATCAAGGCAATATTGATAACAGTTATAGCGTATTTATTGTGAGAAGATGGACGCGTGTCTAATCTGTATAAATATCTCGTATTGCATGGAAGAAAGCCTGTGCATGAGGCTTTGCTGGAAGGGTTAGATATCGCTTGTATTCACCTGTCACAAAAGGCCAATGGTGAGATTATTCAGGAGATTAAATCACTAGCTAATGCAAAAGGTATCAAAATCGAGATAACAACGGATAATAGAATTTCAGCTCTCAGCAAGAGCGGTCAACACCAAGGCATTGTTGCAGATTTGAAAGTCCAAAGAATGCAGTCATTGCCGCATTTCCTATCAGAACGAAATGGCAGAAAACATCAAACATATGTCGTCGTGCTAGATGGTGTTCACAACCCAGCGAATGTAGGGATGATTATTCGAACTGTTGCAGCAGCAGGTTTAGACGGGATAATTGTTCCTGACAAAGGAACAGCAAAGATAAACCCTGTAACAATCAAAGCTTCAGCAGGAACAGTTTTCAAAGCTCCTATACTCCGAGTAGATACGACTAGCAATGCAATTGATCAATTGATTGAAAACCGTTTTGAAATCTTTGGTTTAGAAACTTCCGGTGAAAGCATCTACCAAGTCGAATTGCCCGAGAGAATGGCGCTTGTGTTAGGAAATGAATCATCGGGATTAAATAAAGAAACAATAGGAAAACTCTCAAAGACCATCGCGATTCCGCTCGCCAACAATATCGAGTCACTCAATGTAGCAGCATCAGCGGCTATCGCTAGTTATGAAATTGTGCGGAGATCATTAGCTATTTAGCGGTACCTCCATAAAGTACCTGTTGGCGTATCTTCTATCTCAATGCCTTGTGAGTGTAATTGATCTCGAATTTTATCTGCCTTTTCAAAGTTCTTTTCTTGCCTGGCAATTTCGCGTTGTTGAATGAGTTCCTCTATTGAATCGTCTGTGTCCCTCTCAACCTGGCTAAGTCCAAGCACCTCTAACAATTCGGTGACTGTGGCCAACGAGGACTGAGCGCCTTCATAGTCTTGCGAGTCAAGCAGAGCGTTTCCTGCATTAATTGACTCAAAGATCACGGCTAATGCATCTGGGGTTCCTAAATCATTATCCATAGCAATTGAGAACCTCTTCTTGGCATTGTCGTCAGCATCTCCAGGTATTATTTGGGCTGCAGCCATTCTTCGAAAGAATGCATCTATTCTCTCAATTCCACCTGATGCTCCGGCCATAGTTTCTTCAGACAGCTCCATCAAGGAACGATAATGAGCTTGTAACATCGCTAGACGCAAAGGTCTTGCTCCGTATTGATCCATGGCATTGCCCAATGTCTGGAAATTCCCCAGCGACTTTGACATTTTTTCACCGCTAACATTTAACATGCCGCTGTGCATCCAATATCTAGCAAACGAGTATCCAGCCGCTTCGCACTCAACACGCTCATTTTCATGATGGGGGAATGTTAGATCTGAACCGCCACCATGTATATCAAAGTCTTCTCCCAGAAGATTCAAAGACATTGCTACACATTCAATATGCCATCCGGGCCTTCCGGGTCCCCAAGGGCTTTCCCATGTAGGCTCACCGGGTTTGGCGGTCTTCCAAAGGGCAAAGTCAAGGGGGTCGCTTTTGTCCTCATCTGCCGCGATTCTTGCTTTTGCACTATCACGTAATTCTTCGACAGACCGATTGACTAAAGCCCCATAACCTTCAAATCTACTGACATCAAAGTAAATTCCGCTTCCCTGAATCTCATAAGCGGACCCATTCTCCATTAGCTCTTCAATAATTGAAATCATCTCTTGAATGAATTGAGTTGCCTTTGGCCTTTCATCTGGATTTTTGATTCCAAAATTTTGGAGTTGTTCAATGTGTATATTTGCATACTTTTGCGCAAGTTCTTCTTCAGAGATTCCTTCGTCGAGGGCCCTGTTAATAATTTTGTCATCAATATCTGTGATATTGCTTACAAGAAATACCTCAAACCCTGCCCACACCAAGTAACGCTTCAGAACATCATAAGTTAGAGCTGTTCGAGCATGACCTAGATGTGGAACATCTTGGACTGTGGGGCCGCAAGCGTAAATAGAAACCTTGCCAGGGTCTTTAGTTTCAAGGTCTCGTATCTTGTTGCTCATAGTGTCATAAATACGCATGCGTAAAAGCATAGATAACAAATTAGAGATGTACGCATCTTCTTTCGGTTTCCTTGCAGAATACAGTGTTGACTTTCAAGAAGGCTCTAATCAGATAGCCTAGTATTCTCAATACATTGCCCTCGTAGCTCAGTAGGATAGAGCAACCGCCTCCTAAGCGGTAGGTCACAGGTTCGATTCCTGTCGAGGGCGCATAACTTACATATTTGCTGATTAGTTGATCTTTTGTCTGAAGAATATGAAAGACTAATAAGCAGTGTGATTGGTGGGGGATATGGTTATAGCCGAAAGCAATAATTACAACATCACTGACCGTTATGTTAAAAACGATGGCAAGGTTTTTCTGACTGGTGTTCAAGCAATTGCAAGGCTACCTATCCAACAACTTAGAGCTGATCGAGTTTTAGGTTTGAATACAGCTTCTTTGCTGGCCGGATACCCAGGTTCACCACTGGCGGGTTTAAATTTTGAGATTGATAATGCAGTAAATTTTTCACAGGATCTTCCTATTGTTCACCGACCGGTACTTAATGAGGAACATGGGGCAACCGCTATCATGGGAAGTCAATTAGCCGCAGAGCAGCCAGATTGTTCATTTGATGGCATCGTTGGACTTTGGTACGGGAAAGCTCCTGGCTTAGATAGAGCAGGCGATGCGCTTCGTCACGCTGTATTCGCCGGAACTTCAAGGTATGGAGGGGCAGTTGCGGTAGTCGGGGACGATCCAGCAGCAAAAAGTTCTACTCTTCCATCGAGTTCTGATGCGACACTGGTTGACCTTCATATGCCTATTCTTTACCCCGGTGATGTGACTGAGATTCTAACGCTGGGGATGCATGCGATAGCTTTAAGTCGAATAACTGGCGCATGGACCGCTTTAAAAATTGTTGACGCTGTGGCAGACGGAAGCGGAACAGTAGATCTCGGTTCGACAATAATAAATCCAGTAATTCCTGATCTGTTAATAAACAATATCGAATATCAACATCGACCTGATGCTAAGTTGCTTCCGCCTAATAATCTCGCAATAGAAAAGGATCTTCGAGTAGTGCGATCAGAATTAGTTCGAAGATATACCGTCGCTAACAAACTAAATCCAACAACAGTGGACCCGCCGGACGCGTGGATTGGTTTGATAGCAAGTGGTTTTACATATCATGAACTTCGTCATGCGTTATCTGCAATCGGGTTACGAACACTAGATGACATTAAGAAGGTCGGTATTCGGCTACTTCATTTGCAGTTACCAATACCATTTGATCCTGAAAACATTCGTAATTTTGCGCGCGGACTTGAAGAAATCTTAGTCATTGAAGAAAAGAATCCAACAGCTGAATGGCTTGTAAAGGATGCTCTTTATGGGAATGCTAATCAACCAAGAGTTCTCGGAAAATCATACCCAGATGGGAGACCTCTTATGCCCAGCCATGGGATTTTGGATGCAGATACCATGGTCCAAGGTATTTTTGATCGACTGTCTTTACGTATCGCCGATAGGTTAGTCCCTCCGAAACGAAAGCAGAATCAACGGGACCTGATACCGTTAAGCACGTCAAGAAGCCCGTACTTTTGCTCTGGTTGCCCTCACAATGCAAGTACAAAGGTGCCCGAAGATTCCTTGATAGGTGCTGGAATTGGTTGTCATACAATGGTCCTCTTAATGGATGAGGAGCAGGTAGGAGATATTGCAGGTGTCACGGCAATGGGCAATGAAGGTATGCAATGGGTGGGGATGGAGCCGTTTGTTGACCGTAAACATTTCATACAAAATATAGGTGACGGGACCTATTTCCATTCTGGACAATTAGCTATTGCTTCGGCAGTTTCTGCTAATAGCAATATCACATTTAAGTTGCTTTATAACGGAACAATAGCGATGACTGGCGGCCAAGACCCAAAGGGAGGGATAGGGGTTTCTGAGATCGCTACGATTATGCATGCACAGGGAGTAGAGGAAATTATCATCACTACCGAAGATGTGCGCAAATACCGTTCATACAAGCTCCCTGCCAATGTCCGCGTTTGGGAACGCTCGCGAATAGTAGAGGCCCAGCAGGTTCTTTCTCAGGTAGATGGCGTTACAGTCCTCATCCACGACCAAGCCTGTGCCGCTCAGTTAAGGCGATTGCGTAAACGAAATGTTATTAAGAAGCCAGATTTTCGCGTTTTGATCAATCACAGAATCTGTGAAGCTTGCGGTGATTGTGGAGAGGTATCAAATTGTTTATCAGTGCAAAATCGTGAAACAATTCTTGGCCCCAAGGCTCGAATTGATCAAGATTCTTGCAACTTTGATGCTTCTTGTATAAATGGCGATTGTCCAAGCTTCATGACAGTTCAGATAGACCCTGAAACCCCAAACAAGGGACTCTTTAAAGGTTATGAAGGTAAAGGTCTTCCCAATCCTGGTATTAGGGTTCCTATTGATGAATTAGATCTTCGTATCGCTGGTATCGGCGGAACGGGAGTGGTCACTGCTGCTCAAATACTCGCAACAGCTGCCATGCTAGATGGCTTTGAGGTAAGGGGACTAGACCAAACTGGGCTCTCGCAAAAGGCTGGCCCGGTTGTCAGTGATATACGGTTAACGCGAGGTGCTCCTAGTCCATCTAATTTGTTGATGCAGCAAAGTGCAGACGTACTTATCGGGTTTGATTTACTTGTCGCTGCTAGTGATAAAGCCTTAGAGGTTGCAAGTGACGCAAAAACAATTCTGATTGCCTCTAAAACACCAACACCAACAGGGGAGATGATAGGAAACCCTCTCGACACTTTTCCTTCGACCGAGACGCTTTTGGAAAGGCTTTCCAGCCGCATAGATAACGAATCCAGTTACCTCGTAGATGCTGGACGCTATTGTGCAGACCTTCTTGGTTCTGCCACTTCGTCAAATATCTTTGTTCTTGGTGTTTCCGTCCAGTTAGGTGTTCTGCCTGTAAGCCCTGAATCTTTTGAGAAAGCTATCAAGTTAAATAATGTGAACATTGAAGACAACCTTGCCGCATTCCAATGGGGTAGAGCATGGGCATTTGATAGTGAGCATGTCAATAGACTGATTGAAGAAAAAGCCGAAAAGAGGAATGCAATAGCTCAAGTCCTTTTGGACGATGATGTTATTGAACGAATTGATAAGTTTGATCTTTCGCCGGAAGGTTCTCAATTAGTACAGTTTTTGGCTGACGATATTCTGGGATTTCAAAACAGCAAAACTGTTGAGCGATTTATAAATATTCTTGAACAAGTTGATGATGCAACTGAGAATTTTAATAGCAACGACGATAGAGAAAACTTAGTTGTGGCTGTTGCCCGTAATTCTCATAAGTTGATTACATACAAAGATGAATATGAAGTAGCACGCTTGTTCCTCGCTCCTGATTTAGAGCTTGAGATTAATGAATTACCTCAATCTAAAGGAACAAAAAAAGCTGTATGGCACCTTCATCCTCCATTCCTTCGAGCTCTCGGTATGCAAAAAAAACTGAAGGTTCCCTACAAAATTGCCTTACCGGTTATGAAGGTTCTCTCAAGGGGGAAAGTGCTACGAGAAACCAGACTTGATTTATTCGGATACGCAAAAGTAAGGAAATTAGAGCGAGAAGTTCGCGATCGGTACCTTGAAGAGATTTCCAAGTCTTTAAAGTCCTTAACGGAGAGCAACTTAAATGAGTTTCTTAACCTAGTGCATCTTCCTGATAGTGTTCGTGGCTTTGAGGAAATAAAATTTAAGAAAGCGAAAGATTTTTTAATCGACTTAGAAAAAGTTTCCTTAGCGTTCCACAGCTAGTTATTGCTGCATCTTAGTTATGACGCTAGGTAGTAGATGGATCCGGCGTTAGTTGCTCCAGATACCGTGGTTCCTGGTGCCCCTATCAGGATTTCTGCATTAACTATCAACAAAGAACTGCCGAACTTGGCGTTTGTTTGTGCGTTT
>Ga0066856_10000614_pt1 | contig 13488 bp, 11 predicted proteins | sample ETNtaG_5_FD_65605 | JGI IMG/M metagenome (GOLD analysis project Ga0066856, IMG submission 65605) | Marine microbial and viral communities from oxygen minimum zone, Eastern Pacific Ocean - ETNP201406SV205 | ecosystem: Environmental > Aquatic > Marine > Oceanic | place: Pacific Ocean: Eastern...
AGGCCTATTGAAAGCTTCATGTGGGCATGAAATCTAGTGGATTAAAATATTATTTCGCTTATTGTGGCACATGCGATGTCTGGGAGTGGATGTGGGAGGTAGTGGCTTCAGGCTAGGGGTCTTTGAAGTGGAGACTGGCATTCCTTGTAGCGAATGGACGGATTTTCTCCACGAGGGGTGCACGCGACCATCGAGCATAGTTCCCAGAATCAAAGATTCGATACAGGATATTGGATGGACAGGCCCAATTGGAGTAGGTTTTCCGGGAGCCGTGTCCAAAGATAGAATATTGACAGCGCCCAACCTTGGAGATGATTGGTTGGATTTTGACCTCAAGAAAGAGCTGAGTAATTTCCATCATGGACATTTTACCATGATTAATGACTGCGATGCAGTCGCCATAGCGGAATATAATCTAGGATCTAGTAGAAATAAATCTGGGACAATATTGACTATAACAATAGGTACGGGAATCGGTACCACAATACAAAATGATGGAAATATGGTTCCAAACTTGGAGTATGGGAGGCTTCCTCATCCAAGAATGAAGGGGCCTCTTGAATCTCATATTTCTGCCCGTTCTAGGAATGAAGAAAAATTGTCACTTCAGCAGTGGGCTGAAAGATTCCAAGAGGGATTAGAGTTTCTTGAAAATTTGACAGAACCAGATATGATTGTTCTTTATGGCGGTATTTTAGAGCACTGGGATAGCCTCTCTGGTTTGATTTCCAGTAACGTACAAATTGAGCCAGCCCAATTTGGTGCTGAAGCAGGCGCTCTTGGAGCTGCAATTGCAGTCTCTAAGTTGTGATCCATCTGAAAGACTAATTTCAGTCTACAGATACGCGCAGTATCCTAGTTGTTCTGTATCCCTGCAAAACCTTGAGATATTTCTTTTCAGAGAATTTTTCATCCATCTCCTGATCACCAGTCTCAATCCTTAGGCGGCGCAGAGTGAGCATCTTGGCAGGAGTAACAATCCCAAGTACTCTTTCCACACCAATCACCCTGAGTACATCTGGAGAAAGCTGAAGATTTCCCCTTCCAATTAGGAAACCTTGCCCTCCCATTGGAGAGAGTAGTAGTGTCACATCGCCCTGGTGAGATTCCAATGCACTCAATATCTCCTTTTCATTTAGATCAGAGGCTACGATCTTGTCCCCCATAGTAATGTCAATTCCCAAGGTGTTCAACTCAAATCCTAGTATTTCCCCAATTGTTCTGAGAGTCCCTCCTGATCCCCAGATAATCATCATCCCTTCTCGAACCAATGTTTCTCTTACATGTTCGGCCAGACCCTGGATTACTTCTTCCTCTCCTGATGCTTCGACTCTCATTTTCGATCCTTGCATCCAGCGAGGACTTGCAGGGGTAATGGCCTCAGCGTAGAGTCTGACGACCCACTTTCCCTCCCTGTACAGATCTTCGTCTAGGTCGAGGACCTCTGTGGAAGACAAAAGGAGATCTCCCCTCAGCCATGCACTGAGGACCTCAGCGGCGGCCTTAGGAGAGGAAGCGAAGCATCCTGAGTGCATCTTTACACCTGTAGGGACGCCAATAATGGGAAGTTCTGGCATCCCATATTCGGAAAGAGCTGCTACTACGTCCCTGGTAGTTCCGTCCCCTCCTGCATAAATCAGGAGATCAATTTCGGACTCTACCATAGACCTGACTAGTCGACTTGTGTCATCAGCATCTGTTGAACTGGATGAAGAATGAATAATTTCAACGGAAGATAGGCCAGAGGGAACCCAATCAGTCCCCATTCTTCCCTCGCTCAGATACCATTGGATGCCATCTAGATTATCCTTACTTATTTCTACTAGGTGATTCAACATCGCCCTCATTCTCGGGCCAGACCTATCTTGAGCCCCTCTGGATCTTGCAATTTCTGCCTGACCGTCTGACCCCTTCAGGCCCAGTCTACCACCGAGGCCGGCGTCTGGATTCACGAGTAGCCCCAGCCTGACCATGCCCCTGCCAAGAGGGGATTGGTCTTATCGCTTCGTGATGAGCCGGTCGGTTTTCTCAATTGAAGGCTGATCTAGAGCGGATATTTGTACAGATATTTCAATTTATGACAGACGCCTTCAAACGGGGGTGCACGACCGACTGCACGAGAGGGATGGCGATGATAACGGTCGACGTTGGCGATGGTGATGTTCACGAGTACGCCAGTGGAATTTCTGCTGGCGAAGTTATTGCAAACGTCCATGGTAGAAAATCTGGAGCGGTTGCCGCTCTCGTAGATGGCCTAGAGAGAGATATGTCATATGAGTTAGATTCGAATTGCTCAGTAATACCAATCAGTGGAAACTCCCCTGAGGGACTTTACATTCTGAGGCATTCCTGTGCTCACCTATTAGCTCAAGCAGTTACTGAGATGTTCCCGAATGCCAAGCCCACCATTGGGCCTCCGATTGATCATGGATTCTACTATGATTTCTGCATGGATCCTATTTCAGAAGATGAGCTGAAAAAAATAGAGAAGAGGATGAAGGAGCTTGTGAAGAGTAATCTGCCCATATTTAGAGAGGAGTACGATAATGATGATCTCCGCTCAATTTTCAGTGATAACAAGTTCAAACTTGAGATAATGGATGACAAGATAGGTCACGATGTTGGTTCCTCTGCATATAGACAGGGGGATTTCATAGATCTGTGCCGAGGGCCGCATGTCCCTAGCACTTCACATCTTAGGTGGTTCAAACTATCCAGCACCAGTCAAGCATATTGGAGAGCCGATAGCAAGAGGGAGTCTCTGACTAGGATATATGGGATGTGCTACCCGGACAAGTCTGGCCTACAAGAGAGGTTGAGGCAACTTGAAGAGGCCGCCAAGAGGGATCACAAGAAAATTGGAAGAGAGATGGAGCTCTACATGACTGACGAGATGATTGGAAAGGGCCTTCCCGTGTGGTTGCCCAATGGTGAGACTCTAAAAAGCGAAATCGAGAAGTTTGCAATAGAGACTGAGGAAGCCTACGGATACTTGCGTGTAACAACACCAGTTCTGGGCAAGAAGGAGCTCTTCGAGACCAGTGGGCACCTCCCGCACTACGCAGATGGGATGTACCCCCCCATGGAAATGGATGACGGCGAGTATTACATGAAGGCCATGAACTGTCCTTTCCACCATCTAATCTATAGGAACAAAAGGAGATCATATCGAGAACTACCAGTGAGGATCGCCGAATATGGCACCGTTTACAGGAATGAGCTGTCTGGGACCTTGGCCGGCCTACTAAGGGTCAGGATGCTTACAATGAATGATGCCCATATTTACTGTACTCTCGGGCAAGTAGCCTCAGAGGTTGCTGATAATATCAGGATGGTTCAGGATTACTACTCCGCGTTTGGGTTTGATGATTACTATTTCCGGCTATCATTATGGGATCCAGAGAATGTGGACAAATACATTGATCAGCCCGAGAATTGGGAAGCCACACAGAATCATCTCAGAGATATCCTAGATGACCTTGGGGTTGAGTATGTAGAGGCGGTTGGGGAAGCTGCTTTCTATGGGCCAAAAATAGACATTCAGTTTAGGACCCTTCTTGGACGCGAGGAATCTATGTCAACAATCCAGCTAGACTTCGCCGCCAAGGAAAGATTTGGACTGACTTACACTGACGAGACTGGTCACGAGAATGGTGAAGTTTTCGTAATTCATAGAGCACCACTTTCTACTCATGAAAGGTTTGTAGCGTTCCTAACTGAGCACTGGGCGGGAAACTTCCCGACTTGGCTGTCTCCCGTTCAAGTTCAAATCATTACCATATCTGAGAAGCATAAGGTTCACGCCGCTACTGTGGCCAACTCACTATACGAATCCGGAGTGAGGGTCAGAGTTGATGACTCCGATAATACGGTGGGTAAGAAGATTAGGACTCACAGAAAAATGAGGCCTGCATATATGGCAATAATCGGTGATGAAGAGACAGGGAACGGAACAGTTTCCATTAGATCAAGAGGGGGGGCACAACTAAATGGGGTTCCAATGGAAGAGTTTGTAGCTGGGATATTTGCTGAGATTACGACGCGAGATAGGGATCTTTCCCTTGTCCCTCCGGAGTGATCTAGTTGAGTGGCGGAACTAGCAATCGTTCACCGATGACTGTTTTATTTCTAGTCGTTCTCGTGGATATGCTAGGATTCACTATTGTCATCCCATTCCTGACATATTTCGTTCAAGATCTAGCATCCGGACAGGGGATCGTGGATGTTGGCAGTAGGGACTTCTGGGTAGGAGTGGTGATTGCAGTATACTCACTAGCTCAGTTCCTATTCACACCCATCCTGGGATCACTTAGTGATAGGCTCGGGAGAAGGCCCGTAATCATGTTCGGACTCGTTTCAAACTCAGTCTTCTTCATAGTATTTGGACTGTCAAACAGTTTAGAGATGGCCATTATTGCAAGGTTCATGTCTGGTGCAGGAAATGGAAATATTGCTGTAGCTAGGGCCTATATCGGAGATATCAGCACTCCCGATATGATTGCCAGAAGGATGGGGATGTTGGGGGCGGCATTCGGACTTGGGTTCATGATTGGTCCATTCATAGGCGGCATTCTTTCCGATCCCGCATCTAGCATAGGGGGCGTTTTCGATTCTGCATTCTGGAGAGGGCATGAGTACTTACTGCCTTGTCTGTTCTCCAGTCTTCTATCACTAATCTCACTGAGCCTTGCATACTTCTGGCTGGAAGAGAGCCTGGATCCAAAGGGAAGCTCTGAAACACATGAGAGTTCCTTGAAGAAGCTGACCGACACATTCTCCAATATCGTAGGGGTCCTTAAGATACCAGTTATTTCCACATTAGTGCTGATTAACTTCCTATTCCTAATGGCATTCAGCATGATGCATGGAACATTCATTCTATTCACTGCTATGTCCGTTGACAGTGGAGGCCTTGGATGGAGCGAGATGGAGAATGGGTGGATCTTTGCTTTCATAGGACTCCTTGGAGTGATAGTTCAAGGAGGGCTGATAGGCCCACTTAGTGATAGGTTCGGAATGCATAAGCTGATGATCGTAGGAACCGTTCTATGTGGTTTCGGAATAGCCAGCCTACCATACGTTCCTCCCGAAGCTTCCTGGCTAATTCTTGGCTCGTCAGCAGGGCTAGCTATTGGTAACGGCCTATTCTCACCCACTCAATCTTCACTTCTAACTTTCGAGGCCCAGGATGGCGGGCATGAGTTAGGAATGGTGATGGGCGCCCAAGAAGGATACGGGGCGCTGGCTAGGATCATGGGTCCTCTTCTAGCGGCATACCTATGGTCAGTTACTGTCGAAGGTACTGGGATTTGGACTTTCCACACATGCTTCAGAGTCGCAGGGATTATTTTCATATTGGCGGCGATACTGCAGTTGACCCTGAAACTGAAAAGCGAGACTGAGGGCAATAATCCAGTAGTGCAGAATTGAGTTGCCCGTGTTCAGAACCCCTCTGGGCCCCACTATACCCAGACGTCATTCGATGCAGTGAGGTCGCCCCCAGCTTCTCCAGTGTTCACGACGCCGCGAGGCTCCACGAGCATTACCTTGCACTCCTCCTCGGCGTACGGCTTGTGGCTAACGCCCTTGGGCACGACGTACATCTCACCCTCGGACAGCTCGACGGTTTCATCCTCGAACTCTATGCACATCGAGCCCTCGATAACGATGAACACCTCATCCGTGTCAGCGTGATTGTGCCAGACGAAGTCTCCCTGGATTTTGACAAGCTTGAATTGATAGTCGTTCATCTCGGCAATGATCTTAGGAGACCAATGGTCAGAAAATTTCTCGAGTTTTTCTCTCAGATTGATTTTGCTCATTTCGCACCACCCAGTTCTACAATTACTCCTGCTCCAATTAGCCACATCAGTAGTATGACGATCATTCCGACTGCTAGCGCGTTAAAGAATAATGAGTACAATATTCGAATTGTGTTGTCCTCGGTCCTGTTGTAAGGGAACAGCTTGTTGACCTCCCCTTCTCCTCCCTTGATCCCAAACATGGATCGGAACAGAACTGCCCTTCTGGCAATCTCAAAGCAAATCATCACGCCTACGAAGACAATGGCCGTTCCAATAAACATCGATGGATAGTACCCGAGCCCAATCAAAGCAAAGAGGGCAATGGGGAGGAAAGTCAAGTGCATGTGGACAATGTAGGTGGGGTATACTGCCTCATTGAGATATGCGAGCCACTTACTGGGTTTGTTGAGAAGTTTCGAAGCCCAACTAAAGATGAATAGACACCAGAACCATGCATGGAAAGACTGGATCAGAGCGGCGATGGTCGGCTCTAGAGAGAATGCATCGTATCCCTTGTCAACCCAGCCGCCCTCGTAAATCTCAGGTGTTTCGAACATTTCTCCACTGATGAACCAAACAATGGCCAATATAGGAGTCATTATCGTGACTGGAATTCGAATTTTATCAATTGCAGGAAAGTAATCCTCTTTGGCTGCAATCATCAGATATCCGAATAGGAAGTAAATCAGATAGCGCGGAAATTCCCACCACATTCCAACCTCTCCGAATCCCCACGGTTTGAACAGAATGCCATTGAGAGCGAGGATTAGTGGCGGCAATAGCAGCAGGCCCATCCCATATCGAACATTCAACAACGAGCGGGTTGCCTGTACTATCTTGCCGTCAGGGTTGTTGCGTACATGTGAGAATAGAGGGGTCAGAATAACGGAGTAAATCAGTAGGTTGTAGATGAACCAAAGGTGACCATATGGCATCCTTTCAGATCCAGGGAATATCTCGAGTAGTTTACCTGCTGTATCCAGAGGGTCGAAGATTCCGAAAAAAAGGATGTAAGTCCCAAACAAAAGGGGAATCCCGAGTCGAGAGAATCTCTCCTTGATGTAAACATCCCAAGTTCTTCTTCGAAATGCGAACGCAGTACCCATTCCTGAGATGACAAACAGGGCCGCCAATCTCCACTGATGCATAACTCCAAGAATTATGAACAAAGGAAGATTGAACAATTCCATGCTACTGTCTTCGCCCTCAAGTTGACCAAGAGAAAAGACTGCATAATGGAACCAAATGAGCAGCCCGAACAGAATTACTCTCAACCAGTCAATATCATGACGACGAATCATTATGTCACCTTGGGGGACCAGTGGTCTGAAAACTCTGATAGCTTCTCGGTGAAATTGACCTTCTTCATGCCAGGCCGACCAACCTATCGTAGCAGAAGGGGCAGTATTCCTCAACAGAGTACTTCTCGGATTCTAGGTCCTCGGGAGAAAGCGGCTCTCTGCACTTGAAGCACATCTCATGATCAGACTCGCGGAGATTCTTATCCAGCGATACACGTTGATCGAAGACGAAGCAGTCGCCATTCCAATGGGTGCCCCCGGTTTCTTTGAAGTATCCAAGTACCCCTCCTTTGATTTGGTAAACCTCTTCCCAGCCTTGACTCTCCATAACCATGCTGGCTTTCTCACATCTTATGCCGCCTGTGCAGAACATGACTACGGGAGTCGATTTATCATAATCAAGTCCCCCTATAGCCCTAGGAAAGTCTCTGAATGACTTGATATCGAGATCAACGGCGTTGTCGAAGGTCCCAACTCTTAGCTCGTAGTCGTTTCTGGTGTCAAGGACAACTACCTCCTTTCCCTCATCTAACCATGTCTTGAATTCCATGGGTTCGATATACCTGCCTTCGTGCTCGGCTGGCCTTATTTCATCCATACCCAAAGAAATTATCTCCTTCTTTAGTCGGACTAGCATTCTCCGGAATGGTTGGTAATCTGAATAAGAGATATGCATCGGGATTCCTTGTAATCTGCCGTCTTCATTCAAGAAAGAGGTGAATTCATCAATTGACTCCTGGGTTCCTGCGAGGAAGAAATTGATTCCGTTGTGACTTAGAAGGATAGTTCCCTTCAGCCCCAAACTGTTGCACTTCTCTCTGAAGGGACTCCTTAGGGAGTCCCTATCTGGGAGATCTACGAATCTGTATCCTGCTATATTCACAAACATATGATCACTCAAGGTACCTCTGAGAGCCACTTCTTCATGGTGCATGACTGACACACTGGTCTAGAAGTTGCCTCTCCACACAATGAGCAGGCGCCTATTTTGCTATTTGGGTCCGGATACACCTGCCTATGAATCTCCCTAATCTGATCTAGAGAGTGCAAAAGTCCGTGTCTTGCCCCGGGAGTATGCGACTCTAATTCTGCCACTATTGCCCTACTCTGCTGTCTCTGAGCACCCGGTGCGTGAGGACAGTCCCCATGGTGAATAGGCAAAGAGTTGAACAAGGCGAATGCGTGAATCTCCTGCTCTGGTATCCATCTTAGAGGCACTATCCTAGGAACCATTCCCTCAATTGGAGAGGATGTATGGGGTGCCAATCTAACTGATCTCTCTATCTCTCCCTTTTGGAGATTCATCAATATTGACTGGGCCATATCGTCCAAATTATGTCCGAGAGCCATCACATCAGCACCTACCTTATCCGCTAGACTATTGAGGCTCTGTCTCCTAAAAACGCCACAAAAAGAGCAAGGCATCATTCCACTTGCCTCATCATGAAGCTCCCCCATTCCAGGGATCTTTGATACTACCTTGTCCATCCTATCATATCCCATCTCCTCATAGCTCAGTGTTACGAAATCAATTCCTAAGTCGGCCGAAAGATTTCTGGCGCATTCCAATGAGGGTGATCTGTATCCGTCAATACCCTCATCTACACATCCCGCTACAATCTTAATGTCCCGTCTACTTCCAATGATATCCTTGATCATTGTTAGTAAAACAGCGGAGTCCTTCCCTCCTGATACAGCGACGAGTACAACAAAGGGGCTCCCATCGTCCTTTCTTGCATCCTTTGGGAGACTCAGTTGCCTCCTTAACTCCCTGGAGGTTCTCCTTCGAACAGAATCCGATAGGTGCCTGCCACAAAGATGCTGTCCACTATAGGGTTGGTGAACAATTGAAGGTAGCTTGCATCGGCTACATTTCGTAACAGATACGGCTCCGTCCATGCCCCCTCCCGGAAGGAGTTTGACTTGAACCCAATGTGTAAGAGATTTGGAAATTGAGGGCATTTTTGATATTGGTGGTTGCTTCCAACGGGATGATGCAGGGGGGCGGGACCTTACTCGGACGGTCATTTTCGGAGGGACGGCGGTATTCTTCATGGCCTGAAAGAGTTGTGGTACTCACAGTATTTTGCTCGGCTCTATTTTTCTTCGGAGATATCGATTCAGCTATTGGCTCGGTTACCGGAACAGAATCAGAATTTATTACAGTGATATTTCTTGTAATTTTTATTCCAGTTATATCTGACTTATTTTTCAGGATAGTCAGCTCATTACTAGGGATAAGATAGTCAATTATCGGTTGATCTGAACCTGAGAAAAGCGGTTTCTACCATCCCTGTAACTCTCTGCCATGGAAGAATAAATCTCATTCCAGCGACAACTATCAGAAATAAGCCTGCAGAAATTACCTTCCCATAGGTCAATTGTAGCTCGAGAGACTCTTTCACTTGTCCTGCCCACTGGCCACCGGAAAATGCGCTTACTGTGGAAATTAGAAAGTCATCGAATTCAAGAGCGATTGCCGTCGTTAGCGCGACCAGAGACATGACACCGATAAGATGGACAATATGTCCATTTACTACATTGTTGAACTGTCGAACATATTCTGGATCCCTTCTTGCATCCCCTGGAAGCATTGAGGCATACTCCATATTCGATATTACTGCAGAACCAGATTCTAGATACACCAGCAGTAGTATGGCTACTTCCATTAAACTCAGGGACAAAGGCGACACTAATCCGCCAAGCAGAGTTGCCTCTCCTATCTGAGCTGGAAGTGGAGAAAGGCCAAGATCGACCGACTCAGTTATCCCCTCAAAGGTCAGGATGGCATGAATTCCAATCACGGTCAGGTAATAGCCGACGGTCCATGTCAGAAGTTTCCTGGAGAGTCCCCAAATACCCATCAATCCAGAAAGTACAGGCGCGAAGACTATGCCCAAGAATACAAGCTCAATGATGAATAGCAGTGGCTCCCAAAGATTATCCAAATGATTCAATTCATCTGTGGGCCCCCATGGGAGATGAATTCCAAAGTTTGATATCGCCACCAACCAAGAAACGACAAATGGAAGTAGTGCCCATGCTAGCATTCCTCCAACTATTATTCTCTTGATGTTCTTGCGAATGTTTTCCTTTGCAGTAAGAGTGTAAATCCAGATTGCCGTGACAATCGCACAAAGTATCAGAGGAGCCACGAGGGACATGTTACCGGTTTGGTCCAGTCCATGGACTGCATCCGGAAGAACGAGTGTCCCGGCCTGTTCCTGGAACCAAATCAGACCCCTGGTGTGCTCATACGAGGGACACCAGTAGTTGGAGCCTTCATACGACTCAATGAATGATTCAGAGCAGGATCCATACAACTTGATCATTCTATTCATGAGCGCTAGTAAGGCTGCTGTTGAGATTAGTTGAAGGAAAATAATTTTCCACCTCTTCCTAAGGCTTGAAATCTCTAGAGAAAAGTTCTCTGAAACATTCTTCTTAGCCATATCTATCCATCCTAGCTCAAATTAATCTGTAGTAGTGCCTGAGAGAGCTCAACATCGGGGGTCCAATCAATGACCTTTGCCCCATAACCAGCTATCGCAGTCAGTCTATTCTGCCTCTCAAGTTTGAGAACCTCGTAGGACATCCTTGGTATCCTGCTTACCAGTCTCTCCAAATCTATGCTACTTGGGGACAGTACAATCACTTCGTGGCCCTTTCCAGACAGGCTTCGTATTGCTGGCAAGGTTGTGCCATCTCCTTCGAGGCTACTGATTATGAAGACTGGTGAACCCCTACTTATCCTTGGAGAGAGTGCGTTTGTCACTGCTTGTAGTGGCATCGAGCCTTTTGGTTGGACTGATGCAAGTCCACTGAGGATCTTGAAATACTGTTTATCTCCTGTTTCGGGAGGGAGGTAGTCCATTCTAGATCCATAAGTAACAAGTGCTACTGAGTCTCTTCTCTTAAGGAAATAATTGGATACAGAAGCGGCGGCTACGGTTCCCATTTCAAGTGGATTCTTGAGTACAGTACCTATTCTGGAAACATCCCTAGTGTCAACAATAACGAATACATCGGTAACAGCATCCCTGGTCTTCTCATTGACCATCATTTCTCCGGTTCTTGCTAGTGCCTTCCAATTTATAGATCGGAACGAGTCTCCGGGAAGATACTCTCTAAGCGCATAGAATTCCATCCCGGGACCTGGGGTCTTCAGAGTAGTAGCTCCTGAGTACATCTTTGGAACATCGGATCTAAGCAGTGCCTCTTCGATATCCCTAATCTGTGGGAAAACTGTGATGTCGGACCTATCATCAACTTTAGTCTCGCTCACGAAGAGATTGAATGCATTTCGATATCTTACGGATACTGGCCCGACTGAATAATGGCCCCTTAGTGGACACCGAACCACGTATTTCATTGTGGCAGACTGCCCCGGTCCGAGATTCATCCTCATCTGATTGATTCCTTTACGCATCTTCATTTCATGGGGGACGTTATCGAAAAGCTCCAGTTGCTGTGTTCTACGATATGAGTTGTTAGTTATTGTGAGTGAAATGACGATGTCATCGCCCTTGTAGACGTTTGTCGCGGATGTCTCTCTGGTGATAGTAAGTTCTGAATGCCCCGCAACCCAGCCGTTTATGGCGAGCATTGAGATGAAAGAAAGCCCAATTATCATCAATTGGAAATTTGATATCATCATGCCAATTAGAATCAAGCTAATTCCACTTGTCAGCATTATTGCGGCTTTTCTAGTCCACATGTTATGCATCTCCTTCTGTGTCTGTAGTTCCCCAATGCTTGATTTTCTTTACTATTCCAACCAATTCGTCGGTTTTGTATCTCCTGTCATTAAAAATGAACTCTGTCAGAACCTTGTCGTCCACCATTCTTTGTAGCTCTGCGGCAGGTAGGGCGTCAAACTCCTCCCTTGACATGGCATTTACATTTCTAATTCTAGTCAAAAGTACCTGTCTAATCTTTTCTGGCCTTTGATAGTATTCGTACCTTCTTGCATCTCCAAATCCATAGTAAATAATCCTGAAAACATGTCTCCATTCATCAGGATCTTCCTTTCTTATTAGGACTGCTTCAAGAGATATGAATAGTCCCAGGAATAATATTAACATGGCCATCCAGTCATTTGTGAAGTAAATAAGAAGATAGTAGAGTAGATTGTATGTGTCCCCCCCGATGTTTGACTGTTGATGCCTGCTCTCATCGAAAATGACTATTGCATTCTCAGTGGCTGAGGTACTCGAATTGCCAATTAGGAGAGCCTCGGCGATTATATCGAGAGCCCACTTACGATTGTCATTAGTCGGGACTAACCCAGAATAATCTGAGTCGAAATCTGGATCATATAGGGAATTAATCAAAAGGGAGCCGTCGGAAACGAAGTGCACCCTTCCCGAATCTGAATCTATGCAGAGGCGGTCGAAGCAATACCTGACATAAACTGCAAAGGGGCCCTGTTCGTCATCTTCAATTCCTGCGGCTTCGAAACCGACTGTCAAATTGCCATCATCATTAGTATCTAGATATGAGTCTAAAGTAGACCTGCCAATTGCGTATCTATTCTCAACAGGATTGTAAGAGCTATCTTTCTCAAATGCTGATGGCCCGTTGGTCAGTATATTGTAGCTCTCAGAGAAGTCCCAATTTGAAGTGGTTGAGTCAAATCTATGAGAACATAGTCCAGCGTCTCCGAGTGAGATTCCGGAAGTGGTGATATCCGAGTTTAGGGGTTCGATATCGAGTAGGTCAATCACCCCATCTCTGTCTGAGTCCTTAATGCAGGGGTTTACTGACGATAGCGATCCTGAGTTAGTAGTAAAGTTGTACGCCGAGGATGTATTGATCCACACATAGTTGTAGTCTAGTTCATGAGCATAGGCTTGGCCGTCATACAGTCTGTGTCCGGAATAGTCGAGGCCGAATTGGCTAGCTAGTTGGGCAGAGTATCCAAAATCGTCCATCAGAATAACTGTCCCTCCCCGCTGGACAAAATTCTCGATTGCCAAAATCTCAGAATTGGTATATCCATCGCTTTCCGTCAGCTCTATTACCCTCTCGTCTCCTGTAAATCTGGGAAGAGAAATGGTATCCCTCTCGACTCCAGAGACAACGAAAACAGCCTCTTCTGGATAGTCTATCTCACTGAGCAGTAGTGGACTTGATACCAGTGCATTTGTCTCTATTCCCATATCGTTGATATCGGACCTGAATGAGCCCAAGTCATTCCAATCGTCCCCATACGCTGATTGCTGAGTTTGCCCATCTACCAAGTAAGTCTGGAGGACTTCTGCGGCTAGAACTCCAATCAAAATCCAGAATGCGGCTATCGATGCGCCCCTCCTAAATTTGGGAGATGACAGTCTTCTCATTCTTGCATTAAAGTCTGCCATGCCTATACCTCCATCTATAGG
>Ga0066856_10000616_pt1 | contig 13483 bp, 12 predicted proteins | sample ETNtaG_5_FD_65605 | JGI IMG/M metagenome (GOLD analysis project Ga0066856, IMG submission 65605) | Marine microbial and viral communities from oxygen minimum zone, Eastern Pacific Ocean - ETNP201406SV205 | ecosystem: Environmental > Aquatic > Marine > Oceanic | place: Pacific Ocean: Eastern...
GAAGTGGAAAACTTTTAACTACATTCTAGAGTTGACCAGTCATTAATAGAACTTACCTTATTTACTACAGGAACATTTATCTAAGAAGAAAGAACCTAGATTCTGAAAGCTGATAGGACCTTAAGAATAATAATGTTATTGATCAGAAATCTATTAGTGGATTTGTTCTAATGATCAATGGAACTGCTATTTTCTGGAGAAGCATAAAACAGTCGGGTACATTTTTTTTTGAAATTTGACACCCTAAATTGAAGACGTCGACTTTTTTGGGACTTCTTCTTTTGTACTGAGTAGTCATTTAGAGGAGTACAAAAAACCAACGGAACGACACTCTCTTCTGTGAGGAGTAGGAGTCGTGTACGCTCTCTCTCTTCTTCTCTCGACTTTAATAATAAAGTCGACGAAAAAGCTTCTTCTTCTTTCGAAAACACCTACTTCGACGACGACGACGACGACGACGACGACTGACGACTGTTGTGGCGCGCGACGAAAGCTACTACGCTGACACCTCTTTTTTTTGTGCGCTTTTGTGTGTGTCGATCGAGATCGAAGACGCGACTTTGGAGAGAATCTTTCGAGATTTCGAGATCCGGGGGAATTTTTGTGCTCTTATTAAAGGAAGAAGTCCTTCTTTGACGACACACGAGATCTGAACGCGTCGTGTTGTGCACTCCTTTTCGCGCACTACTCTTGAGAAGAGAGAAGAAAAGAGACAACAACACGACTTTGACGAAGAAGAAGAAGAAGAAAAAGAAGAAGAAGAAGACAAATGGGGAACGGCCAATCTCTGCCCGGCGAGGGCGGGGGAGAGCACGGGAAGAAAGGGGACCCGTCGAAGAAGAAGAAATGGGTACCGCCCACCCCGCCGGAACGCGTCGGGAAGAAGAAGAAAAAACGAGGGACAATGGCGGGAGCAGGGAGCAAATTACCTCCAATCGCGCCGGCGACGAAATGTAAACTGCGGGCGTTGAAATTAGAAAGAGTGAAAGATTGGCTGCTGATGGAAGAAGAATTCGTGGCTCGACAAGAGGCGGAAAAAGCGAGCACGAGAGACGAACGCGACGAGGAAGAACGATCGAAATTGGATGATTTGAGGGAGATGCCGTTATCGGTCGGGACGTTAGAGGAAATCATCGACGATAATCACGGGATTGTGAGTTCAGCAATGGGGCCGGAGTATTACGTGAACATACTGTCGTTCGTAGATAAGACGCAGTTGGAGCCCGGATGTGCGGTTTTGTTGCATCACAAACATTCCGCGGTGGTTGGCGTGTTGGCGGACGACGCGGACCCTATGGTTTCGGTCATGAAGGTGGATAAAGCGCCTCAAGAGAGTTACGCGGATGTGGGGGGATTAGAGGATCAAATTATGGAGATTAAAGAGGCGGTGGAGTTGCCATTGACGCACCCGGAGTTGTACGAAGATATTGGGATCAAACCGCCGAAAGGAGTTATTTTATACGGTGAACCTGGGACGGGGAAGACGTTGTTGGCGAAAGCGGTGGCAAACTCAACGAGCGCGAGTTTCTTAAGAGTAGTTGGGTCCGAGTTGATTCAGAAATATTTAGGCGACGGGCCAAAGTTAGTGAGAGAATTGTTCCGAGTAGCGGACGACATGTCGCCGTCGATTGTGTTTTTGGACGAAATCGACGCCGTCGGGACGAAAAGGTACGACTCGCAAAGCGGCGGCGAGAAGGAGATTCAAAGAACCATGTTGGAGTTGTTAAATCAACTGGACGGTTTCGACGATCGAGGCGACGTGAAAGTCATCATGGCAACCAATAGAATCGAAAGTTTGGACCCGGCGTTGTTGCGCCCTGGGAGAATCGACCGGAAAATTGAATTCCCATTACCGGACGCGAAAACCAAAAGACACATCTTTGGCATCCACACCTCGCGCATGAACTTAAGCGAAGACGTGCAACTGGAAGAATTCGTCATGGCAAAAGACGATTTGTCCGGCGCCGATATCAAAGCCCTCTGCACCGAAGCAGGTCTGTTAGCGTTGCGAGAGAGGCGAATGCAAATCACGCACCAAGATTTCAAAACTGCCAAAGACAAAGTGTTGTACAAGAAGAAAGAAAACGTGCCAGACGGGATGTTCTTGTAAGAGAAAGAAGGAGAGAGAACTCCGCGCGGCGGCGCCATTAGATTTTGCATTTTTAGTAGGTACACGTCTGAAACACGAATTCATAGCTCATTGTACACCTCTTCACCGTTTGCCCGAAATGTTCCCAACACAATCGTCATTTAAAACACAAAGTTTTCCTCCTCCAATCGACCACCAACGAGAAATGACGCAAACGCACCACCACTCTCGCCATCATCGTGGTTACCACCGCCAAAACGACGCTCCAATCACCGTCGCTCCATCCGATTCGAAAGAAACCATCGAGTTGAAAACATTGCTCCACGAGCTGCGACACACGCGCGACGGCATTTCGGACGACATCAAATCTTTGGGCCCGATTCCAAAGCGTCGAAGAACGAGAAAGAAAGAAGACGAAGAAGACGACAAGCAACAACAACAACATCCCGAAGAAGAAGAAGAAGAAGAAGAACACCGGGATCAGCAACCGCGAGATGACGACGAAGAAATGGCACCGAAGAAGCGAACGAGAGAAGCCAGCAGAGAGACGACGAGAGAAGATCCGGAGAGAAAACGTTCGAAACGGATGTTTGGGAACTTAGTCTTGGGCACTTTGCAAAGATCGAAGACGGATTTGTTGAAAACGCGAGACCGCGAGACGCAACGGAACGATTTACTGAAAGAAGCAGAAACGAAAGCGGTGTCGCGGAACGAGGAGATATATAAAGAGTTTAAAGAAAAATACTGGGAAAAGCGAGAAGCGTTGATTGAAAAACAAATCGAATTGGACGTGAACGTGAAATATAAGCAGAGAGAATTGTATCGCTCGTTGGCGTCGGATTGCGAACGGGAAATCGCAAACGGGAAGTTACGGACGGAAGCGTTGCCGAGGGTTTTTTGGAAGCCGAAAAAAGAGACGATTCAGACGCAATCGATGTTGGCTAGGCAACCAGGGAAAGTAGAGGAGTGGTTGAAGACGAAGATGATGGAGGTAGAGGACGGGTTGGAGAGGATTGCGAAGAGGAAAGAGAAGTTCGAGGAAGCGAAGGAGAGGAGGAGAAGAGGGGAGGACGAGTTCGACGAGGAAGAGGAGGTGGAGGAGGCGGAGCTTAAAGATGCGGACGCGGACGACGTAGCGCCGATGGAAGGGTGATTTAAACTATATAAATATGCATGCAATACTCCGTTAAATCTACTACCACTACTACTACTACTACTACTACTACTACTACTACTACCTCTACGAATGCAACAGTTCGATTAAATCGCGGTGAAAAACTTTCAACGGTTTCGGATGTTTTTTAAATCCGAGCGCAAACTCGCCGTGCGTGCCGTGGTCGTACACTTTCAGGTCAGTTTGTACGCCGACTTTACGTAAAGTTTTGTGGAAATCTTCAGACTCTCGCTTGGGGACGACGATATCGGCGTCCGAGGTGAATAAATACGTCGTCGGGAACGACGTCATCAAGTTATTATTGTTGTTGTTGTTGTTGTTGTTGTTGTTATCTTCGCTGCTGCTACTACTGCTGCTATTTTCTAAAATGTGAAACGGCGACATCTCTTTAAATTTATCCTGTCCACCCATCGCTCTCCCCATCGTGCTCAACATAGCCACGCCTCTCTTATCCTCGTACTCGTAATGCGTCGCGATGTTATACACGCCGCACATGCCGACGAACGATTTCAATTTCTTCGATTCTTGTTTTTCATCATCTAACAATAAAGCCATGGCACAAAGGTGACTCCCCGCCGAATGTCCCACCAAATGCGTTCTGTTTGCATCCGCCCCAAACAATTTCGCGTTCATAATAGCACACTTCAACGCTTTCAAAACCTCTTCCGATTGTGCCTTGGCAGACTTCTGTGGGTACAGCGAGTACGAAATGACCGCCGTGACGATACCTTCCTCCGCTAATCGATGAGCCAACGGTGCAAACTGCCATCGTTCACCAGAAGACCACACGCCACCGTGAACGAATACGGCCATCGGAACGCTCGGGTCGACTCCTTTGCCGCTCATGGACGCTTCCATGCCGCTCATTTTCCGTCTCACGCTCACATCTTCCTCCAGTTCATAATCATCGTCGTCGTCAAAAAACTTTACATCTTTCTTCCGTCGTATAGATCTCAAAGATGGCAAATACACGTCAAATTTTTGCCTCTCCTCTTCCCCGTACTTGAAATCTTTCCTCAAACTCACTTTGGTCTCCTCAAACCTCATCATCTCTCCGTCTCTCGCGTCTGCTTTTGGGGAAAACTTATGGATAAATTGACATCGCACGCCGTAGGGGACCATAGAAAGTATCCCTCTCGCTTCATCGAAGAACAGCTTCGCAATCTGTACGGACCGTTTGAGTTTCGAGTTTGGATGCAACCCTAAGTCTGCCGGGATGGCTTTGATGGCCTCTGGGAAGGACATTTAAGTCGTTCCAAGACAAAGAGAGAGCGAAGTGCTTGGACACGTTTGATTTTCAAGTGGGGATTTTCTTTTACAAAATCGCTCTAAAAAGAAAGTAAAATAAGAATACCGCAGCGGCGCAAATAATGTAATGACGTTTTTTTCTCTCTCTCGTCGGTTTACTTTCTCGGTTTACTGTTTAAGTGTTAGATGTTGTATTACGTTTTTGTCTTGTCGTCTTCTTCTCGGATAAGCAGTCTATTCGCTCGCTTGCGCCTTCTCCCCTTCTTGCCCCGATTCTTGCGCTTCCTTCGCCGCCTTCTTTTCCATTCTTTCAGCCGTCTTCCGTCGCTCTCTCTCCAAAACTTCCGCTTGCAACTCTTTCGCCGAGTTCATTCGAGACAACACGGACTTATACAACCCCAAATCGCTGTTAATCTTCTCCAATTCCACTCCACTCGCCTCGGAAATCGCCTTCAAATTTTCCTGCGACGTTTGTTTGCTCACCTCCAACGCTCGGAAGAAACCAATCGCGATGAACTTGTCGTACACTAAACTCTTCGATTCAACTTTAGATTTCATGCTGGCAAACATCGGGTTCGCGACGAGCCCGTCGATGCTGGTTTGCTCGGATGCAAACGTGGACAACTTCTCTGCATCTGCCCTCCACTTCTTCGGGTCCTGGTTCAGCGCTTCCATAAACGTGTTAAAAATCTTCTCCTTCGCATTTGGGTCTTCCTTCGGGTAGCCCTCGAACAACTGATCGAAGACCGAAACGAATCCTAAACTTCGCATCTCTTCGTGTTGGTACTGCGCGTTGGTCACGGTAAAGTGCATGCCGACCAGTAATTCTTGCAATACCGTCGCCCAAATGGACGGTAAAGGGTACGGGTAGCCTCGAGTAAACTTGGCTTTCGTGTCCGCCACGGTCGCCGGGCCAGCTATTTTATTGGAGAATTGGAGACAAAGCAGCGGGATGGAAAGCACGGAACACCGTCAGCAAAAGCTTAAGCGACACGTCGACGACATCGTCGCAAAAGGACCTTCAACGGCCCGCCGACAAAAAGGGCGTGCCGCTTTGTCTTCGTCTCTCGGAAAAACATTTCGCGCAAATATCGCACAACAGATTATTATTCGTACTGCAGACACACGTCATCCGGGATCGATCGATGTTTCCCCAACACAAAAAGGGACACGCGCAAAAGAGGAGGGAAAACAACAAAAGCGACGACGACAAAAAAGGACGACGACGCACCAAAAGTGGCGACGACGGCATCGACGCGCGACGATGTTGGTCTTCTCGTCGGTAACAACAAGGCTTTCCTCCTCAAAGCCTTTTGGGACCTCGAACAACGTGACCTGGTGGGAGTCAAAGCAGCATTTTGGTGGTGCGTGGCAAACATGGTGTCCCAAGAGTGACGTGCACAGGAGGAAGAAGACATAAATAAATGTCGTTTTTGACTCGAAAAAATGGTCACACAACCACGATCCACCCAAAAATCGACGCCAATACTCTAAAACTACGACCAACACGAAGAAAGGTGGTGGTCTCTATTCGAAACAAACCACTCTCCGTGTTCCAACGGCTGGACGTCTCGTTTTCGGACCGCGCGGAGCTGCTCTGCCAGTCTCTGATTGCGCTTCTCTGCCTTGTCTAAAGCTGACGTCAACGAAGAGACGTTCGTCTCGGCGACCGTCGCGCGACGGAGAATCTTGGCGCGTTCCGTTTCGAGAAGCGCTAACCGTTTATCGCGAGTACTCGTGGATTTTTCGCGAAGTGAGACGCGTTTTTCGCGCAGGCAGAGATCGAGGTGGGTCTTAGAGTCTCTGTCTCGCGCGAGTTCGCTCTTTCGAAGTTCTCGTCGAAGGAATACAATCTCCTCGTTTGAAGAGGCGGCGGCGTTCGACTCGAGCGGAGACGAAGACGACGCCCTGAACTTCCTATCGATTCTATCCGAAGCACTTTTTTTCAACGCGTTCAATTCCTCTCGCAACTCCTCGATGATTTTCTCTCTCGTTTTCAGCTCTTTATCGTACTCTGAGAGGACGTCGGTAGCGTCGACATCGTCGTCTTTGCGCCGTCGCTCGGCATTCGTCTTCTGTTCACACAGCATCTTAACGATTCGTTTCAACCGTTCGATTTCAAAGTCCTTTTGTTGACGTTCTCGTAAACGCGCGATTTTAAGCGCGTCGCTTTCCTCCAGCGATGCAACATCTACCACGTACGACGTCTTTGCCACTAATTCCTCGTCGTCCTCTTCTTCGATGCCTTCTTCGATGCTTTCTTTTCTCGTCGAGGAATTCGATGTGTTCGAGTCAAAGTTCTTTTTGACCAAAGTCGTTTTCTGCGCGTTCATCTCTTGGTGGTCCGAAAGGAGAAGCATTTCTTCGTATAACGCGTTAAATGTGGCGTTTAATTCATCCCTGCAACCACGCGAAGACGTGGACGGCGAACTGGACGCGTTCGTTCGATCCGCGAGTCGTGTCATTGCGGCTCTTTTATTTGACGACATTGGATGGAAGAAAGAAGACTTTTGAAAAAAAAGAGAGAGCGATTGAGCGAAAGGGCGCGACGACGCATTAAAGCAACGGGCTACATACATATTCTCTTATTATAACAACTCTCTCTCAATTTTATTGTATAGTGTTCTAATGCGGAGGTTTCTTTCTTCTCATTCACTCTCTCTCTTTCTCTCTCTATTCGCGAGCTCGTTTGTCTCTCGCGCTTTCTCTCTCTATTCGCGAGACTCGTCTCTCTCACTTTCTCGTTTCTGCATCGAGGCGTACTCTGTCACAAATCAACGCCTTGACTAATCAACCATATGTTAAAGTGCGCGTATCCTACCACCATTCCTAAAAGCGCCCCGACGGCAACTTGCACCGGCGTGTGGCCGAGCGAGTCTCTCAAAGGTCTGCTATCCGTTAACGGATGATCTCGCGGGAGCTCGACGATGAGCTGATTTAAAACTTCCGCTTGTCGTCCGGCGTGGAGACGAACGCCGGTGGCATCGTACATGACCTGTAGAGAAAAGGGAGAGAAAAAAACGTCAGTCGCGTGTTCTTCTTTCGCGCCGCGCTCTCGCGGCCAGAGAGAAGAGAAAGATCTCTAGCCCCGACTCCAAATGTCTCTGAAAGGAAAAAGAACGACCGCGGAACGCACGCACCACCAGCGAAAACACCAAGCACAGAGCAAATATGCTCGAATCTAATGCATCTTTCAACCCTATCGCCGTCGTCAGCCCGACCACGAGCGCCGTGTGCGACGATGGCATCCCTCCACTCCCGACTAATCGCCCCCAATCCACTTTCCCGGTCGTGTGGTAGTGGGTGAAGACTTTGCAAATTTGGGCGATGGTAAACGATAACATCGCCGCGACGAGGGCCGGAGAACCGACCAGGGACGACGCGCCTTTCGCCAAATTCCCCATTTCTTCTGTTGGACTTTGCTTTGTGCTCTCTCTTTGTCTCTGTCTCTCGTCTGGTTTGGTCTCTCGCGCCCGCTTTTGGACCCACTTTTGATGGGGACAAAAAGCCCCTTGTCTTTGAAGACGAGTCCTTAAACTCTTAAAAAAAACGCCTGCTTTTCTCTATAACGCATTTTTTAAAGCACAAATCACATTCGAGAAAAAGAGAACCGATCGTCCATCGTCATGCGCGCAGAAGACGACACCCGAAAGTGCCCCCCAAAAGAGGAGGAGGAGGAAGAAGAGGAGAGAAACGAAAGGAATGGATTCGACCTGTCGATGTACGACCGGACCGAGATCGAAGCGATCGAGAAACGGTGCGGCGTCGAATTGGAATCCGTGGATCCGAACGCGATCTCGCTGGCCGTCGCGCGCGCGAAAGAGTTGGCGAACGGGTTTTTTAAGAGCGGAGAGTACGAGAAAAGCGTCGAGCAATACACGGCGGCGATTGCTGGAGCGCGGAAAGATAAGACGTTGTGGCGCAACAGGGCGGCGGCGCGGTTGCAAGTAGGGGAGAGATTGGAAGCAATACATGATTCGGTGAAAGCGGTCGAGTTGGACGAGAAAGACGCGAAATCCTGGTATCGATTAGGCACGAGTTTGATGGCCAATCACGAGTATTTGAAGGCTGCTCAAGCGCTGAATACGGCGGCAAAATTGATGCCAGGGAGCAAAGATATCGAAGAACGGTTAGCGGCGGCGAGAGGGATGTATGAGGAGGAGAGGAAGAGGAAAGAGAGAGAGGAGAGATCGCTGAGGAGAGATTTGGCCTTGAGATTGAGAAAGGCGAGGAGAGAAGATCGGAATCAGGAGACGATTAATCAATGGAAACAAACGCTGGGTGGGCCAGATTGGGACGTGGAGGATTACGCGTGGAGACCGACGTTTTTACCAATCGCGCGATCGAAGAAAATAGACTACGAGAGATTCATGGATGATCCAAGAAAGAGAGGTATCGTGAATTACGCCGTTGGGTTAGCCGAATTGAGTTCTCCAAAGGTGGATATTTGTAATGGGTTGGTGGACTTTGAGAGATTTCGCGCGTACGAGAAGGCGATCGGTCGGTGGGCGATATCTGGAGACGAAGAAAACTCGACGAAAACAACTGCGCTCGTGTTGAGTTCAGGGTGCGGCATTTTACCCGCGCTCGTTGCGAACAGCGATGCCGTTAAGAGCGTTATTGCCATCGAACGTAACCAGTTCTTGTACAGAAATTTGAAGCAAATAGCAAAGGCGAATAAAAAGTTATTCGAGAAAGTTTCTCTCGTCGATCAAAAGCTCGAGAGTTGCGATAAAGTGAAAGATGATGATGTCGATAACGGAGAAGGTAAGAAAGGCGGCGAATCGGAGATGAAAGAAGCAGTCGAAAGTGAAAAAGAAAGTAAAGCTACGAATAGAAATACCCCGGTTGAGTTGCCGTGTCGCGCGAATATGATTGTGACGGATTTGTTCGATTACACAGTACTTGGCTTAGGCGCGCTGTCGGCGATCGATATTTGTGGTCATCGGAAGCTCGTGATGCCAGAGGCCACGGTGACTCCGTCAAAACTTACGATTAAAGCGAGATTAATTGAATTACGACTAACGACGGTGTCCGGATTTGATTTATCGGCGATGAATAACTATCGATGGAGCCCTCAGTGCGCTAAAGTGAACCTGTACGAAGAGCCTCACGAAGTGTTGTCAAAACCGTTCGAATGTTGCACGGTGGATTTGAACGAACGGTTGCAAAAAGCTTTAAATGAAGATGTGGTAAAAGATAGAGATGATTGTACTATCGATTACGACGATGTATGGGAGTTCGAAGCGCTCGAAAACGTTGAGATTATCAAAGATGGCACGTGGAACGCTGTGGCGTTTTGGTTTGAAGGCAAACTGGATGAGGCAACGGTATTTTCTTCTCTGTCGCCCAAAATCGCCTCGAGTTTTGACGACGACAACGATGACGGTGGAAACGTGATCCACGATGGTGAAAAAGAAGGAAGAAGAACTAAAACGTATTGCGAGTCCTTCAAGGTTGGCGTCCAGTACCTCGACGACGTGCCAGTGAAGAAAGGCGAGATCAGACAAGTCGCCATCAAACGCGACGCGACGCAAATATATTTCGAATCTTTGCCGCCACAAATGCGTGCGCGCCACGCGCACGTTCCGTCGTGGCACTACGATATGCTCAATGACTCTAGTCGAAACGACGCGTACGAGAAAGCGATCAAACGTGCCGTCGAGCGCAAAAAGGGCGAGAAAGGCATGTGCGAAGTTCTCGACGCCGGGGCAGGCAGTGGGATCTTATCCATGTTTGCCGCGCGTTCTGGTGCGGATTACGTGCACGCGTGCGAACAGAACGGTCACATGTGCGACGTTGGAGAAGAAACCGTGTGCATGAATGGGTACGGATTAAAAATTATGTTTCATAACAAAGATGTTCGACGTTTGTTTACGAAAGAATCCGAAGGTTTAATTAGGCACGGTTTGAAACCAGATGGGAACCCTCCAGAGATGGATAAGAAATCCGACGTTCTCGTGTTCGAGGTTTTCGATTCGGGTTTGATCGGTGAAGGTGCATTTCACATCGTCGGCATGGCGAGACACCGGTTATTGAAACCAGACGCCACGCTCGTTCCCCGCGCGGCGAAAATGTTCGCGGCGCCGATCGAGTATAGGTTTCAAAACTATCAAACGCTCGATGGTAAACACGTCATCGATCTAACTACCGCGAACAGGTGGAGATACCGAGACGATTACGAAGGCGTGAACTTAGAGAAGCTTCCGAAAAGCGCGTGGAAATCGCTCGCGAATCCAAAACCGTTCTTCAACTTTGACTTTTACGCGTGGGAAGAAAATATGCGCCCGAGAGAAGAGCCAATATCTTTTGAAATCACAGAAGAAGGGACGTTCAATGCCATTGCGTTTTGGTTCGATTTAGAACTTGACGAAGAAACCACGTTGACGACGAACCCATTCGCGGAGCATGGTGAAAAAGGTGCCACGTGGCAACAAGCGGTGCAACATGTCGAGGAGTTGACATTGAAACCGGGCGACTCGTTGAAAGTCGTAGCCGCCCACGACACGTATGGCATAAGCTTTAGAGTGGACGACTCGAAGTTAGAATTCGACAGAGGTCAAAGACGTACCAAATGTCCTCTATACGACGGCGCATGGCAAGCACACCACATCGAGTTCAAGCGTGTCACGGACTCTTTGGCGCAGACCATCACGCAGTCGCCCGTCGCATTTCGCGAAACGTGCGAAACAGCCGTTGCGTGTGGCAGTCGCCCGGGAGATTTAAAGTTCGAAGCTTGGGCAGGCGCAGATTTCTGTACCAAATTTATGTCTTAATTATAAAGGCTAATTACAATGTATGTTATATGTGATATAATATTTGCTAATCGATTTCCTCTCTTCATCAAAGACGTTTTACATTTACGCCAACGTCATGTTGTACTTCTCCGCAAACCTTTTCGTCTCGGCCTCCTTCTCCTCCGGGCTCAACTTGCTCATTCTAGCCTCCTTCCACTTTGGGATGTATAACTTCTTCGGTCCAGTCGGTGCTCTCTTATCCTTTCTCGTCGGTTCCGCGCCTCCATTCGCCGCCAACCACTCCGCTCTCGCATCGTCCGCTTGTTGGTACGCCAAAGACATCAAGTCTAACCCTGCGTCTTTCGCCATCTTTTCGAGACCTACTTTGTTTAAAGTTTTAATCGCTTTGGTTGAAATGCGCAAGCGAATGTATCGCTTTTGTTCCGGCCAGTAGACGCGTTTGTACTGCAACGATGCGGGAAGAGATGGAGAGAAAATCGTTGGTCAGCGGTAAGGTCTTCCCCGACGGGGCGAGAAGGTTGGATAAACTCAATAAAATTAAGCGGAGACAAAAAAAGACGAATTCGACGACCGAACGACGCGCGCCTCAACCAACAACGCGACCAAAACCACGCCCTCAAACGTACCTGTAAATTCGCACGCTGCATTTTCTTATTACGAATGTGCGAAAACGACACCGTGTACCCGTTATTCGCCCTCTTCCCGGTGAGCATGCATTTTCTCCCAGATTTACCGTGCAACGCCGTCGTCGTGGCGTCGATGCGTCCCGTCGTCGTCGACGCTTTCACCGAGCAGGACTTTCGGAATTGGTTGGACAACGACTTCGTCTGAGAGGCGAGAGACGTCGTCGCGCGTAACGAAGAGTGAACCGACATTTCGATGTTCGCGTTGTTACGGCTGTGCAGACTTCCAAACGCGCGCGTTCAAGTGGTGCGAGAGGGAGGTCGTGTCGATTGTGAAAAAAAACCTCAAAAAAGAAAAAGAGAAAAATTATTGAGCATTGAGGGAAAAAAAGAAGGCAAAATTTTTCGTCATTTTTTCTCCCCAGACAGAGAGAAAAAGGACTCGTCATAAAGAGTCGATTGGAAGATTCTTTCGTCTGGAAACCTCTTTACGCGACAAAGAAAGAAAAGAAAACGCACCTTTGCGCGAAGAATAAAGAGAAGAGAAGAGAAGAGAAGAGAGAGAGAGACGGGAAGAGAACGAGAGAGAGAGAGATTTTTAGGAGAAGAAGACCAAAGCTAGATGGATTCGGAAAAACAAGACGGCATTCAAAAGCTTTTGCGGGCGGAGCAAGAGGCGAACGCCATCGTGACCGCGGCGAGACAAGGTGGGACGGTGTTCGAGACCTTTCGTTCGTTTTTTTTCGTGCTCGGGGGCCGCGTCGCACACCCGGCGCGCGTTTCGATCGTTTTCTTTTGGGTTTGGTTTCGCGGAGGATAAATCTTTCCACTCACACCCTTTTCTTTCTCTTTTCGTTTGGCGACTACAGAAAAAACGGCGAGAATCAAACAAGCCAAAGACGAAGCGGAGGCTGAGATCCAATTGTACAGAAACCAACGAGAGCAACGCTACCAGCAAATGGTGGCGCAAGCCACCGGTGGTTCCGATGAAATGACCAAAGAGTTGGAGATGAAAGCAAAACACGCCGAGGCGAATATGAGAGCGACGATACAAAAGAAGGAGGCGAGCATTACCGGAATGTTGATGAAGCACGTGACGAGCGTGCAGTTGTAGAGAGGCTGAGAGAGAAAAGAAAATTAGTTAGAGAAACAAGAATCGTGTTATTATATTTTAGTACTTAAAGTTCTTTTTGTATAAAACTGAATGTTATTTATGTCCTCGTTCGCACCAAACACACGTCCACGATTCGCAGTTTGACTCTCACATACACATTCGCTCATATCTTTTAATCTTCTTTTCCTCTAGTTTATCAATAAAAAATGATTCGTTTCTTCTCCTTCTTCTTTATTGTGACAGAGATAATAAAGTATATCAACTTTTTGTTCTCCTCCTAATATCACCACTCAACTCTCCTATAACGCCCTTCTATCTCTTTTGCTCTATACACTCGACGCTAAACTCTTCCTCCTCCTATTTTTTTCTATCTCCTCACAAAAAATCACACTCTTTCTTTCCTCTCAAATCATTTTTACATTAACCTCCGCTATTTTTAATTCAATACGTTACACACACACACACACACACGCACGC
>Ga0066856_10000618_pt1 | contig 13435 bp, 7 predicted proteins | sample ETNtaG_5_FD_65605 | JGI IMG/M metagenome (GOLD analysis project Ga0066856, IMG submission 65605) | Marine microbial and viral communities from oxygen minimum zone, Eastern Pacific Ocean - ETNP201406SV205 | ecosystem: Environmental > Aquatic > Marine > Oceanic | place: Pacific Ocean: Eastern...
GAAAATGGTCCTCCGAAACGATTATTGATTTGATTGTAGATTACACGGTGCCGCCGGAGACTCGGCCGTTTCTACACGGTACCGCCGGAGACTTGGCCGTTTCTGGACGGCGGCTCGAGAAAAGAAAAGAAGCCCTTACTCTCGTTGGCGTCCTCGACGAATAAATCGTCGGGAACGCGCGCGGCGGCGTGCGCGCCGACGCCGAGCAACGCCACGCCGACGCCGCTAAACAAAACCGTCCCGGCGGTCGTGAGCATGAAGATTATAAACGCGCTCAGCGCCGACATTCCCATCAACGTCTCGCGATGACTCAACTCTCTATCACCAATCTTTAAAGGTTCCGAACGAATCGAAAACACGTACACCCAACCCGCGGCGACCGATCCGAACACCGCCAACGAGCTCGGATGAAAAACCATAAAGAGTGTCAACACAACGAGCGTGAACACCATGTAGTTTATGCGAAAGTAGTTTAAGTTTTTCTGCATTCTCGACGTCGCGTCCCCGAAACTCACCGGTCGCGCGTACGCGTTCGCGTCCAGAATCTCACTCATCGGTTTCTGTTGACTCCACACGTGCTGCGCGGACTCTCGCACGCGGTGCGCCGCACCGAGCACCCCCGTCGTCGGCGCAGGCGTCTCCGTCGCCGCCGCGCTCATCTTTCCCGTATCCTCTGATTGATTACGTTCGATTACGCGCGCCGTCAGTCCCTCGGTCCATCCCTTCCTCGCGCGCGCGCGCGACGCGACGAACCGGAAAAACTCGAGACCGAGACCGCGCGAGTCAATTCAACGACTCGACGTCTCCGAGTCTCCACCTCTCGCATCGCGCGTCACCGCCCGAACGTCGTCGCGTCCCATCATCTCGTCCCGGGGGTACGACGCGCGCGCGTGATGACACTCGCGACGCGTCTCCTCCACCGCGCGTCCACCGCGACCACCGCGCGGGCGACGCGCGCGCACACAAAAAAAACAAGAACACCGACCGCGCGTCGCCTCGCCTCGCCTCGCGCGTCCTCGTCGTCATCGCACCTCGTCGACCGTCGCGCGCGCGTCTCGATCTCTCGGACGCGACGACGACGCCGGACGCACGTATCCGTTCGTCCGGTTTTTTCTGGCCTGTGTGTGTGTGTGTGTTATACGGGGTGTTTGTGTACGAGAGTACGAGTGTGGGGAGGTGCGGGTCGAGCGTTCGGTGGTGTGTCATCGATCGTACACGGGGTGAAACGTGGGTTCTCTATGGAAGGGGCGGGGTGTCCCCGCGGGCCCGGCGCGCGAGTGGTGGTGATGGATGGATTGGGATTGGTTCGGATTCGACGACGCGAGCGCGCGACTCGAGGCGCAGAGGGGGGGACGACGAGGACGACGACGACGACGCGAATCGCGCGACGATTGTCGTCGTCGTCGTCGTCTCGTCGTCGCGCGCGCGCCGCGTCGGTCGTCGGTCGAGATGAACGTGGAGTCGCTGGACGCGGCGGTGCGAGACGTGTTCGGGACGGCGGCGAGCGCGCGCGGGGGCGACGGCGGCGCGCTCGAGGCGCTGGAGGCGTTGAAACGGGAGTCTGAGTGTTGGAAACTGTGTTTGGAGGCGTACGGGAGCGCGAGGACGTCGGCGGAGACGAAGTTTTGGTGTCTGCAGACGCTGACGGAGACGCTGCGGGACGCCGAGGCGACGACGCGACTGTCGGAGGAGGACGCGGAGGCGTTGCGAAGGAGCGTGGGGACGCACGTGAGCGATGCGGCGATGGTGGGGGGTGGAGATGGTGGGGGGGCGCCGGTGTTCGTGAAGAATAAGTTGGCGCAGGTGTGCGCGCACGCGGCGGCGGCGGAGTATCCGACGCGGTGGCCGACGTTTTTCGCCGACGCGGCGAATCTGTTGACGCGAGGAGAGAGCGGTGTGGACATGTTTACGAGGGTTTTAGAGGCGATAGACGAAGAGGTGGTGGCGACCGTGGAGGTGGGGCGAGGGAATAGGGATGAAGTCGCGCGTTCGATGCGAATGAAGGACGCCATGCGCGCCGACGGTAGTTTACAGCTCGTGTTCGGCGCGTGGAGAGATTGCTTGGAGCATTTTAAGAGTCATAATCCTCGATTGGCGGCGCGCGTGTGGTCGGTGGCGCGAAGATACGTGGATTGGGTGGACATAAACATAGTGGCGAGCGCCGAGTACTTGAAGTGCGCGAGGGAGTGTCTCGCGTTGAACGAGCCGAACGCCGACGAAGGCTTGCGATCGGCGGCGACGGCGTACGTGCACGCCGTCGTCACCAAAGGCATGGATATCGAAGCCAAAGTGAGGCTCATCGTGACTATGAACGTGTTAGAAATGTGTTCGTCCTTACTGACGATGTGCATCTCGAGACCTGACGATTTCGATGAAGAGTTTGTCACCCAAGTCACCACTCTCGCCGTCTCCGTCGGTTTGGAACTTCTCAACGCGAACAAAGTGGAGAACATCACGACACTCGGCGCGGAATCGTCGTCCCAGGTGAGCGCGTTGTTGCATCAAGTCACGCCGATGATTTTGTCGGCGATAAATTTCAGGTACGAGCGCGCGGTGCTCACGGCTTTGCCTTTCCTCACCGCGTACATCGGGTACATCAAATCGCGGCCGGCGTTGATGAACACGGAGCAACCGGCGCTCACGGTGGCGTGTCAGGCGGTCGTGGCGCGCGGGACGTTTCCGACCGAACACATAGAAGGTTTAGATTGGAACGACGGCATGAATGCGCTCACGCAGGAAATTGAAGAGGATGTATTCAACCTTCGCGCCGAGCTCAACGTACAATTTCGAAACATAGCGCGGCTGGCGCCGCACATAGCTAGAGAGGTGGTTCGTCAGATTTTGACGAACACCCTAGTGGGAGGAGCGGGTAAGGAGTGTTGTTGGCAAAACATCGAAGTCGCCGTGTCGGCGCTCTATACTCTGGGTGAGGGCGCGGACGACGCCGCCGTGAAGCCGATGTCCAACGTGGAGAAGAGCAAGGCGACAAACGGAACCGGCGACGTCACAGATACTCCGCTCGGGGCGATGGCGGTTACGCTCATCAGGGGTTGGGGTGCGAGCATGGGACGTGCCGCCTACCATCGTCTCGTCGCTCCGATATTTATGGAAGTTTGTGTTCGTTATCACGCGGTGTTGGAACGCGACGACGAAGCCATGATCGCGGCGCTGAGCGCATTTTTGGACGAGAGAGGCATCGCACATCCAGACCCGATGGTTCGATCGCGAGCGTGCTATTTACTCTCTCGTCTCATCCGTCCGCTGCGCACGAAGCTGTCTGACAAGGTGGAACACATCATGGTGGTGCTCCCCAAGCACTTGAAGGAAGTCGCGAGAACGTTACCGGAACCGGAGACCATGAAGGCTTCGGCGCACGCCGCGAGCGCCTCAGGAGTGCAGAGCAAAGCGATGGCGGAGACCGGTAACGACGATAGTCTCTACCTATTCGAAGCCGTGGGTACTTTACTCGGATGCGATGATGTCGACGAGGAGGAACAGTACAAGTACTTGTCGCAGATCGCAATGTCGCTATGCGAACAGATGGACGAAGCCGTCAGAGGGCAGGCGAGCGCCGACGATCAGACGTGCATGCATCTCGCGACTCGGACCATCGTGGCGTTCGGTAACATCTCGAAAGGTTTTTCGCAGCACACGTGCTTGGCGATGAGGCCGAGGACGGGCGCGGTGTTCCAATCGTGTTTGGAAATGTCCATCACGTGCCTGGACAGGTGGCCGAGAGACGCGAGCGTGCGAAACAGGACGACTGGGTTCTTGCACAGGATGATTGACTTACTCAGGGAAAACGTGACGCCCTACTTGGCGACAACGATGGATAAACTTCTTCGGGATGCGGACATGGTTGAGCTCAAGGATACGTTGTCGCTCTTCAATCAGCTCGCGTCGACGTACAAAGCCACGCTCGCGCCTTTCGTCGTCGAGGTGCTGCCTGGTCTCGGCGCTCAAGTGTTCGCCGCGTTGGCGAACGCGTATTCGCAAGCGTCCGTGCAGTCTGCGAGCGGTGATATCGCCAAAAACACGGAGATGATGCGAGAAGCGGACGAGCTCGAACGGACGTGGTTATTAACCACCACCGCCTTGGGCTTGAACGAACTCATCGCACCCACGTTCACGGGCCACGCGCATCTCGAGACCACGACGCAACTCCGTGAACAAATGTTTTCACACTTGGTTCGATCGGCGAGTTCACACGGCGTCGTCAGCGCTCGCAAGGTTGCGTTGCAGGCTCTGAGACGATTCATCGAAGAATGGGTACCGCCCGCCGAGACGACGTCCGAAGCCGTTTCTGGTTTCACGAAATTTGTCATCGAACGCGTGTGCCCAGAGTGCTGCCTCATACCTCCGGCGAGAGGAGATTTGGATCTCACCGATGCGGTCTCCGTGAGTGTCCTCAACGAATCCTTCGCCATTCTCTCCATAGTCGCCGAGAGACGATCGGCGGAGCTCTCTCGCGCCCTCGAGACGACGTTTGACGCCGTCATTTTCCCAGCCACCGATCGAGAGACAAAGTCAGCCATCAAAGCTGAATACGCGAACATCTTCACCACCAACATCGAAAACAAGCACCGCGTCGGCCGTTCGAGTAAGAGCGCGCGCGCCCTCCTCGACGCCGTCATTCGCGAGGCGTCGTCGCCCGCCAACGTCGCCGCGCGCGCGTTCGTCGCCGTCCCGGCGAAACGCGCGTGATCGCATCGCGTCGATCGCGGCGAAACGCGCGTGATCGCGTCGCGTCGATCGCGGCGCGTTTCCTCTGTACCATTACTTTTAGGGTTTAAAACCAGTGTGCGTCTTCTCTTCCTCGACCTTTCCCTTCGTCCGCGCGCGCTCGTCGGCGGCGGCATCGGCTCTGCGCAGTCTCCGCGGGCGCGCGCTGTCCGACCGACCGCGACCGCGGAGACGTCGCGCGACTCGGGGACGCGCGCGCGAGGGATGGCGCCCTCGCGGCGGCGCATCGCGGCGGAGGACGGTGACGTCGACGCGGAGGACGTCTCCGCGCGCGTGGACGCGACGATCGCCGCGACGGCGACGGCGACGGCGACGAGGGCGCGGGCGCGGGACGATGACGAGGGAACGGGGACAACGACGTTCGGGGCGTTCGGGACGCTTCCGGACGAGTTGGTCGTGCGCGTGTTGGAAAAGTTGGGGAATGGGCACGCGCTCGCGATGGCGGCGTGCGCGTGCAGGGATTTCGAGCGGTTGATCGGGACGAGGGAGACGCTGTGGAGGGACGCGGCGACGGGATTGGAGGCGCGCGGGCTCGCGCGGAGGGATTTAGTGCGAGAGGACGCGTTCGATCGACGATGTGCGGTGGGTGAGGAGACGAGCGGGGGGGGAGTGAAGTTTCCAAAGTTTAATTGGAAGGAATTGTACATGTGGCGCGTGCACGTGCTGAAGAAGAGCGCGCAGTTGGACACGAAGCGATTCTGCGAATTAGCCGAGGCGAACGACGAGCGAACGTCGTCGACGTTTGAGGCGAGCGCGAGTCATCGGGAGAGGAAAAAGACGAGTGCTGAACCTTTGGTGAGCGAGACGCGACCGTCGTTGGGATATCCGGGGCGTTTGGCGGTGATTGATCGCGAGAGATTGTTTACGTGCGATCCCGTGCCCAAGGGCGGCAACGTGTACCAGATTCACGAGTCCGCGGTCAACTCGTTCGTGCCACGCACGCTCGTGTGGGCACCGAAATCTCAACTCTTAGCGTGTGCGTTTCTCGTCGACGGGACGGAGACGAGTCCGTCTTACAATAAGATTTTGTTCTCGGCGTCGAAGGACGTGCATCGCAAGTGCAAACGCCGACGCGCGCACTCGACGCTCGCGAAGATGTCGGACGACGTCATGCACGGCGATAAAAAGGATGAGATGTGGAAAGCCCCGCCGGTGAAGAATATTCTCGCGCTTCCTCGAGGATTCCATTGCACGCACATGATGTTTTCTCCGTGCGGGACTTTTATCAACTTTTCACACAAGGATCGAATGGAATCCGCGTTGTACACACTCGATTGCGCGACGACGCTGACGTCGCTGTACGGGCCGAGCAACGGCACGCGAGGAGCGCCGTCGCCTGTTCCACCACCTGTGGAGAAGATTTGGAAAATTGCGAGCGCTTCAGAGGATACTCGATTTTCTTTCGCGCCACACGACAACAGTCTGGCGCTGATGGTCAGCGGTCGGCGAGAGACGTTTTTCGTGCACAAGGTTCAAGACTGGCCGCTCGCGCCGCTCTCGAGGCAATGGCCAGACGTAGACGAGTACGATGTGAATTACTCCGATGACGATAGCTTCGATGAGGCTGTCCCTTCAGAGGAAGAGGAGGAGCAGGAGGGGGGCGGCGACGACGCGGCGAACGAAGGCGGCGGCGCGAATGCAGCGCCCGCCCACGCGCAGCCACAGAATGTTTCCGAAGTTCCGTTTGAGAATACGACTCTTCCGCAGTCTGAAGCGTTTGACAATGCCTCTTTCAACGTCGATGAGAGCGATCATCTTTCGCGAGACCTGGAAGAAGTTCTTTCCGCAGAAGCGTTGAGCTGGTGGCAGCAAGTAGGACGCGGCGTGGGACGCGTGTATCACACAACTTCTACTGCGGTGCAAGATGTGATACGAGGAACTTTTAAGCGGCGTCGAACGATGAGCACTGATCCAGAATCATCGAAACGAGTCCGAGAATCCGATTCGAATCTTCTCATGAAGCAGACGTGCAGGAGAGACAGCTCGTGGTGGCCGAACATTCCTCAGTTTCGTAAAGCGAGCTGCATCACGGATGACGAGCATACGAAGCAGCCTCTCACTCGAATTTATTGCGATGATACCACGTTGCAGATCGAATGGGTTCCTCCGAAACGAGGCGATCGTAATAGTAGAGGTTTTTGGCTGCTTCCCACCGCGATCGTCGGAGGATTCGAAGCCACCGACGTCCACAATTACGCCCATCTCGTCATGGCACCCGTCCCATCTGAAGAGGCTATGAAAAATCAGAAATTCATGCCATTCGTTGGTTTCGACGACGAGAATGAGTTGTTTGAAAATATTCGAAAGTGTGTGGTGACGGAGATATCGTCGGATCCGGCCAACCGTGAACCGAACATCCCAGCTCCGTTTTACTTTGCCGGTCGTCCCGGCGGTGAACAAGTCGTGTGGTCAACGGAGGACGGGCTTTTCGTTCGATGCATGCACTTCGACTTGGATGCCGATGGAAATTGGACTGGTCCTCCCAGGGCGGATCCTCACATGGCTGTGATCGACTTTGACCTCATCGTGAGGGGAGCGAACCAGTGGAATAAGGTTCACGACGAGCTGAGCGTCATGAACTTCCCCACGTGGAATGCGTCACGTCGCGTCCCCGTGTTGTCCGTCATGAACCAAGTTATCAGATACACCATAGAGGCAATCCAGTGGAGCCCGAGTGGCGAACGTCTCTTGATTCTCCTCGCGACGCACCTGGCGTACGACGGCAACGCCGAAGGCGACGACTTCTACACGGTGCACCAGTGGGTGTGCTGGGACCCACCTCCGCGAATGTCAAAAGGGTCGCACGAGTCTCGAATCAAGGCGAAGGATGACCATCACGGTGTTCTTTCCTTTGGTTCTCGTTTCATACCTTCGGATAAGTTTAAAACGGAGTGCGCCGAGAAGATGGACAACCTGCCTCAGGGACTCAACCTCTGGAGCCCCAACGAAGAGGCGCTGGCTTTCCCACTTCAGCGCCCCAGGGCGCTCGGGACTTCCCACGATTCGGATGAGTACATCGTGATTCAAACTTTTCCACGAATCGACTTCGAGCACGTCAAGGAGAGAAGCCAAGCGGGCGATCTTCCGCCGCTGCAACAAGTCGGCTCCATTGCGTGTCTCCCGTACTACATGCAGTACATCGACAAGGCCCTCGTGTACATCTGTGAGGGTAGCTATTGTTCTTGGTCTCCTAGTTCCTGAGGCAACGATATAGCGTATTGATCACACTAGACCACCCACCTTGTGTGTTGTAACATAATACATTTCGCGCGCGAAATGTCTTACGCGAGACGCGAGAACCGCCGACGCCGAGCCGAGCGAATCCACACTTCGAGACGTTCTCGGATCCCTCGTCGTCGCGCGCGCGATGTCGTCGCCCAAAGTCGGCGACTGTTTCGAAAAGAGTTCACTCGCCGTTGAGGCGCACGGAAAATTCATCGCGCGCGCGAGTTCGAGCACCGATACCCTCGAACACGCCTTCACCGAACATCTTCGCCTCTCCGGGATTTACTGGGGCGTCTGCGCGCTGGCGACGATCGGTCGACTGGACGCGGACCTGGGCGCAGAGAAGCGCGAGGAAATCTTATCCTACGTCGAGAGCTGTCGATGCGAATCGGGCGCGTACAGCGGAGGGGTCGGACACGATGGGCACATTTTGTACACGCTGAGCGCAGTGCAGATTTACGCGTTGTTTGACGAGATGGATCGCTTGAACCCGGACGCGATCGTCGCGTACGTCAAGAGCATGCAACGAGAAGATGGTTCCTTTCAAGGTGACGAGTGGGGAGAGGTGGACACGCGTTTCACGTACTGCGCATTGAGCGCGCTCCGACTGCTCAATCGTCTGCACGAGGTGGACGTCGAGGGCGCGTGCGCGTACATCAACGCGTGTAAAAACTTTGACGGTGGGTTCGGGGCGACGCCCGGTGGGGAATCGCACGCCGGTCAGGTGTTCACGTGCGTGGGGGCGTTGGCGATCGGTGGACGATTGGATTACGTCGACGGCGATTTGCTCGGATGGTGGCTCGCGGAGAGACAAGTGAAGATGGGTGGATTGAATGGACGTCCGGAGAAATTACCGGACGTGTGCTATTCGTGGTGGGTGCTCAGTTCCCTGAGCGTGTTGGGGAAGACGCACTGGATCGATCGCGACGCGCTCTGCCGATTTATTTTGCGATGTCAAGACGTCACCTCTGGCGGCATCTCCGATCGCCCCGACGACGAGCCGGATGTCTATCACACCTTTTTCGGGATCGCCGGTTTGAGTCTCATGGGTCACCCCGCCGCGGTAGAACCGATCGATCCTTTATTCGCGCTGCCGAATTCAGTCTTAGCTAGGCTTGGTATTAAACCGTGGATCGAGTCGAAAGAATAGCTATCTCGCCGCTCCGCGTTTGGAATTGGCGGCGAGTCTGGCATCGCGCTCGAGCTCGTATTCGCGGAAGTCCGCTTGTTGTAAGAAATCTTGTTGTTCGCGGTACGTGCGACCGCCTCTCTGGTGATGCTGTAAATCCTCCTGCAACTCGGAGTCGCCGTCCTTCACGTTGCGCCAATCCGCCTTGGTCTTGTCCATCACCGTCAGCTTTTTCGGTTGCATGAGCTCCGCCAAGACGGCATCGATGCCACCCTTGGCCAGCATCTCAACCCGCTTCGTGTGCGCCTTGGCCTCCTTCGTCCCCTCGACGAATTCCGTCTCCACCTCCACCATCTTACCCGCGAAATTCCTCGTCTCCATGAACCTCGCGTTCTCCTCGGCTTTGAGTCGCGTCGCCTCCTTCGTCGACTCCAACGCCTTCCTCGCCACCGCCCGCAATCTCTCCGACGCCTCCGACTCCATCGCTTTGACCGATTTCTTCTTCCCCGTCGATTTCGACCCCCCCTTTCTCCCCCCGCCTCGTCCGCGCTTCCTCTCGCCGCCGTCGCCGTCGGCGTCGTCCCGCAGCGCCCTCGTCGTCCACGGGTCCAATCTCGGTCGTCGTCTCGCCGCGATCGTCTCCTCGCTCGGCATCACCGCCATCCCGCGCAAGACGACGGACGCGTCCATCCCGTCGTCCGCTCCCGCGCGCGACGTCCCAATCCGCGCCGTCGTCGTCGTCGTCGTCGTCTTCGATAACGCTTCCCACGCTCGAAGGGCGCGCGCGTTCGTCGACGCCGGGTGCGTCGGTCGCGCGTCGTATCGCTCGTCCGGTTCCTCCCCGGGACGAGCGATGATCTCATTCGCCAATCGTCGCGCGTACATGTCCACCGACGTCCGTCTCTCCCTCGCGCGCGCGTCTCGAATTGCCGCGCCCGAACCGTTCGAAAACGTCACACCTCGACGACGACGATGACGACGAAGAAACGCAAGGCGAACGATCGCACCGGGAACGCGTTCGACGCCGCGCTGGAGACGAACGATTTGTTCGTCAATCCACCCGATTACGAGAGGGATTACCGCGTCGACGAGGACGCCGGGGTGCGATTCGTGGTGCCGTACTTTTTCGATTTCATCTGCGGCGTCAAGGCGCGATGGGCGGGGAAACGACTGTGTGAGCTGTTCGCCGAGGAGTTTCCCATGCGTCCGCGGGCGTATTACGTCAAGGCGCGAGCGATGGGTCGTCTGCGAGTGGAGGCCGGGGGACGGGCGAGCGATGCGGGAGCGACGACGAGCGGAAGGGACGGGGACGGGGACGACGAGGACGCGGGACACGAGGACGGGCCGACGCTTCGAGGAGGGAATAGGGTGCGACATTACGTTCACAGGCACGAACCGCCGGTGGTTTCGGATGAGGTGAAGGTGTTAAAGGTGAGCGATGACGTCGTGTCGGTGTGTAAACCGGCGACGGTGCCGGTGCATCCGACGGGACAGTATCGGAAAAATACGGTGGTGGCGCTTTTGGCGGCGGCGAGGAGGGATTTAGGGCGGTTACTTCCGATACACAGGTTGGATAAGAACGTGTCGGGGTTGTTGTTGCTCGCGAGAACGCCCGAGGCGGCGAATAGGATGCGCGAAAAGATGGAAGCGCGAGAGATGCGGAAGGAGTACGTCGCGCGCGTGCGAGGCGTCTTCAACGACGGCGACGGCGCGTCGGTGACCGAGGAGGCGCGTTTAGGTTTCGATGGGAAGCGTCGCGTCGCCGTGTGGCGCGGGAAACCGGGCGCGGAAAATCTCGACGAACGCACGATGAAATCGTTCAAAGACGCGTCGACCACATTCACGTGGCTGCGCACGCTGGACGACGGCACGTCGCTCGTTCGCTGCGAACCGCGCACCGGCCGCTCGCATCAAATCCGAGCCCACCTCGCCATTCTCGGCCACCCCATCGCCAACGACGTCACCTACGGCGGCAAACTTACCAACCTTGATCGCGCCGCGCGCATTCAGCGCGTCTGCGACGTCTCCATCCTCGACTCGGACGGCCGACTCGTCGCCGACGACGCGCTCGCCGTCGATTACTCGCGACCTCGTCCGTCTCGCGAGACCACCGCCGCGCTGTGTCCACACTGTCCTCGAATCGCGCACGCCGGCGACGTCGCCATCGACCTCGAGGCCGTGTGGTTACACTGCGTGCGATACGCCGGCGACGGGTGGTCGTTCGAGTGTCCCCGACCTCCGTGGGCGTCCGCCGCCGCCGCCGCCGGAGAAGAGTCTAGATAAAAGCGCGCCCTGTGAAAAACGACACCGTTCGCCGCACACCGCGACGCGCTCGCGACCCGCGAGTCTCGCGAATCGACGGACGCGACTCGCGCGCATCCGCACGACCGCGCGTTCGACGACGCGGGTCGAGAGACCGCGATGCGCGCGTCGACGGCGCGCGCGCCGGGGGCGCAGGGTCTCGGGCGCGCGGGGACGGACGGACGTCGACGCGCGCGCGCGACGCGCGGAGGCGCGCGCGAGGGAGCGAGGGGGCGAGGAGACGCCGTGATGACGTCGGCGGGCGGGAAAGAGCCGGTGTACCTGTTGGATTACGGCGCCGGGAACGTGCGATCGGTGCGGAACGCGGTGGCGGCCCTCGGGTTTGAGGTTCGAGACGTCAAGACGCCGGAGGATTTGTCGCGCGCGAATAAGCTCATCTTCCCGGGTGTCGGCGCGTACGGAAGCGCGATGGATATCTTGCGCGAGCGAGGGCTCATCGAACCGCTTCGAGAGTACGTGCGAAGCGATAAGCCCTTCTTGGGCGTGTGTCTCGGGTTGCAGCTCTTGTTCGACGGGAGCGAGGAGAGCGGCGGCGTGGAGGGATTGGGGTTGATTCCGGGGAGCGTGGGTAAATTCAGAGGCGAGGGATTGATCGTGCCGCACATCGGTTGGAATCTCACCAACACGAAAAAGTCGAGCGGGTTGATGGATGGGATGGAGAGCGAACGGGTGTACTTTGTGCACTCGTACCGGGCGACGCCGAGCGAAGAAAATAAGGATTGGGTGCTCGCGACGTGCGATTACGGAGGAGAATTCATCGCGAGCGTGCAGAAAGGAAACGTCATGGCGTGCCAATTTCACCCGGAAAAGTCCGGCGCCACCGGTTTGGGGGTGTTTCAACGCTTTTTAGAGGACGCCGAACCGACGGGTCAGTTTGGGACGGCGCCGAGCGCCGCGAACGGATTGGCGCGTCGCGTCATCGCGTGCCTCGACGTTCGTTCGAACGATAACGGTGATTTGGTCGTCACGAAGGGTGACTCCTACGACGTGCGCGAGAAGGACGAAGGCGGGGACGTGCGCAACTTGGGCAAACCGGTCGAGTTGGCGGGTAAGTATTTCAAGCAAGGCGCCGACGAGGTCGCCTTTTTGAACATCACGGGGTACAGAGACTTGCCGCTGACGGACGCACCGATGCTCGAAGTCCTTCGTCGCTCGAGCGAGACCGTGTTTGTGCCTCTCACCGTCGGTGGCGGTATCCGCGACTTCACCGATAGCAACGGCAAGTCGTACACGGCGCTCGAGGTGGCGAGCGCGTACTTCGCCTCGGGGGCGGACAAGGTGTCCATCGGTAGCGACGCGGTGTACGTCGCCGAAGAGTGGTACGCATCCGGCAAGGTGAACACCGGTAAGACGAGCATAGAACAAATTTCTGAGCGTTACGGCGTGCAAGCGGTGGTCATCTCCATCGATCCGCGACGCCAATACGTCGCCGACCCTTCCGAGACGAAGAATGCGTGCATCGAAACCTCTCGTCCGGGCCCGAACGGCGAAAAGTATGTGTGGTTCCAGTGCACCGTCAAGGGTGGTCGCGAAGGTCGCGACATCGGCGCGTACGAGCTCGCCATCGCCATGGAAGCGCTCGGCGCGGGTGAGATTCTTCTCAACTGCATCGACGAAGACGGTCAGGGCAACGGGTTCGACCACGAGCTCGTGAGCTTGGTGTCCGACGCCGTCGGCATCCCCGTCATCGCCTCCTCCGGCGCCGGTTGCCCCGAACACTTCACCAACGTCTTCAACGCGACCAAGTGTTCCGCGGCGCTCGCTGCGGGCATCTTCCACCGCGAAGAAGTGCTCGTGAGCGAAGTCAAGGAGCACATGCAAACCAATGGCTTGCCCGCGCGCGCGTGATTTCGCGTCGGTCGCGCCTAGCATTTTATCATTGTCATGTCAACGAGATATTCTTTATATCAAATATTACACGCCTTGTCACGCAGAGCCACTACGTTGTCTCCCACTAATCGCAGGGCTGAATAAAGTATAAACGGTAAAACACGCGCGACGTCTCACTTTTCGTCG
>Ga0066856_10000621_pt1 | contig 13406 bp, 19 predicted proteins | sample ETNtaG_5_FD_65605 | JGI IMG/M metagenome (GOLD analysis project Ga0066856, IMG submission 65605) | Marine microbial and viral communities from oxygen minimum zone, Eastern Pacific Ocean - ETNP201406SV205 | ecosystem: Environmental > Aquatic > Marine > Oceanic | place: Pacific Ocean: Eastern...
TCCTTCTGGAACTTCTACTGTGTATTCAATTCGGTCTAATTTTACCATGCTAATCACCTCAGAATACATATGCTAGGAGTTTTCCACCAATTCGGCTCTCCTTGGCGTCTTTGTGGTGCATAATACCACTGTTAGTTGTCAAAATCAGTAGTCCGAAATCTTGTGCAGGTAGGTAGCGACCTTCCCACTTATCGAACTCCTGGCGGCGGACTGAGTGGCGTGGCTTAACAACGCCACATTCGTTAATGGCGCCGCGAAGTTGCACAATGAAACTGCCTCCACGTCCGTCGTCGTTCTTCTCAATCTCTCCGACATAGCCGGAGGTTTGCATAATCTCAAGTACAGATCCAAGTAACTTGGATGCTGGAGATAAATCTACGTTGTACTTACCAGCTTGCTCTGCATTGTAGAGTTTTGCTAGTGCATCATTAAGGGGGTCAAACTGCATCATAATCACCTCAATTCATTTTCTTAAATCCTATTTCTGGAGCTACGTCGCGGAAACACTGTCTGCATAGACGTAGTCCGTGACGGCGGATCATTCCTCGGCGGCGTCCGCATCTGCGGCAACCGATTGTTCTTCCAATATCTTCGCCATGGTCTCGTGCCATTTTCACTCCTCCAAGATTTTGATGCCAAAATTCTCAACAAACCATGCTCTGGCTTCATCAGCATCGGTTCGGTGGCTTTGTGCTACTTTTGCACTACGACGTCGGCGGCGGCTGACACGGTGGCCAGGCCTCTCTAGCACGATGTTAATGTCCATGCCAAAGATACCGATATCTGGATCGTACTTTTGTTCAGGTAGGTCTGTATAGTCAGGGATACCGAATGAAAGGTTACCTGTTCTATCGAAATTCCATGATGGGATGGTGTTCTCACGTACCCAGAATGCGTCCTTAAGGAAATTCTTGATCGACTCTTGGTCTCTCATTGTAGCCTTACATCCGATTGGGAATCCTACACGTACCTTTAGGTCACGGTTTTGTTGCTTACCTAGTGTTCTAACCGGAGTAACTCCAGTAACAAGGTTCAGTACTTTCTCAGCATTGGTTAGGCGGTCTCCACCTTCTCCTACACCGATGTTTACTACAACCTTGGTAATCTGTGGAACAGACATTGGATTAGCCGACTCACTCATTGGCTCACCTCCACACCAGGTAGTGTGCAATTACCGACAGAGAATACGTTGTCTGTGATTGTACCGAATCCTTCGAATTCTACTTCATTCGGCATACTTGAACGCTTGACGATAACATCTGTTACATCTGCAAGCTTTCCTACGTGAACTCCACCTACTAGCATGCATCTGGTACCTTCACCGAACTTGATGTGTTCGAGAACCTTCTGCTCTGGTAGTGAAATCTTCAGAGAGTCGCCTGTCTTGTGTTCAGATGCATCATCGACAATGATGTTGCGTCCGTCATGAAGGTGAACTTGTGTTTTTCCACCTTTGATAGTGGACTTTCCTTCTACACGGCAAACCTTCCAACCTGCTTCATCAGCAGAGATTGGGCGGTAACGAAGACGACCATTTGTGTCTAGGACACAGCGATAGTTCTCTTCACCTAGTGTTAGAACATCCATTACTCCAACGCCACGGCGTGTATCTTTGACAACACGGCCGTCGACCTTTGCTAGGCCGTTGTGTAGAATAGTACGAACTTCACGGGTAGATCTTGCTAGACCGATTACGTCTCTAATCACAATGTTCAGAGGCATACATCTCTCAAGACTGTGAGCACCTGCACGAGGACGGGTTACCCACACTGTGGTCTTACGTGGAAGAGGCCAGCTACGAGGGATGGCCAATCGCTTCAAATGACTACTACTTCCCATTTCATTCAACTCCTATCAGCGGTCAAATGTTGCATTCGCAACTTGTCCGTCTCGTCTAACTTAGTGACGACGACGTTGGAGGAGTGGACCGGCACTGCCTCTTCTCTGTTGTCAGACTTTGTAGCGGTAGCACCTTCGATTGAGATACGACCAGTATTGGATTCGACATTGATGACTTTACCCGAAAGTGGGTCAGCATTACGCTTACCGCCGACTCTCTTGCCGCCGTGAGCGAAATCGCCACGTACTACACGAACTGTGTCTCCGACACGGATTGTGACGGAGCGTATTCCTGCAAGACGAGCATCTGGCTTGTCTAATAATAGGCGAGCGCGTACACGCTTGCGCTTGATATGCATAGGCGCATTAGCTTGTGCTTTGCGCTGTTTTCCTGGTTTGCTGCTCTTGACCATTTGAATCACCTCATACGATCTGTTTCGCTGTTGCTGCGATACGAGGCCAGCGTTCTGCTGCCTCACGTGATACGGGTCCCTTGATATCGGAACCTTGGACATCGCCTTTCTCATTTGTAATGACGCAAGCGTTGTCTTCGAATTGAACCCAAGTACCATCCACTCTACGGAATGGGCGGCGTTGGCGGATTACTACTGCATCGAACATTTGTCGGCGAGTTTCAGGGGTACCACGCTTTATTGATACCTTGATCAAATCACCAACACCTGCTGCTGGATAACGACGCATTGTTCCACCTAGCTTTCGGACGTTGATCAGTTGAGCGATCTTGGCGCCTGTGTTGTCAGCAACCTGAAGTCTAGCCATAGTTGGTAGACCACGGGTCTGCTTACCTGCGATTCCACGCATCAAGCCTCACCTCCGTTGTTCTCAATGACACAGAATGAAACTGTCTTGGAAAGCGGACGGCATTCCATAATTTTCACTTTGTCACCTATTTCTACTCCACCGATACAGTTTGGTAGATGAGCTGAAAGTGCACTTGTGCGCTTTTCATATCGTTCATATTTCTGCATATAACGAACATTGTCACGTTCAATGACGATTGTTCTTAGCATTCCTAAACTTGCCACTGTGCCTTCAAGTACCTGGCCGCGAAGGCGTAGGGACCCATAAAACGGGCAATTCTCATCTCCATCCCACTCACCGGTAGGGGGTTTTACATCAACTCCGATGTCGCGCATCGTAATCACTCACTCCTGTTATTGCGGTATATTCTATCCTCGGAACGTTGCCGCATCAACATCCCGACGATGATAGCATCACTGCTATCGATTTTGAATTCAATAGAACTCTTTCCAAGAATAACCTCACGATTATTCTCGAGGATTGTTATGGTTTCTCTGGTTTCGTCTACGACTAGACCACTACGACCGATTAGAGCCGAATCTGGAGAAGATGTGACTACCATGTCACGTCCAATCCAGGATTGATTCAAAGCTGCGTTAACCATCTTATCGCACCTCCACATTGAATCCGTTATTTGAAAGAACAACTGCTGCCTTCTTCTTGTGATCTCCTTGAAGTTCAATCACACGGCCTTTCACAGTTCCACCAGCGGCACATCTATTCTTCAGAAGTTTAGCAAGTTGATTGATGTCGATTGCAGAATCATTGATTCCTTCGACCTTTGTTACAATCTTGCCATAGCGGCGGCGGTCGGTGCTGATGGTAGCTTTTTGCTGCTCCTTAGCGATCTCCTGGCAGATGCATAATTCATCTGGGAGTCCACATACGTTACAAATTGCAGCCATTCTCATTCACCTCCGTTGTATAATAATTTGATAATTTCACTCTGCCATCTTTGTCTTAATGCGTGCAATAGAGCGGCGGCAAGCCTTGAATGCGCCCATGTTTGATGGAGTACCACCAAGAGATTGCTCAGCACGAAGTTGTAGAAGTTCTTCTTGCAACTCATTAAGTCTGTCCACTAAAGCATCAGAACTCATAGATGCGATTTCACGGTTAGATACATGTGTCACTCGGATCCCTCCTCTGCTGCTGGAGCCTCTTCTGCTGCTTCTGCATTCATTCTCAATTGCTCTTCTGAGTAGATTGTGATTTCGTGAGGAAGTTTGGTTCCTTTGCGCATGATTGCAACTGTTACACCGATTGTACCTAGTTTCTTGATACAAACTGAATAACCAACATCCATGTGCTGTAGAGCGGTTTCACCGCAATACTTGACGTGACCACGAACGAATTTCTGTGTTCGGTTTCTGCTTCCAGTTAGTTTACCTGCAAGAGTGATAATTACACCACGTGCTCCCGCTTCCATAATGTTCAGAGCAGCGGAGTGACCTGCACGGCGGTAGTACCATCCACGCTCCATTGCGCTTGCGATCTTTTCTGCCATAACTTGTGCATTCAATGCTGCATCTTCGACTTCGTCTACCTTTAGGCGAGGATTCTCAAGACCAAATCTCTCATCCAGTTGCTTCTGAAGTTCGTTGATTATCTTACCCTTACGGCCGATAACCATACCTGGGCGTTCTGCCTTGACTGTAACTTCTGTACCAGTAGGTGTTCTACGGATATCTAATCCACCGAATCCAGCTTTCTTGGTATTGTTCATCAAGAATTCTTTGACTAGGTGGCGCTCGACGTTACGGTCGATGATTTGCCTTAGTGTACTCTTATTGTTACTCATGATAATTCACCTCAGAAGTCGTCCTCCAACTCGTCTTCAGCACCGCTGAAGTCTTCTAGGAATATTTCGAGATTAACTCGGTAGTGGTTCTTAGGAGTTGCACGTCCACGAGCACGTGGAGTCCATCCTCTCTTAATCTGGCCACGGTGTGCAGCACAGTGAGTAATTACCATCTCCTCAGGATCGATGTCCTCATATTGATGGCGTGCATTTTCCATGCAACTTTCCAATAACTTGATCATGATTCTGCTAGCCTTAACAGGATAACGTCCCGGACCAACTCCTCCTTTGCGGTGTCCAACCATTGAAGGTCCAGATCGCTTGCGCTTCTTGTTCCCAGAACCTAGGCGGAATGGAACTGCGACTGCCTTCTTACGAATATCTGGCCTGTCGCTATCAATCTTCAATACGTTGTTTAGGAAAGTGATAGCATCTCCTGCTGTGCGGTGCTTGATAGCACGTGCAATCTCGAAGAGGTGCTTGACGTGAACGTCGGCGTTAACTGCACGAGCCGTAGCAAGGCGGCTTCCTTGAAGTAGCTGTGTGTAGCCCTTCTGAGGAAGTTCCTTACGCTTGGATCTGCGGTCCATTTCTGATTTCTTCCAACCCATAATATTCACCTCACTTCAATGCCACGTGCGTAGAAGAGCGAGTCGCACCAACACCAGGTCCAGAATGCGTTACATTCTTTCGTGTTACTGCGAACTCTCCTAGATAGTGGCCTATCATCTCTGGCTTGACTTCAATTTCGACGAAGTTCTGTCCGTTGTGGACAGCAATTCTCTTGCCGACGAATTCAGGCAGGATTGGGACATCACGGCGGTGCGTGCGTATTGTACGGCCAGTTGAACGGCGAACACGGCTGATAAAGTGCTCATTTTCAGAAGATAGCCCGCGCCCAATAGATCTGCGTGCACGGCTAGTTAGCAGTGTAATTACAGATGGTGCAGATGGATCCTCTTCAGACGGCCAAAGCGGCATAGCCTTGAGTTCTTCAACTTGGAAACCACGGTATGTGAATTCTTTCTTCTTACGACCTGTTACGGTAGTGCGCTTCTTACGAGCCTTTCTTCTGCTCGCTTTAGGGGTCATAAAGGACTTCTTTTTCTTTGCCATAATAATTCACCTCAGACCTTCTTGCCGCGGCCTCTTCCTGTGCGGCTTGGAGCTATGTTACCGACCTTAGCACCAGGGGAGGTGCCACGAGCGACGGAGTTTGGACCGTGGACCGCTTGGTGGTTTCCTCCACCGTGCGGGTGATCTACTGGGTTCATTGCAACACCACTTACGTGAGGATACAACTTACCTCGTGCCTTAGCCTTGTAGTGAGCAGCACCTGCAGTTCGCAGAGGCATTTCGCTACGACCATGGCCTGCGAGAACACCGATTGTTGCCCTACAAGCGCTAGGCATATCTTTTGAGACACCTGATGGCAACCTAACACGTACCTTTCCATTGTCGAGGTGCGCTTCAATAGCCGCAGAGTTACCTGCTGTCCTTGCAACCTTTCCTCCGTCACCTGGACGAAGTTCTAGATTGTTAATCGCAGTTCCTTCAGGAATATTTGCGATTGAAGTAATGTTACCAGGCCTTAGTGCGACATTGTCTCCTATTGCAACCGATGAACCGATTGAGATTCCTTCTGTTGCAACTACGAGGTTTGTCTGACCATCTGGTAGTTTCACACGTGCTAAAGGTGCAGTGTGTACTGGACTGTGGATCAGTTCTGTGACTTCTCCAACTACATCCTTAACGCGTGGCATTGTGTTTGATCCTGGGAATCTGTGGCTCGCCACGCGGTAGCGCGGTGAGCTTCCCTTTCGTTGTGAACGTGTACGCTTACCCATGATATCACCTCATCAGAATGCGCCAAGTCGCATTGCAGCCTCATCTGCATGATAGCCATCTGCTAATCTAACGCTGGCTATCTTTCCGTTCTTGGTATTACGGACATTGACTTTAGCAACTTCTGCATCGAATAACTTCTCAACAGCTGCTGCTATTTCGGACTTGGTTGCACTGCGGCGGACGATAAACTCAAGGCGGTTGCCTCCAGTTCTTGCTTCCATAGCCTTCTCAGTGATCCAAGGCATCATGATTATATTATACGGATTTACCATTCATCACACCTCCTCAATTCAGTGCCTCCACTGCTGCCTTAGTAAAGACAGTTAGACGGCCGAGGTCGCCACCAGGGGCGAGGTGCTCGGCTGATAGGTCCTTAGCGGCGACTACGTCTACGCCTGGGAGATTGCGGGCAGCCTTAGCAAGGCCATCCTTGTTAGCAACAACTAGTAAGACACTCTTAGGAGTCTTGTGGACACGCCCACGCATTGTCGCTTTACCTGCTCTAATCTTTCGACCATCGCTTGCACGGCGAAGATCATCTCCAAGGCCAAGAGCCTCGAATATTGCACTGACTTTGCGAGTTCCACCAGATAGGTTGAATGCTTCAATGTCAATTTTCTTACCGTTTTCGGAATAGTCACCAAGAATGATTGGTAGAGTTGAAATTTCATCTGCGAAACGGTGACCACGACTGGACACCATCTCTATATCGGTAGTTGCAGCAAGTGCTGAGTTACGAGCTAGTCTTCTTTCGTTACGATTCAACTTGCGAGACCAGTCTTTCTCGACCTTTGGTCCGTGAGCACGGCGACCACCTAGAGTGTGAGGGTTTTGTGCACCACGGCGCTGACCGGTTCTTCTCATAATTCGAGATACACCACGGCCCTTACCCCACCATTCGACAGAGTGCTTCATACCGCTCATAGGCTTACGCTTTCCAACGTGTGCGTTGGAACCGTATGCTTGCCTGCGGTTAGCACGAGCGCTTGCAACTGCTAACTTGACTAAGTCAGTACGGATAGTTGTGCTGAAGGACTCAGGTAGTGAAACCTTCTTGCCCATCTCTACATCTATTTCGTAGACTTCCTGAAGGCGTCCAGCATCGAGTTCGTCTTGCTCGACTTTGTTGATGATGTTGTGTACTGCGACCTTCATCTTCAGACCCCCTGCTTGCTAGCTGTGCTAACATAAGTTATCTCGAACGGATGTTCGACCTTATCGGATCCACGAGTTGCGTCACGGAATCTTACCAAGCGCTTTGCAGGGCCAGGTAGGCTTCCCTTTACTAGTACGTATTCCGAGTTGACCTCTCCATAGCGAAGGAAACCTCCAGCCGGAGTGATTGCCTTGTCTTCTGCAGAAGCGATTGAAAGAATTCTCTTGTTGTATTCAGTACGCTGATGGTAACCAGTTTGACCACCTTGACGGATTGTCTTACGCACATATCCAGTACCGAAGTCACCCATGTTACCATGTTGCCTTCGCTTCTTGGAGTTCTTGTGAGATTGTAGTTTTCCACCGAATCTCTTGATTACACCTTGCCATCCATATCCTTTGGTAACTCCAACAGCGTCTACAAAGACACCTTCTGTGAATACGTCACCAATCGATAATTCTTGACCCATGTTCTCCTTTGCCCATTCTAACTTAGCAGCGGAATCGCCACCAACTAGCCCGAGTTCCATAACTTCTGGAGTCTTGGAAGGAGTTCCTGTAATCGAATGTGGCTGAGTTGCAGCGATGATTCTAACTTCAACAAGGTCTGCTTCACCTAGTGCATCTAAGTGCTTGTCAGACTCATGTGATTTTAGAGCATTCTTGTGGAGGCGGCGTTCTACTAATTGTGGGAACGCTTCAGAAATTTGTTCTGAGTCAACCCATGCTTCACCAGCAGCTTGCTTGCCGTAAGGAGTCATTTTGTATCCACGAACACCGAGTACTCTCATCTTAGGTACCTCGACTACAGTTACTGGAATTCTGACTTCCTGGCCTGCACTGTTCGATTTAGGGTTTAGATCACGAGCCATGACGTGGGTCATGCCAGCCTTCCAGCCGGCGAATCCCTGTACACGGACCTCGCTCGCATCGGTTTCTGGCCACGACTTGACGTGTCCAAAGTGGCGTGCGGACCGCTTACGCGGGCTAAACGCCATACTACCACGTCTTGGGTGACTTCTCTTTGCCATATGTTCGGCCTCCTATGTTTTCGATACTCCGCATTGGCCCCCCGATAAGGGGCGTACAGAGGCTCTTCAGGCTGGGGAACTGCCGTGACACTGGCTCTCAGTCCACGATTGGGACAGGGAGTGATGGGATGCGGTGCATTGCCCACTGTGTCTGGCTGCTCACCTTCTGAGCAGTCTCCCGACTTACCTCCCATATATGAGTGGTTCGGTTAAGAACGCTGCATAGGGCCGCTGGGCTGCTATGGTAATTGACAGTCTTCAAGCATTGTGGTCCGTAACTGAAATTGAAGCACCACCTATGCAAATCCTCTTGAGCCACCGACGCACACTCTAGGATATGACCCCTGTGCTTTCCCATCCTCGCCTCTGCGATGGTGTCGAAGCAAGGGCGTACCAATTATTAGCTGCAAAACAGGCCATATCAGGCTCCACGCTACTGGTTATGCCAACTGGTTTGGGGAAAACTGCTGTCCAATGGATGGCTATGGCCGAGGCTTTGGATGGCCCAGGAAAAATTGTGCTAGTAGCCCCAACCACCGGACTTGTGGCTCAGCAAGCAAAGATGGCTAGAGAATTCGTGAATTGCGATAACGAAAGAATTGTCACCTTAACTGGTCAAGACCGTCCAACCAAAAGAGAAGAGATTTGGAAAGATGCCAAGATCATCATGGCTACTCCGCATGTAATTAGAAACGATGCGAGAAATGGAAGAATATTGCTTTCTGATATCGACTTGTTAATTGTTGATGAAGCGCACCATGCAACGGGTTCTGATTCAATGGCTCAACTAGGAGATATGTATCTTGAAGCATCGTCAAAGGCCCTAGTTTTGGCTGCAACTGCATCGCCTGGAGTGAAAGCCGCTAAAGTATTGGAAGTAATTCAACGATTAGGAATTGAAAGATTACATGTTACAAAGCGAGAAGATGATTTGGTCCAGCCTTACATCACATCTATGGAAATCGAAAAACATGAATTAAACCTTCCAAGTAAATTGTTAGAAATAATCAGACCATTAAGAATACTTGAAGCTGAAGAAGCAGAATTCCTGACTAGAGGAGGGTTTCTTGTCAAGGCAGGTAGAATAACTACTGCTGCAATCGAAGAGGCTCATAGAAGAGCAAGTGCAGCAATTGGACGCGGAGATGCTAGAGGTTATGATGCTGCCAAAAGAATCGGTGACGTGCGAAGATTGCATCGTCTGTTAGATTTACTAGATACTCAAGGCCTCAAGTGTGCAATAAAATATCTTGAAAGAGCAAAAAAGGAGAAAGACCGAAAGACCAAGAGATTTCTATCACTATCTCCTGTTGCAGACCTTCTTAGAGAATACAAGGATAGTGAAGAGTTACATCCCAAACCACACTTGGTTCTGGAATTAGTTAACAAGGGATTAGAGAATGGTGGTAAAGTAATTATTTTCACAGAGTATAGAGACACTGTTGATAATTTACTACAGATCCTAAATTCTGAATCTGATATCAAGCCAGGTAGATTTGTTGGACAAACTACCAAAGGAAGTCAATTAGGAATGAAACAAAAGGAACAGATTGCTCAACTTAATCGATTTAGAGATGGAGAGATCAATGTATTGGTTGCAACAAGTGTAGGCGAAGAAGGGTTAGATGTTCCAGCGGCAGATAGTGTAATCCTGTACGAACCAGTCCCAAGTGCGATTAGAGCCATTCAAAGACGTGGAAGGACTGCGAGGCAGAAAGATGGTGATGTCCACATATTATTGGCGAAGGGAACTAGAGATGAGTATGTTCAACAGGCATCATTGCGCCGTGAGCAGATGATGTATAGAACTCTAGACTCGCTACAGAAGCAATCGAGATTACCAAGAAGAGCCCCTCCTAATTCGGATGTTTTAGCATCATTCAGTATAGAGGGAAGTAATGCTGAAGATTTCATTGAAGCTGAAGAAAAGAGACTTTACCGTGAAAAAGAAATTATTCAAGACAAACCCAAAGAGAAAAAGAAAGTTGAAGTGCAAACACAACAACCCCTGAATAGACCTAGAAATCAACGCTCATTAGATGACTTTACGACATCGGCTAAAGAAACGAAGCCTGTTGATTGGTGGAAACCTGTTCTGGATGGAACTGACACACACACCAGAGAAAATGAGGCCAAAGTCGCATCTGCTGCTCAGACTGAAGTTAATTCGCTAAGTGTTGAAAGTAATTCTGAAACTCTGATTACGATAGATCACAGAGAAGCCAATTCGACATTACCTGCGATGCTCAAACTCCATGGGCATGAAATCAGTCTGGAAAACCTGACTGTAGGAGACATTAGGATCTCAGACAGGATATTAATCGAAAGAAAAAGTGCTAGAGACTTAGTTGACTCATTGATTGATGGAAGACTAATACATCAAGCTAGAAGATTGCATGGTGCCGCACCTAGACCATTATTGATTGTTGAATCGAATGAAACTCAAAGGGTCCATCCTAATGCAGTCCATGGAGCAATGGCCTGGATAACATTGGATTTGGGATTACCAGTAATAATGACTGGGTCACCCGAACAAACTGCAAGATTTGTCTCGGTTGCTGCAAAAAGAGAAGCAAGAGTTCTCGATTTGTTGATGAGTCATTCTCGAAAAAACCCTAAAGACGCAGAAAAATCTGCAATCAAGGCTGCATCTTCAGAGATCATGTCAATAATTAACGGCGATATAGAGAGCGGAGTTTTGTCAAAGAAATGGAATCAAGAAGTTCAAAAACAACGCACTAGAATACTTGGAGAATTACCAGGTATAGGGCCAAAAACTGCTGAAAGAATTATGCAAGTTGCAAAAGACATAATGGGATTATGTACGATGAGTGAGCACGAACTAACTAAGATAGATGGCGTGTCTTCAATACAGGCCAAAGACCTATTCAAATTCCTTCATGGTTAATCATGAACCAATCAATATTGCACGAGTCTTTAGTTGTGCAAAACGATCATTAAAGTGTCCTAGTGCAAAGGCCACTATCTCAGTAAAGTTGACCACTGGGATGTTTGTATCTTTGTTAGCAACACGTCCAGCCTTTCCTTGGTATGAATCTAGATTTGAATGAGATTGGGTACAAGCACTGACCAAAATTTGAGCGCCTGCTCTCTTAGCATCATTTAGTACTCTAGCAGTCATTTTCATTACTGAGTCACCAAGAGATAGAAGAGAGGGATTTCCTACACTGGATGTCTTGGTTTTGTATTCAACTGGTCTACCGCCCAAAGCTGTGATTAGCCTCTCCATGTAATCTGGATTCCATGGATCATCACCGCCGCATGCACCCTTTCTTTGCATGTGAGGCCCGTAGTAGCATGCAATATCCATGTCTAATGGATTAACAACTGCTGCTTCCACTTTATCCAGGCCAATCTCGTCAACTAATACATGAAGCAAGTGATTTGTGGAGATTTCAGAAACATCAAGAGTCATTCCAGTTGTTCTCTCCAATACACGGTTTGCATTTGCAAGAGCGATTGGATCATTCTGGAATGTCTCAAGAGAATCGTGAAGAATACCTTGTGCTGAAGCGCATGCTGTGATTATTTCATGCCCATTCTTCTCAGCAAGTGCAAGATTTCTTGCATTAAGGGCTAGTTGTAAATCTCTATTACCTTGTTTGATAATGTTTCCACCATCACTGTTGTAACCAACTATCTCAATCAATTCAATCCCAAGACTGCTGCACAGAGGTTGGATTGTATCCTCAACTTCTCTAGAAGATTGACGAGCTACATTTCCGGGATAATAAGAATATTTTACCATATTTTCACCTCAGAATCTCCTGTCAAGTTCGTTGAATATAGCAACAACTTGGTGGTGGTTAGTAATTTTACTATTGAACATATCAGGGATTTTACCAATTCCTGCAGGAGGAACAAGCATTCCTTGGAAACCTCGCATTAGTGGACCACCGTTTCTAGTAAATCCTAGCATCATTCTCAGTGAAACACCATTAATAATGTTAGAACCAAGTCCTAGAGGGCCCAGAACCGAGCGATACAGAGTGGTTTCATTCACATTTCCAGACATCTTTACCGAACGTGAGTAAACCTTGACTAATCTTCCACTCTTGCCTGAGAACTTGAATTCAGCAAGTAGTCTTGCTCTTGCTGAATAGAGAGAATCTGCAGCCTGTGAGCCATCGATTCCATGCCTTTGAATTGATGAAATATCAGCCTCATCCCAAACTCCACCTTTTCCTTGCATTAAGTCGAACATTTTCTTGACATGAGAATCTCCTGAACGAGGGTCTTGGCTTCTAACCCACCTTTGCAAAGCAATTCCTGGCCCAGAATATACGTCGTCGACATCATAGGTGTCAGACATTGCATTGACTAACTGAAGTGAACCTACATCCGCTAAAGCGTGGAGTGAAGTTGCGTCAGCAGAGGCCATAACTCCCATAGCGGCTCCACTTGCCAACCTTTCTCCTTGACGCGGATCTGCGACTAACCATGGTTTAGAATCTGCACGTGCAATATCATAGCGGTCGTAAGATACCATCAAGTCCTTTAGAACATCATACCCTGGAACTGGCTCAACTGTAAGTGTATCACCATCAGTTACTATATCGCAAATTCTTGTTGTGTCAGCAGGTACAATTCTACCATTTGCTTTAACACCAGTAAGAGGATTCATGCCAGCAATATTTCCACTACGGAAAGTAAGAGAACCATCTGCTTCCCTCTTTATTGCAACCAAGGCATCTTCAATTGTAGCATGACCAGGTAAAGCCACAGCAATCGTATCATATCCGGATTGAGCCATTATTGGATCATATCTGAATATGCGCATTGTTAGTGACATTGGGGCATGAACAATACTTGGAGGACTAAAGTCGCCTTCATCGGCACCGTCGTCTTCATCGCCTGCGCCATAAGCAGTCATTGCTTCAACTAGATCT
>Ga0066856_10000623_pt1 | contig 13385 bp, 12 predicted proteins | sample ETNtaG_5_FD_65605 | JGI IMG/M metagenome (GOLD analysis project Ga0066856, IMG submission 65605) | Marine microbial and viral communities from oxygen minimum zone, Eastern Pacific Ocean - ETNP201406SV205 | ecosystem: Environmental > Aquatic > Marine > Oceanic | place: Pacific Ocean: Eastern...
ACGGTCAGCTCGGCGTCGTCGACATCGACGTCGGACGCGCCACCGCCACGCCCACGCTCGTCGACGACCTCGAAAACGTCGAGTTCGTTCGGTGCGGCGCGCGCCACTCCGCCGCCGTCGCGCGAGACGACGACACCGACCCATCCACGCGCGCGCTCTACCTCTGGGGCGCCAACGCGCGAGGACAGTGCGCAGACCTCGATCGCGAGACGGTCCCGCGACCGCATCGCGCCGTCCATCGTCGCGCCGACGTCGTCGTCTCGCTCGGCCACGCGCACACCTCCTTCGCGTGACGCGTGAAGCCCATGTATTCTTCATAGTGTAGCATTAGCGTACTGTATACTCATACGAGTCTTATCATGCCGAGGGGTGCCCGCGCCCGCGTCGACGTCGACGGATGTCGCGCGCGTTCGTCCCCGCACACGCGCGCGCGCCGACGCTCGACATGTCGATCGTCCCGCGAGCGATGACGCGCGATTTCCCGCGCATCGTCACCGACGGCGGCGTCGCCGGCGCGCCCGAGCGACGCGCGCGAGGCGCGATCGCGCGCGCCTCGCGAAGACATCTTGCGCGCGCGTCGACCGCGACGACGACTCGCGCGACGCGCGATGGCGAGGGAGAGACGAGCGCGAGCGCGCGAGGCGCGATGGTGGCGAGCTGCTTGGCGCTCGCGATGACGCTCGCGGGCGTGGACGGTGAGGCGGCGAGCGCGGCGACGGCGAGAGGGGAGGTCTTGGGCCCAGTCGCGGGGACGTTTCGAGAGAATCTCGCGCGAGAGGAGCGCATGGTCGTGGACGAGGTCATGCGCGATGAACAGATCGGCATAGATGTCATTAGGGAAGGGGCGACGCCGCGGGAGCGACTGGACATGTTCATCGAAAAGGAACCTCCGGTGGCGGTGCTCTTCTCGGCGATGTTCGTCGTCAACGGGTGCTTTGGATTGATTTACACCCTCTTCATTCGCGAGACGAGCGCGGGTCCGGGCGGTGAGTTCGGAAAGAGCGTCGTGAATATTCGCAAATCCATCGTCAAGGGTATCTTTACCTTTTTCAACGCAGCCTTGGGGCGGTACACGACGGAGGACTCTCAAGACGCGTAGGCGCGCGCGCTCGGCTCGCTCGACGAACGCATGTAACAATAACCACGCACGTCACTCACTCGACCGTTTCACGCGAAAGGAGATGCATGCGAACGAAAAATCGAGCTCGCGATCGCGTTCGACCGCCGTGTGTCGCGCGCCGTTCGTTCCGAGAGAGCCTCGAACTCCCCCGAGGGTTCAGGACTCGACAACGGGGACTCGAGCAGAACGGCGAGAGGATGTTACGTTCGACGTCGTCGATGCATGGCGCGTCAGAGTCCATCGCGCGCGTCGCGATGGCTCGAACGGCGTCGCCCGATGAACTCGCGACGCTCATACCTCGTCGTTCACCTGTCGGCGTCGACGCGGCGACCGAATACTTTGAAGAGGAGAAGCGCGACGCGAGCGCGCGTCGTCGTTTCAACATCTTCGTCGCCCTCGCCTCGATCGGCGCGGCGTGCGCGAGCGTCGGTCTGACGACGGACATGATCGGACACACGGCGAAGTTCCGAGCCGCGATGCAAAGTCCGCGACTCGGCGCGGGACGGTGGACATCGCTTCCGCCGCTTCCGCCGTGGACGCCGAACGTGCTGCCGGGGGAGGTGAACACCCCGGCGCTGGCGTTCGCGGAGATGGATCGAGTCAAGCTCGAAGGAAGCGCGTTGGAGGCGGCGAAGAGGTGGTCGCACGAGGACTCTTTTCCGACGTTTCCCGCGTCTCGGTACTTGGACGGCGACAAACGCGTGCGCAGGAAACTCGAGACGCCGGTGTACGTCATCGCGATTGCGGGCGACGCCAAGGATCAAGCCAGGACGAGCAAGCTGGTGTCGAGATTCGACAAGACGTTCGATTTCGGTGGTAAGGGTGCGCGCAAGGGAGACACGAACGGGACGAAGGATGGATTCGTGCAGATTCAAGACGCCGTTAACGCGGAGGCGTGGCCGAAGACGATTGAGCTCGCCGAGGAAGCGGTGGAGACGCTCCATCGGCTGCGCCCCGTCGGCACCATGCACTGGTTCGCCAATCTCGCGATGGCGAAGAAGCGGGCCGATAGAATGCTCCCTGTGGGTTCTAGACCCATCGCGCATCACGTCGGATGTCTGTTTTCCCACGCGCGCATGTGGCGTTTGCACCAAAAGTTTAAAAACAAGTGGACCATCGTCTTCGAGAGCGACGGTTTGTGGTATCTCACCATTCCCGTCGGCGCGCTTCAGAGCGTCGTCGACAACGCGCCCTCCAACGCCGATGTCATCTTTTTGAAGGCAAAGAATGAACACACAGGCCAGTTTGTCAAGCAGTGGCCGGTGGGTAAGGATATGATGTACATGTACGCATACAACCGCGTAGGCGGCGGCGCCGGTCTCTCCGGGTACATGCTCGGTCCCAAGTTTGCCGAGAAAATTTACGACTTCATCATCAGTCACGACGGCGCCGACATGGTCGACGCGTGGATGTTGGTCAACGTGTGCAGCAAGGGAGACGAACGCGCGAGGAAGGGAGGAAGAAAGAACCGTTTGAATTGCTATCACGTGCAACAAGGCGCCAAACCGCCGCACGTCATCGGCGGCTATCTCCCGGAGTGGTACGGCACCGATAGAACCGCGCGCGACACGGATAATTGGGCCGAGTGGCTACGAAACGAAAAGAACGCGCGCGTGTACGACGCCGCGCGCGGTGAGCGCATGGAGGCGTGGAGAAATGGCGCCGAGCGGGGCAAGTTTGGCAGGGCGAACGACCAAAGGGCGCTCGGCGAAAAGCGCCGCGTCGAGGCGAGACGCGCCGCGCAAGCCGCCGCCCGGGCCGAGGCGACGTCGAGCGCGACGAAATAGTCCGCGTGAAAGGCAACGCGCGTCACGTAGAGTTTGTAGATTGCTAGCCATCCCACACGCGCCGTTCGTCGTCTCGCGACGCGCGCGGCGGTTTTCACCCTCTCGCCAACCGCTCGCGGTTCCATCGTCAAACGGACGCGCGCGCGTCGTCGTCGTCCTCCGCGCCGACCTCGCGACCGAACGAGGCGACGGAGACAACCTCTCGCGAGACGAACGCGCGAATCCGAGCGTCGACGCGCCGACGCGCGCGATAAAGAACGCGCGTCATGGATGACGAGATCAAATTTTTGCGCAGACCCGTGGACACGCTTCGACTCGGACTCGCCGCCGCGCGTGAGGTCGGTGGGTCGACGAAGAAGCACCCGGTGCAGGTGATGCAAGAGGAGGTGCGTGTCGTGCGCGCGATGGATGGATGAAGAGACGGGACGCGCGCGGGAGAAGGGTGGAACGCGCGGCGGGGAGATCTCGCCGCGGCGAACCGACGAAAGAAAGAAAGACTGACCGATCGTGCGCGTCGTTTTCGTCGTCTTCGCAGCGCGCGAGCGGGGTCGAGTACAGGAGAAAATTGGAGATGATGGCGCAGGCGCAGGGCGCGGCGATTCCGGCCAAGTTGGACATCGAGAGACAGATTTTGAGTCAGGTGGAGCGTCTTCCGGGTCCGATCGAGAGCAAGCGTTTGGGACTTCAAATCATGACCGGTGAAATCGATCGGTTCGGATTCGAGGATTACCTCAACCAAGCGAGCATGCGCGAGGAGGGACCGCGCGCTGACACGCACTCGATCATGGAGGCGAAGCTCAACTTGGGTCCGAACGTCGGTCGTTTTTAATTTAGTCCGCGGGCGACGCGCGTCATCATCATAGTCATCACGGTAGCTCCACGTTCAGATAGTGTTCAAATAATCTACACATCAAGTACTCACTACGCGCGCGATCGCGCACCGCGCCTACGCCGCGTCGTCGTCTCTCGACTCTACCTCCGCCTCGGTCGACGCGAACGCCTTGGCCCGCGGCGGCAACTCACCCGGCGCGCATCCCGCGAGCGCCGCCAGATTCGCTCGACGCATCGTCGTCGTCGCGTCGTGCAAATTCCGCACGCGCTCGCGCAAATTCTTCGCGCTCGCCCCCAATCCATCCACCCTCGCGCGCACCGCGCGCAACCGCCTCGCGTGATCCCCCGACGCGTCCTCCGGCATCGCCTCCAGCAACACCTCCAGCTCGTGCGCGCACCGATCGACGCGCGCCGCGAGTTCATCCTGCCACTCGCTCGACCCATCCACCGCCGCGCCGAGCCCCCTCGACGCTCGCGCGAAGGTCCCGTGCATGCCCTCCGCGAGCGCATCGTTCGCCCCGTCCCCGTCGCGCGTCATGTCGATCGACGGACGATCGCGATCGGTTCACCACCGCGCGTGTCGCGCGCGGACTCTTTCTCTCGCCCCTCGCCCGTCGTCGAGCGCGCGCGTCGCGCTCTGACGCCCGCGAGACGACGCGCGACGACGCGCGACGACGCGCGACGACGCGCGATGAAAACACTCGCGGGTGTTTTTTGCCCTAACCGCGCGCGAATCGTCGGGCCGCGTCACACGCGCGCGCGAGGGGTGGCGACGCGCGCGATCGAGGCGAGATGTCGGCGATCGCGAAGCGTCTCGCGCGAAGCGTCTCGCGCGCGAGCGCGCACGCGAGCGTGAGCGCGCGAGCGACGGATTCGATGATGATGATGATGACTGGCGTAACAGAAGGCGCGGTGTCGTCGTCGACGACGCGACGGGCGCTCGGTGATGCGCGTCTGGCGTCGGCGTGGACGCGCGCGCGATGGTATTCGTCGGGAAAGTCGTACCCGTCGCATCAAGTGATTCCGTTCCCGTCGTTATCGCCGACGATGACTCAAGGCGGGATCGCGAGTTGGCGAAAAGCGGAGGGCGACGCCGTGGCGACCGGGGATATTCTGGCCGAGGTGCAGACGGATAAGGCGGTGATGGAGATGGAGTCGATGGAGGATGGGTATCTGGCGAAGATTCTCGTTCCGAGCGGAGACGCGGACGATATTCCGGTGGGGAAGCCGGTGTGCGTGATGTGCGAAAACGAAGAAGACGTCGGCGCGTTTAAGGATTTCGTGGCGGATGCGGCGGAAGACGCGAGCGGGGCGACGGCGGAAGACGCGGGTGGATCGCGCGCGGTACTCGAGCGACCGGATTATCGCTCGATCAAGGAGCAGGGAGTGCCGTTGAGGAATTCGAGAGCGAGCGGGAGGGCGGAGGACGTGTCGTCCACGCCGGCGGCTGTCGCGAGAGCGCTTCCGGCGGATTCGCCTCGGATGACGGTGCGCGACGCGTTGAACAGCGCGCTGAGCGAAGAGATGGCGCGCGACGAAAAGGTGTTCATCATGGGCGAGGAAGTCGGGGATTATCAAGGTGCGTACAAGATTACGAAGGGTTTGCTGCAAAAGTTTGGCGCCAAGCGCGTGCGAGACACGCCGATCACGGAGATTGGTTTCACCGGTCTCGGCGTCGGTGCTGCCTTCATGGGATTGAAACCGATCGTCGAGTTTATGACGTTCAACTTCTCCATGCAAGCCATCGATCATATCGTCAATAGTGCGGCGAAGACGCTGTACATGTCCGCGGGCGCGATTTCGTCACCGATAGTCTTTCGCGGTCCCAACGGCGCGGCCGCCGGCGTCGGCGCACAGCACTCGCAGTGCTTCGCCGCGTGGTACATGTCTATTCCTGGCCTCAAGGTCCTCGCCCCTTACGACGCTGAGGACGCTCGAGGTTTGTTGAAGGCTGCCATTCGCGATCCGGATCCCGTCGTGTTTTTGGAAAACGAACTCTTATACGGCCAAGAATTCGCCCTTCCCAAGGAAGCGCTGGACGAGGACTTTGTCTTACCCATCGGTAAGGCTGTGATCATGCGCCCCGGCGCCGATGTCACCCTCGTCGCCTTCTCCAAGATGGTCGGCTACTGCCTCGAAGCGGCCGAGAAGCTCCGCGAGGAGGGCATCGAAGCCGAAGTCATCAACCTCCGCTCGCTCCGCCCGCTCGACCGCGGCGCCCTCTCCGCCTCCGTGCGCAAGACAAACCGCATGGTGGTCGTCGAAGAGGGCTGGCCGCAGTGCGGCGTCGGCGCCGAGATCGCCGCGGTGGTCAACGAGGACGCCTTCGATCACCTCGACGCCCCGGTCGAGCGCATCACCGGCGTCGACCTCCCCATGCCGTACGCCGAGAATCTCGAGCGTTTGGCCCTTCCCGGGGTCGACGACATCGTTCGAGTCGCCAAGCGCGCGTGCTACCGCGACTGATCCCGTCATTTAATAGTCAGCTTTCGCCCCCGTCTATTTCGTACGCCGTGGAACGCCCTCTTCTGGTGCCCAGTGTTACCTTTTGGAGGGGCTCACCGACGAGTCGTGACCCGTGACACAGTCCGAGAATCCCGAGAATCTCTGCACCATCCCGAGACACACGCGCGCCCGCGCGGGCACTCCGCGGCGCGCGTCCCTCGCGACGAACCACCATCACTCGATGCCTCGACGCGAACGCCCGATTTACTGCGAAATCATTCGCGATGAGCCGACAGACGCGGCGTCGGTTTCGGTCAAACCGTGCATGATGTGTCCGGACAACCGCTGCCTGTACGCTCGAACGACCCTCGACGGTAAGATACAGCCCGGCAAAGCGCACCTCCGGGTGTCGCTTTCCGCGACACGCGACGACCGCCTCGATTCGTACGCGCACCTCGCGTGCGTACACGTGATTTGTGTCGGACCACATTTGCCGAAAGCCGCGAACCGCCAGGCGTACTTCGAGGACTTCGAGCGCCGGGAGCTGTTCATGACGTTCCCGGGCATGGATCGACTCGCGAGCGACGCCGAGCGAAAGGCGTTGGCGTCGTACTGGTCAGCGCTCATCCAGGCGAACCTCAGGGAGAACTACGACGCTCCGGCTGATCGCCTTCGATTCACGAACTACCAGCGCGTCAAGCTCATGGACGGCGCCGACGACGTAGACGATAGCGAGCTCCTCGCTGCCTTGGAGGCTCAAGCCGACGCAGAAGGAGACCGAGAAGACGACATGTAATGAACAGCGGTGAGCCAGATCGAACATCCCCCATGGTCAACGCGACCCCGCCGCCGTTCTCCATTCGCCGCTCGCGCGCGCGCCGCGGCTGTCCCTCGGATGAATTCAAAAACATCCGACACATCTCCGCGCCTCGACGTCGTGTCGTCGACCGCGCGCGGCTCGTCGACGCGCACCGGGCGAGCGAAGTTTCTTCTTCGTCGCGTCTCCACCGCGACGTCCACCGCGCGTCGCATCGCGCGTCATGGGCTCGGCCAAGAAACCGCCCACGCCGGCGCCGGGACAGCGCTCCATCGCCTCCTTCTTCTCCCCGGTGACGAAGAGCGATGCGAACGCGAGCGCGCGCGGAGTGACGAGCGCGGTGTCGACCGCGATGGGGAATCGTCTGGACGCCGACGCCGCGGCGAGCGCGAGACGAGACGAAAAGGAAAACGTTCCTTTGGAGGTGGAGACGACGGCGCGGGCGAACGAGGAGACCGCGCGATCGCCTCGCGCGGTGAAGACGCGAGACGCGCGCGCGGCGGTGAAGAACGGTGGGAGGAAGCGCAAACGCGTCCCGACGCCGAAGAAGCGCGAATCGAAAGTCAAAGCCGAGGCGATGGATGATTTAGATGAGGATTTCGACGGAGACGACGACGAGGACGACGAACCGGACGACGACGGGAGCGATTTTGATCTGGATGGCGAGAGCGAGGACGACGACGACGAGGCGTTCGACGTGGACATGAGCGAAGATGAGTCCTCGGAGGAGGAGGAGGAGGAGGATTTTTCAGAGAGCGAATCGCCGGTGAAGAAGAAGCGTAAGGCGCCCGCAAAGGCGAAAGCGCCCGTACCACCGTCGACAACGAATGGTCGCAGGAAAACGACCGTGAACACGACCTCGACGGTGACGAAATCATCCGCGCCGAAAGATTTGAGCGCCGCCGACGTTCTTGGCGGCGCCGGTCCGGAGCAATACGACGCGAGAGAGCGACTCAAGTTTCCATTCATGCAGCCCGAACACATTCGAGACGCCAAGGGGAGGCGTCCGGACGATCCAGAGTACGATCCGTCGACGCTTCAGCTCCCGTCGAGTTTTCCGAAGCTTCGCGACGCCAACGGCGCGCAGTGGACCGTGTCGCCCGGTCAGACGCAATGGTGGAGATTCAAGGCGCAAAATTTCGACTCTGTGCTCCTGTTCAAGATGGGCAAGTTTTACGAGATGTACGAAATGGACGCCCACATCGGCGTTCGAGAGTTGGGATTGATGTACATGCGCGGCGAACAACCGCACGCGGGATTTCCGGAGAAGAATTACGCCAAGCACGCCGAGCAACTCGCGCGAAACGGACACCGCGTCGTGTGCATCGAACAGACGGAGACGCCAGCGCAGTTGGCCGAGCGAAAGAAGCGCGATAAGACGTGTAAGGACACCGTCGTGCGACGGGAGATGGTGCAAGTGTTGACGCAGGGTACGATGGTGGACACCGGCATGTTGAATTCGTCTCCGGATGCGGCGTACGTGTGTTGCGTCGTCGACGGCGGCGAAGAGAAGGATGGCGGCGGGTGGATCGGACTGTGCGCTGCGGATTGCGGCACCGGTCGCTTTCTCGTCGGTGCATGGCGCGACGACGACGGCGCCAGTTGTTTACGAACGGCACTCGCGGAAATCCGTCCGGTGGAGATATTAACACCGCCGTCGGGACTCGCTGCACGCGTGAAAATGGCGACGGATGAAATGTGCGCGCGCGCCAACCATCGTACGTTTCGAACGACGTCGGCGACGGAGGCGATTCAAGACGCTGAGGCCGAGGGCTACTTCAAAGCGTTCAAGAATGGCTTCCCGGACGCCATCAAAGAGTTGCGCGACACGGCGTGCGATCCAATGCGCGAGTGCGGACTCAGCGCGTGGGGCACCGTCGTCGCGTACCTGCGCGCCGCACTCGTCGACGCCGATCTCGTGCCGCAGGGTCGAATCGAATCCTTGCACACGACGGATGCTGGGGACGCGCGCGAGTGTCTCGCGCGATGGGCACATGCCTCGCACGTCGCCATGGACGCCGCCGCGTTGTCGGGCTTGGAAGTTTTGGAGAACACCACCGGCGGCTCCGCGGGAACGCTCTTGGCGACGCTCGATCGGTGCGCTAGCGGGCCAGGTCGGCGTTTGCTTCGACGATGGATCTGTCGACCGTTGACAAGCGCCGCGGCGATTCGCGCTCGGCAACAAGCCATCGCTGCGATGCGCGGATGTGGGATCGAGGCGACGGGCGTCGCGCGTAAATTGTTGCGAGACGCACCGGATGCCGAACGCGCGGTGTCGCGCGTCGTCGGTTCGAGCGCGGGTAAGGGAAGAGACGCGTCACGTGTTGTGCTGTACGAAGACGCCGCGCGCGCGCGATTGAATGATTTCCTCGCCGCGCTTGAGGGCACGCGCGCGGTTCGAGACGCCGCGCGCGTCTTGGCGTCGTGCGTCGAGGCGTGCGAACAATCCGACGTCATCCGCGCGCTTTGCGTCGCCGGCGACACCACTGCCACTCAAGAGGACGTATTTTCTGCCGTGGGCGGCGTCGCGTTTCCGGACCTGAGCGCTCTTGACGAGATGGAAGCCGCGTTCGATTGGAACGCCGCCAAGACGAGCGGACGCATCGAACCCGCGCGCGGCGTGGACGCCGATCTCGACGCCGCGGAGGACCGTCTCGCCGCGGCTGACGACGCTCTCGCGTCGTGGTTGGAACGCGCGCGCGTCGATCTCGGTGGACACAAGACAGAGGTGTGTTTCGTCAACGCCAACAAGGATACGCATCTCGTTGAGGTTCCGGATCGATTGGCGTCCAAAGTCCCCCAACACTGGGTGCGCGAAGGGAAGCGCAAAGGATTCGAGCGGTTTACATGCGATGAGTTGGTTCCGCTTCGAGCAGATCGCGAGTCGGCGACGGAGGCTCGCGAGGAAGCGCTCGCCGGTGTCTTTAAACGCGTCGTCGCCAAGTTTTGCGAACACGCATCGGCGTGGCGAGACGCCGCGAGCGTTGGTGCCGTCGTTGACGTCTTGGCATCTTTAGCCATTGTGAGCGAGGAGATGTGCGCGTCGTGCGGATCCGTGTGCACGCCCAAGGTACTCCCTCGTCCGGTCGACGACGCGCCGGCGACGCTCGAGGCGATCGGACTGTCGCATCCGTGCGCGGCGTCGCTCGCGCGTTCCTTCGTCCCGAACGACGCTCGTCTCGGCGGTTCGCATCCCGCCTTCTGTCTTATCACCGGACCGAACATGGGAGGTAAATCCACCTATCTCCGACAAGTGTGTCTCGCCGCCATCATGGCGCATGTCGGCGCCGACGTGCCCGCGTCTTCGTTCGAGATGACCGCCATGGACGCCGTCTTCGCGCGCGCTGGCGCCAAGGACAACTTGGCGGGCGGACAATCCACCTTTATGGTTGAACTCAGCGAGACGGGCGCCATGTTGCGACGCGCGACCAAACACTCGCTCGTCGCTCTCGATGAGCTCGGTCGAGGCACCGCCACCGCCGACGGCGCCGCCATCGCGCACGCCGTGGCGACGCGTCTCGTCGACGCTCGATGTCGAACGCTCTTCAGCACGCACTACCATCGCCTCGCGGACGATCACGCGCGCGATCCAAACGTCGCTTTGGCGCACATGGCGTGTCGAGTGGAGTCCCCGCGCGAGCACGGGGGCGAGTCGTCGTACGGGAGAGAGACGGTGACGTTTTTATACACCCTCGCGAACGGCGCGTGTCCTCGAAGTTACGGCGTTAACGTCGCGCGCTTAGCCGGTCTTCCCGAGCGCGTGTGTCTCGCCGCCGCCCGTCGAGCGGCGCACTTGGAGGATGGCGATTTAGAAAAACTTTCCCTCGGAGACGCCGAGTCGCGCGAGCGCGTGACGTCGACGTGTCGAACGATTCTTCGAGACGTCGAGCGCGCGACGGAAGCCGACGCCGAACGCGTCGTGCGCGACGCTCGAACGCGCGCGAGAGACGTCGTGCGGTGAACGAGACGAGACGAGTCCGAAACGAAACGAACGACTAAAACAACGCTGTAAAGTACTATTACCCGAACCCATCGACGCGTCCCGTCTCTCCTCGAACCGAACCGGTCGGGCCCCCTTCGCTACTACCGTCTACACCACCCACCGCGCGTCCGCCTCGCGCGCTCCGCCTCGCGCCGCGCGCTCACAGATCCATCGCGTTGGGCTTTCTCTTCCCTCCGTACAGTTCGTACACCGCCACCTGCCGTCGCGCCACCGCTAACTCCTCCGCCCCTCGCGCGAGGGCTCGCGCGATGTCATCCCCGTTCTCGAGCGTCCTGTTGGCGCGAAACGCCTCCCCCGAGCGACGCTTGACGTACTCGCGCACGTTGTAATCGTTGAACGCGCGCCCGCATCGCAAGAGGGCGCGGTAGAGCTCGAGCGCGCGCGCGCGCGTGGACGACATGAATCGTGTCGTCAACCGACCGCGAGTCGACGAATGCCGTCGGCATTCGTCCACTCTCGCTCGTCCACGGCGCGCGGCGGCGGCGAGGCGATGGAGACGTTCCTGAACGCGTTTCGCGACGGCTACGCGCGCGTCGCGGGCGCGCGCGAGCGGTGGGACGACGCGCAAAAGGCGTCGACCGCGCTCTTGGGAGCGGTGGTGAACGCGTTCGAGCGCATGCCGGCGCTCGAGCGCGGGGCGACGCGCGAGGACGTTTTAGGGAACGATGAGTTCGGGAAACGCGTCGTCGAGGCGCAGTACGCGTCGCTCGATCGGTTGTTCACGAGGTTGCGAGAGGAGTGCGACGAGTTTGAGCGCTTGACGCGCGAGCTGGAGCGCGCGAAGACAGACGCGTGGATGCGGACGAGAAATTTGACGCCACCGCCGAAACGGGCGGGTGGTGAGAGGTCCGGACCGCAACCGTCGATCGCGGAGTGCGTGCTCGGCTTGGAGGACGTGTGGCGGATGCACAGAGACGAGTGCGCGCTGAAGCGCGAAATCGTAAAGCACGCGGCAACGTGCGAAGACGTGGAAGATTTAAAGGTTTTGCATAGATTGTATTGCGCGCAACCGAATTTAGATCCAGAGGAGTTGAGAACGATCATGGACCGCGTTCCGGTGAAGAGCGTGGAGGCTGATTTACATAGATGAGTAGCGTAATAGTGGCGAAGGCGCCGGTCGGAAAAAGCGAGGAGCGACGGCGAGAAAGCATAGCATAGTTGTTGTACACATATATTCATCATCTAGGTCGCGCGTACGCGTTCAAATCACGATTTTATGTCGCCACGGTGTGCATCGATGGGTTTCGGTAAGCGAAGTTGGCCGCAGTGCGTGACCTCGAGGTTGGCTTCGCGCGCAACATACCGCAACCAAATTTCCAAGTATCTCTTCGGCGAAATCGTCTCGCTCGTATCCGACGCCAAGAGCAGTTTCATGATCTCCGCTGTCGTGCAAGGGTGAACGCACGCCCAGTTCCCGTCGTTGAACTCGCTCGGGTTGACGTACGGAGTGATGACGGGGTCGGAAACTCGGTTGCGCGCGCGGTTCGGATGGAGCAACGCGAGCACCTGTTCCGGAGTCAACTGTGTGTCCGGAAGTCGACGAACGTTCACAGCGAGCACCGGCACGCGAAACGATGCATTATAGGTGATGTGAAACCGCACGCTCAAGCCCCGAATTTGACGCCGGCGCACCTGCGGATCGTCGTCGTCGTCGTCCAAGTACTCGACGACGGCTTGCGTCTCGTCCGCCTCGAGCTCGACGTATCGCGCCGAAGACGCATCCATCGCGATTCTCCTCTGCGCGAGCCCATCGTTCGCGAACTCGCGCGCGCCGTCGTCGAACTCTTCTCTCGACATCGTTCCATCCACGAACGACATCTCGACGCTCGTTTTCAAACTTGAATCGCCGCGCGCGTTATCTATCGTTTCGCCCTTCCTCTCTTCGCCTCCGTCCCCGCGCTCGACGCCGCCGAACGTTTCCGACTGAAAGGATTCGCCCCAGCTCTCGTCGTCGCCCGCTCCTCAGCCCCCTCGCGCGTCTCCGCGCCGCCCGCGCCGTCTCCGCTCGCGTCGCCTCGCGTCGACGCGCCCAACGTCGTCTTCGCCTCCGCCTCCAACGCCGCCCGCCTCTCTCGCTCGCGCCGTCTCGACTCCTCCGCGAGCGCCTCCGCCCTTTCCGTCGCCTTTGCCGCCGCTTGCGCGCGCTGCTCTCGCCTCTTCGCCTCGTGCCGCGCGCGAGATTGCGAGAGTTGTCTGATTAAGATGTTCGTCCCGTCCGTCTTGACGCGCGCGCGCTCGGCCGGAGGCTCTCTCGAGGCGCTGACGTACGGTCGGAGCGTGCCCGCGCTCGTCGTCGGCGTGAGTTCGCTCGCGGTGAACGCGCCGCGCGAAGGAAGGGAGTCGAGCTCGGACGACGACGCGCGCATCGACTCGTCGGCGTCG
>Ga0066856_10000625_pt1 | contig 13362 bp, 11 predicted proteins | sample ETNtaG_5_FD_65605 | JGI IMG/M metagenome (GOLD analysis project Ga0066856, IMG submission 65605) | Marine microbial and viral communities from oxygen minimum zone, Eastern Pacific Ocean - ETNP201406SV205 | ecosystem: Environmental > Aquatic > Marine > Oceanic | place: Pacific Ocean: Eastern...
GATCATAACAAAGGTAACACACGAGAACGAGCTATGCCGTGTCGACAAGATGATCCGTTTTTTGAGCCAACTCGACGAGGCTTGGCAGATCGAATCAATTTCTCCAATAAAAGGCGACCTACGATGGAGACTGAAAATGAAAGAGAAAATTCTCCTAAGAAACCACGAACTCCTGCCGACACGATTTTAGAACCAAAAAGCGTGAAGAGTGATCAAGACACGAAGGATAATGACTCTATCGACTCTGCGTATCAGACAAAATTGCGTTCGGCCATAGAACTTGCGACGGCGAAGACGCCCAAGAATATAGGGAAGAACGTGAATGAGTCGAATTTGACCAAACAGTTTGATGACGCTTTGGAGCTCGATAAAAGCACCGACGGGGATGACGAGAACATTGAAGAAGAGATTGTTGAAACTGACGTCGAAGAACAACACGATCCTTCTCAAAACAGACTCATGCACGAGTTATTTTCATCGGAAGCGCTTTGCGGTCGCGGTCAAATACGAATTCGCCCTTTGCAAAAAGTTCACAAGCAATGTGACGAAGTTCCAGTGACGAAAAAGAGTAGGACAGGAATGTCAAATCAACGGCCGAAACACAGAACGGCGAGAAAAATGGCAAAACCTTATCACAATCAAAGGAAAAAACTGCCGCCTAAGGAAAAAACTGTATCTTTGGATGATAGAAATGGAAACTCTTTGCACAAAAGTTCCCGCGATGATGTTGCAGTTGATGCGCTCATGGCTCTGAACGGCAAAAAGAGAGATTTTCATGACGCCGCCACTGTTAACGACGTCGAGTGCAATACTTTTTGTGGTGGCAGTAAGAACACCAATCAGGTTGTTGTGAACAACGATGCCGTGCAGCATTCCGACGCCGAACAAGAAGTTCAAAGATATCTTTTGCTCGTTGAATTGCACAAGAGAAATTTTCTGCAGGCAGCAAGCGTGAGAGCGAGAACTCGGACTGCGAATAAAGCCTACGCGTCGAATTTATTATTGGCCGGCGTCACGGTCGCCACGGATAGTAATGAAGGCGAATCTTTAAGAAACATACTAGAATTTGCAAACGTGAGCAGAATTCACATGGACGGGCTGAAAGTCCTTGATCAATGGAAGAGAGCTTTCGCCGAGATGTCAGCGACTGAAACTCAAAAAGAGTTGATGAGCCAATTTGTGTATTCGAGAATTAGTGGCGAGAAATCATGGCCCAATAAAGAAATAAACCATTTTGATTTTTTCATAAGGAACAACGGGGAATATTGGAACTTGATGACAGCGGAAAAGTGTGAAACGATAGCTGAGTTGGTTGCGTACCACGCGTACGGAATAGCTATGAAATCTTCGCCAGCGCTTTTCGAGCTGCAAGTTTTGCGATCTCTCGTCGTCGAATCCGAAAGCGACTTGCGTAAGTCGAATATTAAGCGCGACATCCGTGAACAGATTCGACACGAGTATAACACGAGGATCTTAAGCTTTTTAAAGATCGTGAACAAAGACATCTACTACTAGTAGTATGCCATAGTATAGATAAGGAAAGTAAAAATAAAAAAGAGACGAGAAAGAGAGCCCCGCGCAGCAGCATGTAAAGAAAGAAAAACTAATAATTCGAACTGTTTAGAAACATTGAAATAAAATGTGAATTGTACAATACGAGTATAACAGTATCAGGAAACAAACAAATGAAAAATGCTTTCTACCTACTACATAGTATCTTTTTCCTATTTTCATTACTTTGTTCCCATCTTCATCAATTCTACCGTCGAAGGCGATTCCTTCATAGCTGCTTGCAATTGCGAATCCCACATCTTTCTATACTTCCCATTTACGTCGGCGTACAACGTTTGGTGATTGCCGCTTTCGACGACTTCGCCTTCGCTCAATACTAAAATCTTTTCAGAATCCATAATGGTCGATAATCTATGCGCGATGACTAAGTTGGTTCTACCTTGCGCTATCACGCGAATGGCATCCATTACTTGATTCTCCGTGTGCGTGTCTAAACTCGACGTTGCTTCGTCGTATACCATAATCGGAGGATCTTTCAAAAGCGCTCTCGCGATGGCAACGCGTTGTTTTTCACCCCCGGATAATCGCAAACCTCTCTCTCCGACTAAGGTGTCGTAGCCAGACGGTGTTCCATTGACAAATTTCTCAAATTGTGCCGCCTTTGTTGCTCTTTGTACCTCTTCTCGAGACGCCACGTCGCCTTGACCAAATTTCCCAAATCCGATGTTGTATTCGATGGTATCGTTAAACAGGACGCAATCTTGCGGCACGATGCCAATGTTCATTCGCACCGAGCGCTGCGTGCATTTCGCCACGTCTTGTCCGTTGATTAGAATTCGACCACCTTGCACGTCGTATAATCTATACAATAACTTGGCAATCGTAGACTTACCGGCTCCGGATTCGCCAACTAACGCCAATTTTTCGCCCGGTTCGACGACGAAAGAAACGCCTTTCAAGATCTTCCGTTCTTCGTTCGGGTCGTACGAGAAGAAGACATTTTCAAACTCAATTCTTGCTTGCGAAGGGTTCGCCAAGACTAAATCTTTCGCGTCTTCCGCGTCCGCAACCTCTTGATTTTCACCCAACAATCTAAACATCGCCTCGACGTCAACCATGCACTGCTTGATCATTCGATAATACCAGCCTAAAAGGTTCAAAGGCACGTACAGTTGTAAGATGAATGTGTTCACTAAAACAAAATCACCAATGGTCATTTTACCATCGACAACTTGTTCTGCGGCTAACCCCATACTCGCCGTAATACCTACGGTTATAATCAAAGCTTGTCCTAAATTCAACCCAGCTAACGATTGGGTTGTTTTCAACGTCGCCTTTTGTGTCTGCTTTAGCGCTTCGTCGTACGTGTGGGCGATGTGCGGCTCCGCGCAGAATAGTTTAATAGTTTCAAAATTCAACAAAGAATCCGTCGCTTTTTGGTTAAACCGATCGTCCGCTTCCGTTTGCTCGCGACGAAACTTATTCCTCCACTCGGTAAACGGCACCGTAAAACCAATGTACGCGAAAATCACAAAAAACAAAATAATCCCAAAATACCAATCGTATTGCACCAACAAAAAGCAACACACCATGGCTACCTCGATGAAAATTGGCGCAATTTGAAACGATATGTACTTCAAAAGCAACGCGAACGACTCCGACCCTCTCGCGCACCCTCGTATGACCGCCCCTGTTTTCCTCGTGATGTGAAACCTGAGCGACAAATTCATCACGTGAGTAAACACCCTTAATGAAATCTTCCTCGACGCGTGCGCGCTGACGTACACGAAAGAGTTATCTTTCAACTCACTAAAGAAGCTCACTCCAAACCGTAACGCCCCGTACGCAACAATCGTCCACTCGATGTCCGTCCTGTTCTCGCTCACTCGATCCACCGCTATTTTCAACGCAATAGGTGAAGTCACGCTGCACAGTTTACTCGCCAACAAGGAAAATATCGCGCATATGAGCATGAATTTAATCCATAACTGCTCTTTTGGCCACAAATAGGGAACCATCAACCACAACTCTTCCTTGTGTAACTTCCAAAACGATTGCTTTTCCTCTCTCTTGGCGAGTTTGTCCATTTTTTTGTTCAGATTAGATTTCTGCGAGGTGCCGTCGGCGTCACCATCTCCCTTTCGATTCCCTTTATCCAAAGCCGTTTTTATCGCCGGTGGATTCTCCACGTCTCCGCGTCCGTCGACGGCAACGGTGGGAGTCGTCGTGGACATTGTTTCTTTTTTGTGTTTGACGCGCTCCGACCCGCTCGCGTGATTTTGAAGGGTTTCCCGAGACGCCCTTTTTGTGGAGAAAGATGACGACGACGACGAAGAAGAAGAAGAAGAAGAAAATCGTTACGTGTCTTCGTCGTCACAAAAAGGTACTTTTCTTGACGGCTCTGAATTAAATATACTTTGTCGTCGTCGTCGTCGTCGTCGTCGCGACAAAAAACAAGGTTCCTCGACGCCGTCGTCTTCAACGCGCGATTACCTTTACGGAGGACGTTAAACGAGATGGGGAGCAAAAGCACCATCGACGGGAAGAACAAGAAGAACAAGAAGAAGACAAATTCGGTCTCTGACATCGACGACATATTCGGCAAAGTCGTAAAGAAACAGACGACGACCAAGAGCGGCGGAGATACCGGCGGTAAAAACAACAAGAAGAGCAAGAAGACAGGAAATAGCGCAAAGGAAAAAGAGGGATACGTGAAAATCCTTCTCCCGGGCCAGAAGAAACCGAAAGGGAAACGGGTGAATAGCAAAGGCGAAGAGGTTCCGGAGTTTACTCCCGTGGACAAACCGAGACGGATCGAAGATGGTTTGCCAGTGTATAAATCATACGACGATTTCACGGACATGAAGCACGGACAACAAAAATTAGATAGTAAAGGGAGAGTTGTAGGACCGAACGGAGAACCGGGAGGGAATTGTCCGTTCGATTGTTGGTGCTGTTTTTAATTTCAAATACACAACTCGCGTGTCGTAGGTCTAATACACACGCATAAAGACATAAAAGCATAAAAGCATACTCATACTCATACCCAATACAAAAATCAATTCATCACCTCTTTCATAATATTACTCTTCTTTCTTTTGGTTCTCTTTCCAGACGACGTATAGCGTGCTCGGAACGATAACCATCGCACCTAAAATCGTGTTCATAGAAATAGCTTCTTTAAACAACACCCATCCGACGCCAGCTGATAAAATCAACTCCGTGTATCGAAATGGCGCCAAAGCGCTGGCGTCCACCATGGAAAATGATTTCAACAAACAATACAGAAGCGCATTCGCACCAGCACCTAACGCGGCTAACGCCCCGTACTGTATCATTGTCGGTGCGACCCAATCCATAATCGCGAAGGGCGAAAAGATCAACGTTGTGAACAACGCGGTGTAAAAAATCATCGCCCAAAACGATTCTTTACCGACAAATACTTTATTCAAAACGTCCAAACTCGAAAACATAGTCGCTGCGGCTAAAATCAAAAGCCAGGAGACGTTAAACGAACCAAACCCCGCGATGCCTCCGGCGGGTTTCAAAACAATGCACACGCCAAAAAATCCAACTACCGTCCCGATCCATCGATTCACGTCCACCTTCTCTTTCAAAACAAACCTGGCCAAGACTAACGTGAATAAAGGAATGGTGAAATTCAACGTCGTCACCACGGCGATCGGCGCAACTGTTAACCCTTTCGCGTACAAAAATATTCCCAACGCCAACAAAGCGCTTCGCGCAAAGTGTAAAGGTAACCTATCCGTTTTGAACGAGTCTTTTCCAGATAAGAGCATCACCGGTAACATCGTCAACGTCGCGAAGAAAAATCTCAAGAAAACAACTTGAGCGACCGATAAAGTTTGTCCAGCGGCTTTCATGATCACATCGTTCGCGACGCCGATGATTTGGTGCATGAAGAACCATGCGATGCCGATTGCGAAACTCCCCGGTGGAGTAGAGACAGCACCCACATCAGCGGCAGCGGATGATGTCACCAGAGAAGACGACGAACGATTCGAATTGCGGTAAACATTTGCCGTTCTGATGTTCGCTGTCGTGTCATTGAAAACAGCCTTTGGAGTAGCAGCAGTAGTATTTCGAGAACGCAAATGCGTTTTGGATAAAGAAAATGCTGACGGTGATTGAATTCCTCGAAACCCACATGAACGTTCTTGCTTCACGCTCGATGATATTGGCGAGAGAAGAAGAGGCGATGCTAACGAGGAAGAAGCCAATGCGGCAAACATTACGATATTATTGTGTAAGTCTTGCTTTTCTTGTATCTCCGTCTCTCTCCTTTATTTTTTGCCGATTCTCTCTTCGTGTGTTGTTTCTTGTTGTCCGTTTGAGTTGAGCTGAGATTCTAAAAATTTCACGATCCGTGATAATACATTCGTTCATTTCATGTATTGTGGCTACATGCTATTTCTATCTATTCTTACCACTATATTGCAAAACTGTTATCATGAATCCACTTTGTGGCGACAAACTTCGTCCCACTGACGACTGGACACCCGCCGTGTAAACTACTTCGATCGAATGTGTTGTTCGGATGAACGCTCCAAAACAAGAGCGCATCACCTTTCCTTGGTTTCACTTTTAATCCAACCTCGCAACTCGTGTAATCGATCCCGTGTAATCGTTTCATTCCACCTTTACCTTCTAACGGAAAAACGGTTTCGCCGCCTTCATCTGGAGTGGTTAAATATAAAAGAAAACTGGCGACGCGCTGGGATTTTTGAGGACCGTATTGCAAAGGATCGAACATGTCGTAATGAGAATCGTATTTTTGCCCGATTTCGTAGCGTAAAACGTTATAGGCTTCCCCGTGTGAAGCTGGAATGTGCGTCGCCCTCGCCATTTTCTCTTCCACTCGTTTCAATGCCCCGCTCTTCTCTTCCTTCGACGTCAAAAACGTCCCCGAACTCGTCCGAATGTTCTTCGTGCTCTCCAACGTCTCGCCTCGTTTCAACGCTAAACCGGATCTGTGCAATCGAGTCTTGGCTGCTTCAACGATTGCATCGCAATCCGCATCGCTCGCGAAATTTCTATACATCACCGACCTAGGAGATGTCGATAAGAGTTGAAACTTGAGCTCGGTCAAATACCCGTCACCGAGTGGACCAACTTTTTCTATCACGTTCGAATCTTCACTGGTTGAAGCCACTGAATTCTTCGCTTCTTTGACTTTTACTACCGGTTTACCTTCTCCTAGATCCTCCTCGTCGGTTTCATCATCGTATATTTCAATGACTTGCGCGTTTCTCAACGCCCCTGGACTCGGGTCTTCTCCATCCACGTCTTTCTGCGTTTTCATTGTCGCCGTCGTATCAAAACCGTTGCCGTTATGATAATCTAATTTTGCACCAACCATTAAACCAATCAGAAAACACACCACCGCGAGCAAAGTGGCTTTAGGAATAGATAAGGATTTGCGGTAGGTCGTGCCATCGCCCATGGTGGTGGTGATGATGATGATGATGTGTGCGCGCGCGCGTATTCCTTTTCGTTATTCGTGTTGCCAAGTAGAGGGAAGGAGGGTGCGTGTAGATGTGATAAAGTTAACGATGAAAGAAAGAGAAATTTTTTGAAGTGCTGACGACGCGAAAAAAAAAGATACGAAAAAATAAAACGCACAACAAAATCATCATCATCATCATCATCATCATCATCATCATCAACGACTTTACCCAAAACACGCGCGGACACAAAGTGCGGGGGTAAACACGCGCAATAAGAGATAGTGTATTGTTTGACTCGGAGCAACCGCGATGACATCCACGTCGCTGTCCGTGAATGTAAAGTCCTCTTCCTGTTCTTCTTTAACGAGCAAAATGAAGCAACACCAAAGCTTACGTCGTCCCCGAAACGCGACGACGATGAAAGCTTCGGTGAGAAGAATAACATCAAACCAAATCGTCCCGTCTGGGAAACCGGATCAAAACGGCATCATCCCGTGTTTAGGACCAGGAATGTGCGACTGGCCGGACGCGTGGCAATATTTAGCCAAAACGAAACGAATGCCTACGATTGACGCGAGGAAAGCGATGCAGATGCAAAAAAAAGGAGCTCTCATAATTGACGTGAGGTTTCAACCAGATTTCGAGCAGTGGTCGATCCCGGGGTCAATAAACGTCCCGTACATAGACGGTGGAGCATTAGCGAAACTTCGATTACCAGGCTTTAAGAAGAAAAATGTAAACTTTGTAAACGACATCCGTAAAGTAGCGGACTTGAAACAAGATATCATTTTGGTCGATATCTGGGGCGGGACTTTGTTAAGCGAACCGCCGAAGAACAGAGGGTTGACAGATAACACGAAAGGCGCCGGGTCGTTGCCGGCCGCGTTTGAGATGTATCAAATCGGATACACAAAACTATATCATTTAGCTGGAGGGGTCAATCAATACTACGAGGATGCGTATAAATATCCAAGCGAGTTACCGGAACCTGACTCAAAGTGGCCCGGGGATTTGGAATGGTTCGGGTATAGGCAGTTCAACGGCAAAGATCGAGCGAGAGGACAAAGAGATGATTAAAAGAGAGAGAAATACACATGCACGTGTTCTCAAATAAGTACGCACATATATTGTATTCTGTAATGCGTTCATCTATTGTGGCTGTTAACTATAAAATCGAGAGCTTTTCTCCTTTTTTCTCTCTCGCTCTTTCTCTTGTGTCCACGCATTTTTTCATCTCTTTTTCTTCTCCCGAATCTTCATTTTATTTGCGCACGCGCGGATATATATATACATAGTAGAGGCTGGATATAGCATATCATCCATTGGAAAAACGAACAGCGACATGGAAAACAGCAACACTAACAGCAACGGACAGATGAAACCATCCATTAAGTCCGCGGACATGAAAGAGGTAGGGAACGCGTACACAAAATTTTGAAAGTCAAACCAACAGACGGAAAAACGAATGGTCGTCTCGTATAACGAGAAGAATGAATGCACGAAAAAAAACTGAATGAAACCTCTCTCTGTCTATCTCAATCATCACCAACAGGAAGTCATACAAGACGCGGTAGATTGCGCCAAAATTGTACGTGTATTGATTTTTTTCTTTCGCATTCGAGAGTCCCCGTTAGTTTTCTCTCTTCAAAATCTCTCTTTTACAAAAGTCGTTAAAGGCACTTGACTTTTGTGACTTTTCGTCTTACTTTCGAAAATATTCAAGCGCTGATGTTTCTCTCTCTCTCTCTCTCTTTCTCTTTACAAAACAGGCATTAGAAAGATACGAAATAGAAAAAGACATAGCCGCGTACATCAAGAAAGAGTTCGATAAGAAGTACCAACCGACGTGGCACTGTGTTGTTGGGAGAAACTTTGGGTCGTACGTGACGCACGAGACTGGGCACTTCATATATTTTTACATCGGGCACATTGCCATTTTATTGTTTAGGTCTGGTTGAGGAGATACAAAACGAGTGGCACGGAAAGAGAAAGATCGTGCGTGTGTAGTAGTACGAGTAGCGACGAGGAGGATGTAGAGGAGGAATAATAAACATATAGCTAATATAAGAATTATAGATATATACACAACAAGAAAATCTTACAAGACAAACTTTCGTCGGTTTTTCCTCGTCCCATCGGTTTCCGTGCTGCGCACGTACTCAAATTCTCCGTGTTTGGAATCGAAGGTTCCTCTCTGTACGCTCATTAACTTCAAAGTGAATCGAGGCCCTAACTCTTGTAGCCTGGCGATGACGGACGTCGGTCGGTCGTCATTTTCATCCGCGATTTTTTTCTTCTGCGCCTTGGTCAACTTTTTCTTTCGCTCGAATGGTTTCCTCTCCTTCTTTGTTGGCGTTGGCTTTTCGTCGTCTTCATCTTCCTCGTCGTCGTCGTCGTCGTCGTCGTCGTCTGAATCACCATCGTTACTACTGCTGTCGTCCTCAGAATCTTCGTCGCTACTACTCCCGGCTTTGAATTCATCCGAGTCCGAATCCGAAGCTTCGTCGCCGCTAAACTGCACGTCCTCTTCATCCCCATCCTCATCCTCTCCAGATGGAAGCGCTAAGCTCGGTTTACCCTTCCTCTTAATACTCTTCTTTATTCTATTCTTCGAAAAAGACTCTTCGTCTACCTCGGCGGTGGATAAATGCCCCCCGTGTCTTCTTCTCACTCCTTTCTTCTCCTCGAACACGTATCGATGATGTCGAAAAAATATGAAATCTCTCTGATTGTGGAACGTCACCACGCGTCTTCCTTTAAATTCTGGTTTCTGAGGGAACAAACTTGCAAACATTCGTCCGATTCGGTGACCTAACCGAGTGCTAAAATTGTTCAACAACAACTCCGGGTAATGCGACGTCGCTCTGCCGTGGTTTCGAATTTTTTTACTCAAAATCAGATTCGTCAATTTATACATCACGCTCGGTCCTTCCGGCAAGTGCACGTGTAACAACCCGTTCACTCGCGCGCCTTTACTAAACGTTTTATTTTCGTTAAAAATGAGTAAATCGGTAAACTCCCTCGCGGTTGCGTATTTCACCATTTCCTTCACGTGGTAATTTCTTCTCGCGTAATAATACGCGTTCGGGACTACCGTAAACAGATTCTCCAAAAACTTAAACATCGCCCCGCTCGGTTTCCTACTCGTCGTTATTATAATCTTCGGGCTCGAGTTGAACGAAAAATACGACGCAAACTCGTCCTCTTTGTCCTCGTTTTGAATTTCTTCCTCGTCTTCTTTTACGATAAACGTTTCGTCTACCACGCGTTGATTTTCGATCGTTTTCGGGACTTGTCTCGGTGCCGGCGTCTCGCCGTTTTCCAAAGCTCTCAGCTCTTCTTTTTGTCTCAGTTGCCTTCGTTTCTTCTTTTCCAAACTTTTTTCGTGCAACAGTTTCCCGTAGATTTCCGAACGCCTTTGCTTATTTTTTATTTGCGAGGTGAGCTTACCGATGGAGACGTTTTCGGTTTTGTATCTGTCGCGGGGACCCGGATGATGATTTTGGAACGCAGAAAAAGAAGAAGAGGAAGATACGTCAGCTCTCACGAACGCGCGAACGTTCTTTCCATCGGGGAGGAAAAAAAGAGAGACGAGGAAAATGGCGGCGAAAAAAAAAATGTATTGTGCGTGTACGAGTACACTTCACTTCACGCACGAAACGCACTCGTCGCCCTCTCCATCTCGTCGTTTCCGTTTCAACGAGGTGCTCTTCTTCGTTCGGGTGACGCCGCCGCCCATGACGAACGAACGAACGCTTCTTGTTCTTCTTCTCGTTTTGGGTTGTTGGTGTTGGTGTTCTTCTTCTTCTTCTTTTGGGCGAGTTTGTCAAAGCTCTTTTTTTTGGCGTTTTGTGAAAATGGAAAATAAAAAATAATATTTCGATTTTTTTCATCATTTTTCATCATTCGTCATTCGTCATTGGGACGACTTTTTGTGTTCGTACGAGTCGTATGGATACATTTTATTTTTACCATTTTTATTTACGTCGTCTTTTGTCGTCGTCCGAGGAGAAAAGCGACGACTTTGACGACCACATCATCATCATCATCATCATCATCTCATCAGAAACGAAGAGATGCACGGTGGCTCGAAGAGTCTCGCGGTATCGCACACAAAAAGCACCGACGCGTCGAAGAAGAAGAAGAAGAAGAACAATAGAGACCAAAAGCACCCGTCCACGACGATGTCGTCCAGGAAAAGTCGCGAGAGAAGAACGACGCCCTTTTTTAAGTCCACGAGCGCGGACGACGAGGAGAACACCACGGTTGTGGGAGTGCACTCGAACGACATCTCCCGAACGCAACTGTTAAACGATGGGAACATCATCCCGACGTTAGGTTTAGGCACGTGGAAATCGAACCCGCCAGAGGCGTGCACTTTGGCAATCGCAGCAGCTTTACGAAACGGGTTAACGCATCTCGACTGCGCGTCGGCGTATGCCAACGAACACGTGATTGGAAAGTGTTTGAGAGATGTGTTCACAAACGAAGATACGTCGAGAGAGGACGTGTTCATTACGAGTAAGTTATGGAACGATAGACGGAAACCAGAGGACGTTCGAGAGGCGTTGGAACAAACGTTGAACGATTTGCAGTTAGAGTACATCGATTTATATTTAATTCATTGGCCGGTGTGTTGGAAACGCGGTACGGTTTTAGTGGACGATTTGGAGACGTCCATCGAAGAGTGTTGGAAGACTATGGAAGAGTTGAAGAGAGAGGGGAAGGTGAAATCGATTGGGGTGAGTAATTTTAACGAGAAACAGTTGGAGACGTTGATGAAACACGCGGACATTAAACCGGCGGTGAACCAAATCGAATCACATCCACTGTTACCGAACGATAGGTTGATTCAATTTTCAAAGAAGATGGGCGTGGCGGTGACGGCATATTCTCCCTTTGCGAGAGGAAGCGAGTTGTTTAAAAACGAAATTGTACGAAAAATAGCGGAAAGAAGAATGACAACACCGAGTAAAGTGATTTTAAGATGGCATTTACAGAGGGGTGTTATTGTCATTCCGAAATCGGCGTCGGAAATTCGAGCGAGGGAAAACGCCGATTTTGCGGCGTTGGAAACGTTTACGCTCACTGAAGAAGATATGGGGGAGTTACGTGCGCTCGACTGCGATTACAGCACTGCACCGGCGCCGTGGAGTGATTTCCCGCAAGTTGCTAGAAGGAATAAGATTTTGAGGCCTTTATTCAGAGTGTTGACGTACCCGTTTTTCAAGGTGTTCAGTATGGACGTTCAGATGATGGGGAGGAAAAATTTTATCACTTTCGGCTCAGCGCGGTGATAAACGTAGAGTTATTATTGACAAGATGCTATAACGCTAATGTATTATTACTATGCCGTAACTACATCACAACGTCGATGACTCAAACGGACACACATACGAGTCTTCTTTAGCGTTGTCGTGTTCTTTGGTACTGGTGGTTAATGTTGTTACTAAAGGATCATCCGTGGCTCTCGAACGTTTCACGTTCCCTCTCGGCGGTTTGCCAGCCTCTCGGCGGCGGTTATTGATAACGTTCGATAACGGTGACCGCGTTGTTTTTTCGTCGGGATGTGTAGCTGTTCTTCTTCGTACTTTCCTCTTATTCTCCGTGTCGTTGTCATTCGTAACATCTGGTGACAGGGACATCTCTGGTGACAAAGGCGTCGTCGTCGTCGTCGTTTCCTCTTTTTTCGTCTTGGAAACAAGTAAAATTGGTGATGTCTTTTTCGTCTTGAAAATCTCCTCCAACCTCGCAGTATTGTTGGTAGTATTCCTCCTCTCAAACTCTCTCCGTTTCAGTAGGTCCATTTCCATCTCTCTGACCATCTCGTGTCTTCTCAGCGTCCGTTCGAAACATTTCCGCGCGTTTTCAATCTCCTCTTCCCTCTCGTTCACCTGCACGAATCCAACCGCGTCGTCAGAGTCGGTTAAACAATCTAACCGGTCCAGCAACTTCTGGACACCCAAGACACCATTTCCATTCCAACGAGACGACGACGACGACGAGCAACAGCAGCTCAAATTGCGTAAAACGCGCGCGCGTTGGCGCCAAAACTCTTCTTCTTCTTCTGTTTTTCTTCTCGTTTGTGGTCGTGTTGACATCGCGGTTCTTCGAGAGTGCGTTGCGTTTGGCGACCCCCCGAACGCTTTTTCTTTCTCATCATCATTCATCCAAAAAAAAAGGAAGAAGTCATTAAAATTCATTCCCCTCTTCTTCTTCTTCTTCTTCTCTCTTTCCAAAAAAAGAACAAAAAAACTTGACACTTGACCAAAATGCAAAAGAAAAAATCAAAAAAAAAACATTATTCATTTTTACCTCATTTTACCAAAAGACGAAGAAGAAGAAGAAGAAGAAGAAGAAGAAGAGGGGAATGAATTTTAAT